>Ga0265322_10000261_pt1 | contig 22711 bp, 17 predicted proteins | sample 41222metaG_FD_193584 | JGI IMG/M metagenome (GOLD analysis project Ga0265322, IMG submission 193584) | Rhizosphere microbial communities from Carex aquatilis grown in University of Washington, Seatle, WA, United States - 4-12-22 metaG | ecosystem: Host-associated > Plants > Roots > Rhizosphere...
TTGAACGCACCCAAGCCTGCGTACATCCCGTTCGAATCCAGTTCTTCTTCGATGCGGATTAGTTGATTGTATTTTGCGATGCGGTCCGTTCGGCTTGTCGAACCTGTCTTGATTTGTCCGACATTCGTTGCCACGGCGATATCCGCAATCGTCACGTCTTCTGTTTCACCCGACCGATGGCTGATAACGGCAGAATAGTGTGCGCGCTTTGCCATTTCGATGCAGTCGAGCGTTTCCGTGAGCGTACCGATCTGGTTTACTTTGATGAGAATCGAATTCGCGACACCCATCTCGATTCCCTTATTGAGGAATTCCACATTGGTGACAAAGATATCGTCGCCGACAAGCTGAATTTTCTTTCCGAGTTCATCGGTGAGCATCTTCCATCCATCCCAATCGTTTTCCGCCATGCCATCCTCGATGGAAATGATTGGATACTCTTTCACCCATTTCGCCCAGAGTTTTACCATCTCTTCTCTGGTCGCTTTCTTTTGAGTCGATTTGTAGAAAAGATACTTACCGTTTTCATACATTTCGCTCGCCGCAGGGTCGATTGCGATGAAAACATCCTCGCCTGCTTTGTATTTCGCTTTCGTGATGGCTTCCACAATGACTTCGAGCGCTTCTTCGTTCGATTTCAAACTCGGAGCGAAACCGCCTTCGTCGCCGACCGCAGTATTGTATCCCTTCTTTTTCAGAACGTCCTTCAACGCATGAAAAACCTCTGCCCCCATCCGAAGAGCTTCGGCAAAATTCGGCGCGTTGGCGGGAACGATCATGAATTCCTGGAAGTCGACGTTGCTGTCCGCGTGACGACCGCCGTTGATAATGTTCATCATCGGCGTGGGAAGAATTTTCGCGTTTGATCCTCCGATGTACCGGTACAAAGGAATCTTCAGAGACTTCGCCGAAGCTTTCGCCGCTGCAAGCGACACGGCAAGAATGGCGTTTGCACCAAGCTTACCTTTTGTCGGTGTGCCGTCAAGCTCGATCATCATCTTATCAATGCCAACCTGGTCCTGCGCATCAAACCCGGTTACCTCGTCTGCAATGACATTGTTGACGTTCTCAACCGCCTTCAATACGCCTTTGCCGTTGTAACGCATTTTGTCGCCGTCACGCAGCTCTACCGCTTCGTGTTCACCCGTCGACGCACCGCTCGGAACAGCCGCCCGCCCGATCGTTCCATCTTCAAGTTCAATATCTGCTTCAACTGTAGGATTGCCTCGCGAGTCCAGAATCTCCCGGGCCCATACATCTGTGATAATTGTTGATGACATACATTCTCCGTTGTAAAAAGTTGTGGTATCAAATTAAGGGTGAAATGAAACAGCTCAAATTAAGCTAATATTGATTGAAAATCAATGCAGCAATTTATGAGAACGATACCATGATTCTCTTAATTAAATCAGCGAGGAATTTAGAATAGAGATTTCTGAATAATCCCAAACAAAGGGTTCGCGCAATGACGCAAAGTCGTAAATTGCTACTAAAACGGAGATTTCGCGCCTTTGCGGCTTGGCGAGAAATATTTTTTCAGATATCTCAAATAATATAGCAGTGCGATCACTTTTCAAACTAGAGCATTACCCTGCGCCAGCATCGCTGAATTTCACTTCAAAATTCCATACCTTTCGGTATGATTTTTTTGATCGCGCCGAACGCGCTGAAAGGCTCACTCTCGGCATCCGACGCTGCACGCATAATTTCTAAAGCTCTTCAAGACATTTTGCCGGATGTCCATTGCATTGCTTGCCCTATTTCGGATGGCGGCAATGGCACGCTTGAATGCTTCGTCCAAGCCACCGCTGGAAAGATCTACTCGGCTTCTGTGTGCGGCCCGCTTGCTTCGATGACTGTGACTGCCCGATGGGGAATCCTTGGCGACGGAACAACTGCCGTTATCGAGATGGCAGAAGCTGCCGGCTTGCATTTGTTGAAACCGAGTGAGTACGACGCCGCAAATGCAACAACTTTTGGCGTTGGTCAATTGATTCGTGCGGCAATTGATTCCGGCTGTAGAAAAATTATTGTTGGGATGGGAGGCAGCGCCACAAACGACGGGGGTGCAGGCTGTGCGAGGGCCCTGGGAGTAAAATTTTTTGACGACAACAACACGGAATTGCCTGATGGAGGGATTCATCTGTCACGGCTTGCCCACATAGGAATTAATAATGAAGAATTAGAAATTAATGAAACTGAAATTGTTGGGCTGTCGGATGTAACAAATGCTCTTTGCGGTCCGAACGGAGCAGCCTTTACGTTCGCGGCGCAGAAAGGGGCAACAGCCAACGACATCCAATTGCTCGACAGAGCTTTAAAGCATTATGCTTCTATAATAGAAGACACTCTGCACCGAGATGTTTCTCTTCTCCCAGGAAGCGGTGCGGCAGGGGGACTTGGCGCGGGACTCGTTGCATTCTGCGGCGCCAAAATTGTTTCCGGTGTCGATTTTGTGCTCGATATACTTCGGTTCGATGACTTGCTTCAGCAATGCGATTGTGTTATCACCGCCGAAGGAACACTCGATGCACAGACACTGCACGGTAAAGGAATCGAAGGCGTGGCGCGGCACGCAAAGAAATTCAACAAACCGGTGCACGTTTTTGCCGGAAAGATCGTTGGAGAGCATACCGGCCTTCAGCGAAAATTGGGACTTGCAACGCTCCACCAGATATCCCCCGATGAAGTGCCGATTGAGGAAGCAATGAGAGAAGCAGAAACTCTTCTATTCAAAGGGGTAAAAGAATTCTTCTCCACGAAGAATACGAAGTAATAATATCTACGGTCATTGGATGAAACAACTGTCGCTCCTCATCTTATTTTTCACATTTTATGGTTCAATAAACGCTGGTACTCCCCTCGTTGACCAGCTCGGAATCAGCGTCACGGGAACAACGCGCCAGTTTGCCTACACCAACAAACAGGCGGGAACATATTACGGGGAAGTGAACGCTCAAAACTCCGGCGGATGGCAGGGCTGGTTCATCAACGCACAGAAAATTCTTGACGATTATGCTCTCGAGCTGGGCGACAAAGCTGTCGACCGGACAACCGCATCAACAACTGTCTTTCCCCATCAACTTATCCGGAAATATCCGGATAGTTCTGAAGAGCGTTTCACAGTCCTCGACAGCGTGAATGCCCTGATCGTGGAATTCACATTCAAAGAGATGAAAAAGATTGACCCCACGATGATTCTCCAGGTCCCACCGGGATTCGAGCGAGAAAAAAATTCAACTCAGGAAACAATGTTCTGGAAAATGAAAACCGCGCCGGTAGAGAAGTCTGTCCCGACGTGGATAGCGTTGAGTTCAAAACAGAGTTCCTCGCGATTTCTGTACATCATTGTCGCAGCCTCTTCCTCGAGCGATGTCCGCCGCCTGAGTCTGAATATCGCAAAGAATGCAGAAAAGTTGATAGAAGCGCGCAAGGAACGGATGGAGAAACTTCTCTGGGCCTCATATTTAAGGACCAACGATGAAGGGCTCGATATTGCTCTTATGTGGGCGAAGCTGTCGCTCGACGCGCTCATCATGAATCAATCGCAGTCCGGAGTTCCGGTGAAAGGCATTTTTGCCGGATTGCCATGGTTCAACAATTATTGGGGGCGCGATTCGTTCATCTCGCTTCCCGGAGCGACGTTTGTCACGGGAAACTTCAAGGATGCGCGCGACATTTTGCTTTCGTTCGCGCGTTTTCAGGACAAAGATACTTCCAGCAAGAATTACGGCCGCATTCCGAACATCGTGACACCGACATCCGTCGCGTACAATACTGCGGACGGAACCCCTTGGTTCGTCAAGCAGATGTATGACTATGTCAAATACTCAAACGATACGGCGCTCATTCGCGAGCTCTTCCCCGTCATCAGGCGGTCGATCGAAGGGACGATCAGGCACCACACCGACTCCCTCGGATTTCTTACTCACGGCGACGCAGAATCGTGGATGGACGCAGTCGGGCCGGACGGACCCTGGTCTCCCCGTGGAAACAGAGCGTGCGACATTCAGGCACTATGGTATTATCAATTGTTAATCGGATCCTTTGAGGCAGAGTACCTCACGGAATACTCTCTTGCGGGAAAATGGAAGTCGCTGGCAGATTCAGTCGAGAAAAATTTTAACAGGTTTTTTGTCGACAGGAAAAATAAATTAGTGTTTGACCATTTGAACGCCGACGGATCTCCCTCACGCGAGCTCCGTCCGAACCAACTCTTCTGCATGGACATTGTTAATTCCGAGGATATCCGCAAGGCGATGGTAAAGACTGTAACGAAGAATCTCATCTACGAATACGGCGTCGGCACTTTGTCGCAATCGGATTCGAATTTTCATCCTTTCCATCACTACGAACCGTATTATGTGCAGGACGCCGCGTATCACAACGGCATCATCTGGACGTGGCTGAACGGCCATGCAATCTACGCGCTGACGAGAAACGATGAAGAAGACCTGACATTCACCATCACGAAGAACATGGTTCATCAGATCCTTTATCGGGGATGCGTCGGAACATTGTCAGAGCTCCTCGACGCGCAAACGAGGAGCGGAGAAACAGAGCCGCGTCTCTCCGGCGCCTTTTCTCAGGCGTGGAGCCTGGCGGAGTTCATCCGAAGTTTTTATCAGGACTATCTTGGGATCGGCATCGATGCGACGGCACATACCATTCGCATCAACCCAAAACTTCCGACGGAACTGCGGCACGTGGAATGCGCCTTCCGTGCCGGCGATTCGCGTATCAATGCCCGCTACGAAGTGACCGGCGATTCGATCCGCGTTATGGTGAAGACGGATTCGCTGGCAAAAAACTATGCGGTAAGCTACTTATGGGTTTATCACAGCGGCGACGCCGCGTATATTAATGCCACCCTCACGCCAAGCGAAACACTCACCATTGCGCATTCAACGGATGCGTTTTCCGTTTATCACGACGACAAAGAAATAACTTCTTCGCGTGACAGCGCGGTCTGGTATTTACGGGATTTTTCTCCTAAGGCGGAGTTTGCCGATCTCAATCTCGCGCGACCGGAGTTTAATTCTCAATTGACGGTTCTTCAAGGCCCGTCATATCCCATCCTGTCATTGGAAGATGTGCGCAAAGCAAATGCGGCGGCGAAAATATTGTTCGATAAAGAAGATGCCGCGGGGGACGATCGCGGCGATTCGGGAACGTATGTCTATCCGTCGAACGTAAACTTTAGGCCTGGAATTCTTGATATTGTTCATGCAACAGTCAAATACGATTCGTCGAACGCTTACTTCACGCTCGTCTTTCGCGACCTTGCCGACCCCGGATGGCATCCTGAATACGGATTCCAACTCACGTTCGCCGCCATTGCAATTCATCGAGGCGATGTGGGTTCGACCCAGGTTGGTGCAAATTCTCAATACACCCTCAATGACCGGTACCGATTTGACCGATTGATCACTGTGGGCGGCGGCATTCGAATAGCCGATGAGAAAGGAACGGTGTTGTGCGAATACTTACCCCGTTCTGGGGATGCAAAAAATCCTGTCGGCAGCGTCAAAGGAAAAGCGATTGAGTTTAGTCTTCCGCTTAGGTATCTTGGGAAGCCAACACCAGAGTGGAAGATGACGGTCCTTATAGGAGCGCAAGACGACCATGGCGGTGCAGGTGTCGGAGAGTTTCGTGCTGTTGAACGAAATGGCGGCGAATGGATCGGCGGCGGCAAAATTCACCAATCAGACTCCAATATTTTTGATGCTCTCATATTGGAATAATATTCCCTTCATCCGTTAAGGAGGCTCCACATGGCATTTCTCATTTCTCTCGCTGTCGCAATAGGCGCATTCGTTGCGTACCGCACATCAAAAGGTTCACCCGATCGCCGGCCGGTAAGTTCCGTTGCACTGCTGATCTCCGCCGGTTTTGGATTGCTCGCTGTCAGCCAGTGTTTCACTGTCATCCCTGCGGGAAATATCGGCGTCGTCGATTTTTTTGGTACGGTTTCGGAGAACACTCTCAAAGCCGGCATCAACCCGGTCAACCCCCTGGCTCGAGTCATCAAAATGACAGTCCAGACACAAGAGATGAAAGAAGTCATGGACGTTCCTTCAAAAGAAGGGCTCACGGTTCAGCTTGAAGTGAGTATTTTGTACCATTTGAATCCGGAAAAAGCGGCCCAGGTATACAAAACCGTCGGCGAAAACTATGAGAGCGTTATCCTCGAGCCGCAATTTCGCTCCGTCACGAGAGGCGTCACCGCAAGTTATGAAGCGAAAGCTCTCTACACTTCCGAGCGCGAAGCACTCTCCCTTCAGATCCTAAAAGAAATCCAAGCTGTAACCGAAGCGCGCGGTATTACCGTCGAGTCCGCCCCGCTGCGCCGTGTTGGTTTGCCCCCCGGATTGACCCAGTCAATCGAAATCAAGCTTCAGGCGGAACAAGAAAGCCAGCGCATGGAATTTGTTCTGATGAAAGAAAAACAGGAAGCCGACAGGAAGCGAATCGAAGCGCAGGGAATTTCCGACTTCCAAAAAATCGTCGTGCAGGGAATCAGCGACCAGCTGCTGCGCTGGAAAGGAATCGAAGCGACTGAAAAGCTTGCTGCGTCGCCAAACGCGAAAGTTATCGTCATCGGCGCGGGCAAGGACGGCCTGCCGCTGATTTTGGACACAAAGTAAAAACCCGGACTCGCGCAAGAATGCATATATTCAGCCTCATACAGTTTCTTCTTCTGCTCTTTGCAGCGGCCGGATTTTTTCTGGTAATTCGCACCCTTATCATCGAGCATACGCTGAAAGGTTTCCGCCTCATCGCGGTCGGTTTCGGGCTTGTCTACCTGAACATCATCCTTGACTCTCTGTTCCACAGCGGCATCCTTCCACAGCAATGGAATGAAGAGGTACTCCCGAGAGTCGGGTTCGTCACCGGATATTTTGGTCTGACTATCGGCATGCTGCTCCTTTTGCTCGGCAACTACCGCCTCGTCCGCTCGCTCGTACCGCAATTGTCGGAGCGGTATTCGAGCCTTGTAGAGAAAGCGTTAGTGGGTGTGTATCTTATTCAGGACGGGGTGCTCAAATTTGCGAACGAACGGATTGCTGAAATCTTCGGCTACAAACGCGACGAGTTACACGGAAAATCAATTCTGGAGTTGATCGCCCCGGAATCGCAGGCGTTGGTTATAGAAAATATCCGCAAGCGGGTGAGCGACGACAATAATGCTCTGAATTACACTTTCGTAGGCCAACAAAAGGATGGAACAAAGATACAAGTGGAGGTGTACGGTTCCCGCACGATCTATAAAGGGAAACCGGCTGTTCATGGCACATTGCTCGATATTACCGAACGGAAACGCGTCGAAGAAACATTGCGCGAATCGGAGACTCGTTTCCGCACGGTCGTCGAAAGCCTGGGAGAAGGGTTGGTCATCACCGATATTGATGACATCGTCATCTATATAAACTCGCGTATGGCCGACCTATGCGGATATACTGCGGGAGAAATGATCGGCAAACCTGCATACGCCCTGCTGCTTCCGCAAGACAAGTGGGAAGCAATGAAAGAGCGAAACAAAAACAGGCTCATCGGCAGGCTCGAACGGTATGAAATCTTCATGACGCGGAAAGACGGAACGCGATTTTGGGCGGAAATAAACGCAACGCCGTACAGGGATACCGACGGAAAAATAATCGGAACACTCGGAGCCGTGACCGACATCCAGGAAAGGAAAAGAGCGGAAACGCTTCAATCTGCACTGTACCGCATCGCGGAAAAAACAAATTCGACGGTCGACCTGCAGGAATTCTATTCCTCAGTCCACTCAATCATCAACGAGCTGATGTCGGCGAAGAACTTTTACATCGCTTTGTACGACGCATCAACCCAGATACTGAGCTTCCCCTACTTTGTCGACGAGGTTGACCTTCAACCCAGCCCGAAAACGCTGGGGAGGGGATTAACGGAGTATGTACTGCGAACAGGACAACCGCTGCTCGCTTCGCCGGAAACCTTTGAACGCTTGCTGCGAGAGGAAAAAGTGGAATCCATAGGGGCTCCTTCCATCGATTGGCTTGGCGTACCGCTCAAGTCCGGCGGGACAACATTCGGGGCGATTGTCGTACAGAGCTACACGGAATCGATTCGCTACGCCGAAAAGGAGCAAGAGATCCTCACGTTCGTTTCGCAGCATATCGCAACTGCAATCCAACGCAAGGCGGACGAAGAACGATTCCGGGCAATGTGGGAACATTCCGCGGACGGCATGCGGCTGACAGACAAAGCGGGGAGAATTGTTATGGTCAATTCCGCCTACAGCATGATCGTGAAACTTCCGCAGGAAAAAATTGTCGGGGAATTCCTTTCGGTAACATATCATCCCGAGGAACAGGAAACGGCCCTCGAAGAATACCGCCAGGAATTTGAATCTGAAACGGTGCTGCCCCGTTTTATCGGCGACCTTGTACTGTGGAATGGAGAAGAAGTTCCCGTGGAAATTTCAAATTCGTTTATCGTATTCGGCGCCAACAATAAGATGCTGCTCAGTGTTTTCCGGGACACCAGCGAAAGAAAATTGCTGGAAAACCAGCTCCTCCACGCGCAGAAAATTGAATCTATCGGCATCCTTGCCGGAGGTATTGCCCACGATTTTAACAACGTCCTTTCAATGATCCTGACGTCGGCGGAAATCCTGAAAGAAAAAACCCGCAACGATAAGGAACTGCAACGCTACGCCGACATGGTAGCTACGGCCGCGGAACGAGGCGCGGGAATTGCAAAACAGCTCCTGCTCTTCGCCCGTTCCGAACAGGGAAAACTCAAGCCGATGCCCGTTGCGACGGTCGTACTTGAAGTGCAAAAGCTGCTCGAACACACGCTGCCGAAATTTATTTCGATAAAATCGGAAATTGAAACCAGCAATGCGGTGATTATGGGGGACTCGGACCAGCTTCACCAGGCGCTCCTTAACCTGGCGTTGAATTCGCGCGACGCGATCGAAGCAAAGTCGGTCAACGGCACAATTGTCTTCCGCGTTGCGACAATCTCGCACCGAGAGCTCCAAAAGAAATTCCCGCAAATACAAAAGGAAAAATACGTGCTGCTCAGCGTTTCTGATAACGGAGCCGGAATGAGCAAAGAGACCTCATCGCGCATCTTCGAACCGTTCTTTTCGACAAAAGGACGGGGGAAGGGAACGGGTCTGGGCCTCTCGATCGTCCATGGAATCATTCAAAACCATCACGGGCTGATCGATGTTGTCAGCAACGTTGGAGACGGGACAACCATCGCGTTCTACTTCCCCCTTGTAAACGTCGAGCCGAAGGATTCCTCGAAAGGTAAAAGGCCTGAATCTATTCCTGAGAAGAGCCGCGACGGACGCATCTCGACAATTCTCATCGTGGACGATGAACAAGGGCTGCGGGAAATGCTCACGGAGATATTGCAAGAGAAAGAGTATAACGTGATTGCCGCATCGAACGGCATCGAGGCCGTAAAGAAATATCAATTACACTACGAACAGATTGATATGGTGATATCGGATTTAGGGATGCCGCTCATGGGGGGCGAAGAAGTTTTCGACAAGCTCGTCAAAATAAACCCGGAAGTAAAAATGGTGTTCATGACGGGATATCTCGAAGAAAGCTCCAGAAACGGTATGCTCCGCCGCGGCGTAAGAAACATTATTCACAAACCGTTCAGGATCGAAGAAATTCTGGAATGCGTGTCGCAAGTTCTTGAAAAGTGACACGCGCACGTTTATCATCGCACCGTACGGGAACCAAAAATTTTACCCGCTCCCCAAATTCCTACCGACACACATAACCCCGGGTACATCGGTTCGATGGAAAAAAAATATTCTCCCCCGGAAAGTTGCCCGCACACCAGCCACACTGTCGAAACAATCCATCCAAGAAGCATTGCGGCAAACGCAAACGCGGCTGGAATTTTCAGCCGATCAAAATAACTCGCCATCAGAGGGATTAAGAGCCCGGGAATAATTGCAGTCCCGATAACGTACCAGAGCTTCACTGCAGACGGAATCCATAACGCAAGCGCCACGGCGAACGCCGCTGTGATGACCAATCCGATTTTCGTCCAGAGAGTAATCGCTGCCATCCTGACTTCAATCTTTTCATTCGAAAGCAATCTCCCGACAATATCGTTGCCGATCGTCGATGCGCCGATAAAGGTGAGACTGCTCAGCGTCGACATAATAGTCGCAAGCATGCCGATGTAAAACAATCCCTTCGCCGCCGACGGCAACGTTATTTCGGCGAGCATTGGATACGAAAACATCGGCTGCTGAAGATGGGGTATTGCTGCACGAGCGTACAACCCGGCCGTGCTCGTAAAAAAATCGAAAACAAACCAGCACAGCGTGGAAAGAATGATTCCCCTTTGAGCGGTCGCGCCGTCTTTTGCGGCATAGCACCGCTGATGGAATGCAGGGTCGACGAGAGTCCAGAGAGCGATAAAAAACCAGACGACGATGAACTGAACCGAGTTTCCGCCATGCCACGTCAGATGCAGCGGCGGCAGGTTGCGTTGAAGAAACTCAAATCCGCCGAATTTTGCATATGCAAACGGCAGGATGATCGCGAAGCCCGCAAACATTAGAATGAATTCGGCGATGTTCGTGTTGACGTCCGACCTGAATCCCCCAGCGTATAAATAACAGACAGTCAGGAAAGTGCTGATCAGAACGCTGGCGGCGAGGCTGATCCCGAAAATCAATTGCACGAGAATTCCAAGCATAAGCACATACGGCGCCGGAGAGACCAGAACAAACGTGAGCAAAGCGCCGAGAAGCGACGTCTTCGTGTCATACGCTTCATACAGTTTGTCGGGAATTGTAACGAGGTTGGTTGCACGCGCTTTTTTTGCCAGAACAAACGCGAAAACGAGCGCGAAAAAATAATATGGTACGCCGAAAACTACCCAATTAGAAATCCCGTACTGATACGAATATTCTCCGACTCCGAGAATCCCTCCGTACCATGTGGACACGAGGGTTGCGACAAAAACCGGAAGAGTAAGCGACCGGCCGGCAAGAAGATATTCGTCCGCCTCCGTTTTCTCTTTGCGGGCAGAGCGGAAGCCGATATACACTACCGCGGAGAAGTAGAGAACGATGAGCAGAATATCAACGAAAGAAAAAGTCACCATAGACAATGACAATCAACAATGAACAATCAACAATGAACAATCAACAATTAGCAAATTTTCGATTCAGATTGAAATGTCGAATGCATCTTGCGCGGAAATCGAAAATTGAAAATCAGCTATTTCGGCCTCAATGTAAACAACAACAGGCTTCCCTTTTTGAAAGAAATTTTCACCGGAGACGAAACCACTCTATTGCTCGTCCCTTCCCGAACACCAAGTTCGAGGGATTCATTATGAAGGGGAAATTCAAGCCCCGTGGTCGTAATTCCATCGCAACGGCCGAGCGGGAGCAGCGACACGACCGAGCCGAGATCCGATTCGAAAACAATCCTTCGGTCGATAATCTGGATATCGCACAAAGAATCAGCAAAAAGCAGGTGAATTCTTTTATGGTATTTTTTTAGAATGCTGAGGTTCGAGAACGAATGGTCCGGCCTTCCCCCCATCGCGCCAACGACAACCGCACTCCGATACCGGTGTTTCAATAAATAGTCGAGCGCCTTTTCTAAGTCGGTGCTGTACTGGCTTTCGACTCGGATGGTCTTAACGCCGGAAAATAATTTTCTTGCGGCAGGCGAGATTGAATCCAAATCGCCGATGATGACATCCGGCCGGATCCCAAGTTTCCGGGCTTTATCGGCTCCGCCGTCTGCGCACACAATAAACTGCACTCCGTGCAGCAACGGCGCGATCGCCTTTTTCGAAAGCATCTCTCCGTTGCAAATGACTAGCGCCCTTCGCATCTTTTTCTTTCCTGTCGAAAATGTTTTCATGTATTCAGGCTATAATTGTACCGTGATACCGACAAGAAAATTTCTTTCGGCTGCGGGGAAAAATAGACCGCCGTCCCCTGTTTGCGTATACAGCGTGTTCAACAGATTACGAACTTCACCCCGTAGAGTCACGTCGGCGATTGCAACGGCAGGAAGTTTGTACAACGCTTCAGCATTGAATACTGTATATGCATCGTTTTTATCTGTTTCAATCTTAAAATTGTCTGTGTAGAACGAACCGACATATTTGGCTGAAACTGAAACGGACAACCTTTCTGTCCGATAGTTTAGAAAGAGATTTCCCATCAGGCTTGGAAACCCTCCGATCGGATTGCCGTCCAATTTTGTAGCGAAAACGGCTCCCGTGGAATCAACGTCGAGAAATGTTTCTTTAACAATTCTGTTGGACGAAATGGATGCGTTCCCGCTCACTGAAAATGAGAACGGCAATCGCGCCGAACCGTCGATCTCGAAACCGATGTGACGTGTGCGGTCAGCGTTGCCGACAATCGGAATGCCGAAGCGGTTGAGTTTTCCGTTCGGGACCAGTTCATTCGTAAACTCCATCCAATATACGTTGACGGTGCCGGTGAGGTCGGTTGATTTGTACCCTGAACCGAGCTCGAAATCGAGGAGCTGTTCCGGTTTCACAAGAGGTTTCGTGTAGTCGTAGACGGTATCGTTGTTGACAGTTTTCGTCTCGAACTGAGGGACAATCGTCGGGTCGTAGGCGGCATTCTCGGCATCGTATAAATTGCTCAGCGGCGGTTCATGAGAAGTATATGCTGCCGACACGTATGCGTTCCATGCATCGGTGACATTGTAATTGATTCCAAATCGGGGATTGAGAAAATAGTACGGGTAACTGAAAGAATTGTCCAGAAATTTTTCGTTCTCAATTCTGTATTGGTTATAGGCGAATTGCACGTTTGCCATTAACGAAATATTTTCTTGAAGGCGGTACACCTCGGTCGTATATAATGAAGCCATATATTTTTCAGCGTCATATTGATAGAACCGGTAGCCGACGTCATAGTTCGCGGGGAGGCTATCGGCGCCCAGAATGTTCCCCCAATGTGTTCCCTTGTGATAGCGGAGTTCCGCGCCGATAGTTAATTCACCATTGTCATGCGTCAATTCGTAGCGCGGCAGCCAGCCCCACTGTGCAAGATCAATACCTGCGCGAACAAGCGCGGTCGAGATATCTTGCGCGGGATGGAACCCATGTGCCTGATCAAGTCGGAAAGTCGTCGTATCGCCGTATTCGTTGAAATCAAACCACCCGTGTCCTTCATAAAAAAAGAATGTGTTGCTTAATTTTTGTGTTTCGGATATTTTCCATTCATTAAGAACCTCATAATGCGGCTGCGTGAATTGCTCGTTTTCTTCCGGTTGACGGGCCAATCCTTCGTCGTTAATATTCATCCTTCGAAGTTTGTAATCGTCATTGTATGATTTCGGCAAGCCGTTATACACCAATTGATCCTGCAGCGGTCCTCCGAAGAAATGAATGCGTGTCGTAGTATTTTCTCCGAGCAGCAGCGCCCCGAAGAAGTACGAATCCAACGTCGCCCCGGAGTGAAGTCTGTATCCGTTGGAATTGATTTCCCCCAGTTTTCCGTACAGCATGTATTTTTTGTCGATCAACCCAGAGTTAAATGCCGCTGAGAGTTTTTTCATGGTCATCGGCAACGATTCACTGCTGTCGCCGTACTGCTGAAAGCCGAGCATGCTTTCAAATTTCACGTACGGCTTCGGCTCGAACGGATTGGTGACGACGTTAATAGACCCGCCGATCGCAGGCGGTCCGTAGAACGCGCTCCCCGCTCCCCGCTGTACCTGAACGTTCGATGCGCTTGCGAGAATGTCCGACACGTCAAGCCAATACATACCATGGTCTTCAGGATCGTTTTGAGGGATCCCGTTCACCATAACGGAGAGGCGCGACTGGTCGAACCCGCGCAGCGTCACGTAATTGTAGCCGATGCCGTTCCCGCCGTCCGAAAAAGAAACCATCGAAGGAAGCTGGGCAAGTAATACGGGAACATCCTGCATTGAATAGCGCTGCTCGATGAGTCCTTTGCTGAGGTTGGTAAATGTTACCGGTGTTTCCCGTTCCTTCGCCTCGGTGGCGGTGACGAGCACCGGGGCGAGGGTGTACTTCACTGTATCCTTTTCATTTTGAGCAAGAAGAGATCGATACTGTACTAAAAGAAGGGCGATGATGATCATGATCTTTCCCATCTCTCGTTTTTCTATTTTTCTTTCCATCATGAATGAACTCCTGTTACAAATTCGGAAATAAAAAAAGCCGCTGCTGAAATGGAATGCATCAGCAACGGCTTCATAAACAACTATGACATCGTGTTCCTACGCTGGCATTATCCAGATCAGGTAAATCCATCCCGCACAAACGCGGGATCGTTGTAGGGTATATTCTCAGATTCGCACAAGGCGAAACACCCCTAACGATTTCTACTTCAAAGAACAAATTCTGGATTTAATATACGTTGCCGTTGAAATAAAGTCAAATGAAGTAAGGGTCGGGTGGTGTTACAGTTTCACGCTAAACACTATTACTTCAAGCACTTTCTCGTTCCCAATCTCCGATTGGGAACGAAGTGTGTCAAGTGATCAATATTTTCAGACGAAAAAACAAGTTAACCAACTCGTTCCCAAACTGAGTTTGGGAACGAGAGTGAAATTTCTCAAACTGTAACACTACCAAGGGTCGGACTCCTTCCGAATTCATTATGCAGATACTTCAACAAACCGCGATTTTCCAGATAACAAGCGCGACGTCTACTGTGCAAATTATAACACTGCCCCCCTAATATTGTCTTTCAAACGTCATCTTTTTATATTCTTCCATGATAAAAGTCGCCGTCGGTATTATTACGCTCGGTTCGCAAGTACTCGTTTGCCAGCGAAAGAAAAGCGCCCGGTATCCGTTGAAGTGGGAATTTCCCGGCGGGAAATTTGAGAATGGCGAATCGGCCGAACAATGTCTCCGCAGAGAACTCCGCGAGGAACTCTCCATCGAGGCGAACGTTGGCGTTGAGTTCTTTCTCCAAGAATGGCTTTATCCAGATTCGGGGTCGTTCGAAGTCTCCTATCACATTGTCCCCTCGTATGAAGGAATGATCCGCAATAATGTGTTCGAGCAGATACGGTGGGTTCACGTCGCCGAATTAGCGGGCATCGACATGCTGGAAGGAAACAAGGATGTTGTTGAGAAATTGAAAATTCAGAATGAAAAGTCAAGAACTAACCCTGTATAATACTGAACGACCGATGATTGGCATCCGGTCTCCCCTTATTAATTCTCAATTTTTAACTCATCATCCCTAATTGCTCTTTTGCCCTCTTCCCGGCTTCATTCGAAAATTCTTTCCTGGTACAAAATCAACAGCCGTGGTCTGCCGTGGCGGCGAACACGAAATCCGTACCGGATCCTTCTTTCGGAGGTCATGGCTCAGCAAACGCAGGTGAGCCGCGTCGCAGTGTTCTATTCAATATGGCTGAAAAGGTTTCCAACCCTTTCTCGGTTAGCGAAGGCGGGAAAAGCAGACGTCTTGCGCCAGTGGTCGGGACTCGGCTACAACAGCCGCGCACTCCGGCTGCATGAGCTCGCAAAACGGATTATGGAAGACTCCGGCGGAAGGCTTCCACGAACGATTGAAGAGCTGCACGAACTTCCCGGGATCGGAAAATATACGGCGCACGCCATAGCATGTTTTGCGTTCGGTGCTGCCGTTCCGGTCGTTGACGTCAACGTTCGCCGCATTTTTAGCAGAATTTTCTGGAACGCCCGTTCAGCCGCGGACGTTAAGCCGGACGCAGAAATCTGGGCGCTCGCCGAGAAAACGTTACCCCGGAGAAACGCCGTGGAATGGAACCAGGCCATTATGGATCTTGGCGCGCTTGTATGTACGGCAAGAAATCCAAACTGCGGTTTATGTCCGGTCAATTCGTTGTGCGCGTCGGCATTTTCAAACGCCTTCAACATAAAATATTCGAGGAAAAAGAAAGCCGAGCCTTCGTTCAAAGGAATTCCTCGGCGGATTTATCGGGGAAGAATACTGAAGGCCCTTCACGAGAAACCGTTGACTTCGCGCCAGATAGGCGAACGTGTCGTCGACCGTTTTCATCCTCGGGACCTGAAATGGATGGCGCGCGTATTGGAGACAATGGAAAGGGAAGCGTTGATCGCAATCCGAGGAGCCGGAGAAAGAAAAATTATATGCATCGCGCAATAAATCCTCGGTACAAAAATCTTGATCTTTTGCGGGATGACTACAAAAAGAAACGGGAGTCAATTCGGCGAAGGTTGAACGAGTTTCGCGCGATCGCACGCGACGACTATTTCTATGAGCTCGTGTATTGTCTTATGACGCCGCAGTCGAGCGCGGTGAACTCGGCAAAAGCCCAGTCCATGTTGAGCGCCCACAATTTTAGAAACGCCGAGATCGACCCTGAACCGCTGCTCCATCAGAAAGAGTACTACATACGTTTTCATAAAACGAAAGCAAAACTGCTTGTCGCCATGAAGTCTCAATACAACGACATCCTTGAGAAGATTTCAAACGGAGAACCCATATTTGAAAAAAGAAAATGGCTCGCGGAGAACGTAAAGGGCATGGGGTATAAAGAAGCGACGCATTTTTTACGCAACGTCGGGCTGAACGAAAGCCTGGCAATCCTCGACCGGCACATTCTTAAAAATCTGAAGAAGCACGGCGCGATCCGGTCGCTCCCTAAAACTCTGACAAAGAAAAAATATCTCGCCTATGAACGGCGCTTTCAAAAATTTGCGGAGAACATCGGCATACCGATCGACGAACTTGACTTGCTTTTCTGGAGCAACGAAACGGGTGAAATTCTAAAATAGAATAGGGGCGCCCGCAGAATGATGTCATGCCAACACGAAAACCATTTCTATTAATATGCGCTGGCTTGATGGGAAAAGCCGTTGCGCTTGACCTCGTTCGTTCTTCGCCGCACCGCTCAATCACCCTCGCCGCCATCGAGCTAGACGTGTTAAGGGTTCATCCGCGGGGAGAGATGGAAAGTCTTTTATTTTCCCCGCCGTTTGAAAATTTGGAGGCATTTCATACCGGAGAAGGCGTCTCGAGGCTTCCGCAATTGATGGAAGGAAAAGTGCAATCGCTCGAATACAAGACAATTCGCTAGAAAGGCCATTGTGAAAGAATTAAACGGCTGTTTGACGTTGGTTTAGCGGATAAGGAGCCGTTGTCGATGGGAAGCGATCTTGTGACAACACGCGAATTATTTTTGGAATTACTCAAAAAACGTCTTACATTTAATGAACCGGATGCCGTGTTGCTTCTTGTTTCTGCCATCGGACGCGAAAACGGCAGGGATATGTGCTTCCACACCGGCTTATCGACTTGTGGGACGAAAAAAATTCGATGATGGCAATGATGCGCACAACCTCTTTTCCGGCTTCCATCATTGCGCAACTGTTGCTCGACGGAACAATTTCACCGAGAGGCGTTTTTACGGCGGAGGAAATCGTCCCCGCGGAACCTTTAATCGCTGAACTCAAAAAAAGAATTGTCAATATCGAGACACTGTTATCTTGACACGCCATGGCCCAACAAAATTCGTTTGATGTCGTTTCCGAAGTAAACATGCAGGAAGTCGACAACGCTCTCAATCAGGCTCAGAAGGAAGTGGCACAGCGCTTCGACCTGAAAGATTCCAAATCCACAATCGATTTCGACCAGAAAGAAAAAATAGTGACCGTCAGTTCGCTCAACGAGTTCACTCTGAAAAGCGTCGTGGACGTTCTCCAGAACAAATTCGTGAAACGCGGCATTCACCTCAAGTCGCTGAAATACAGTCCTGTAGAACAAGCCGCCGGCGGGACCGCGCGTCAAAAGATTACGCTGCAGGTTGGAATTGACAAAGAAAATGCGAAGACACTCGTCAAGGCCATCAAAGAGTCAAAGCTCAAAGTACAGGCACAGATCATGGAAGAGCAGGTACGGGTATCCGGCAAAGACCGTGACGAGCTTCAGGCCGTCATCGCAAAATTGAAGGCGCTCGATTTTCCTCTTCCACTTCAATTCACCAATTACCGCTCATGAACAGAAACATTCTTCGGCATGTGCTGTTGTGCGTTGTGGGATTGATCCTTGCGTTGAACGGTTCCATTGTTATCGCTCAGCAGCAAGACAGCTCGGAAATTTTTGTCGTCAAAAACCCTGCCTCATCGAAGTACATCAACGCAGTAACGATTGACAGGGTTCGGTACATTTCCCTCCCCGACCTCGTTCACATGTTTGGATTGAACTATTTCTACAACGCTACGACAAAAAAGATGGAAATCAAACTCAGCCGCGCGGAGATAAAATTAGCGGCTGAGAACTCGTTTGTTGTCGTGACCGATTACTCGACACGAAAGCAAACAACGATGCAGCTGCCGGTGCCGACTCACACATTCGGCGATTCGATGTATGCACCGCTCATTTATTTTCTCCCCATCTTCAATTCGATTTCTCGTACAGAACTTGCCGTCGATACTGCGCGGGAGATGAGCCTGGCGGGATTCGATTCGACGGGAGAACTCAGACTTTTCGACGTCTCCGGCTTCACTGTCGAGGCCCGGAAGAACGGCTATCTTATTCGGATCCGTTCGGCGGTGAAGATAAACGATGCGGAGCGTTTCGTCCGTGACGATAATTCGTTATACGTTACACTGCCGAACGTCAGAGCGGATACCGCTGCCATCAACTCCATCGCATTGAATCCTGCTATTGAACAAATGCTCGCAGTCCAATCGCCGACATCCGCGCAGCTTTCTTTCAAGCTGCGGAAAAAGATCTCCACATCGGAAATTGTTCAGGATGAAACAAGCAACGATCTGCTGGTTTCCATCCAAACCGCGACGCCGCTGTCGAAAAAAGAATTGGCTGCGGAACGCAGGCGGCAGGAGCAAGAAGCAAATCAAGGACAGAAACAGCAGCAGGACCTTCAAACACAACTGGATTCGCAGCGGAAAAAATGGAAGCTGGATGTCATCGTGCTTGACGCAGGGCACGGCGGAAACGACCCCGGAACGCTCGGCACGATAGGGACGCGCGAAAAAGATATTACCCTCGGCGTCGTGTTGAAGCTCGGCAAATTGATCGAAGAACGGCTCCCCGACGTCAAGGTGGTTTACACTCGCAAGTCCGACCGTTTCGTAGAGTTGTACCGGCGCGGCCAGATCGCCAATGAGAATCAGGGAAAGCTGTTTATCAGCATTCATTGCAATTCGTTGGAACGAAAACCGTCGCCGACTAACGGTTTTGAAATTTATTTGCTGCGTCCGGGCAAAACAGAAGACGCGATCAAAATTGCGCAGAAAGAAAATGCGGTTGTGCGGTTGGAAAAGGATTACCAGGATCGGTACCAGGATATTACAGAGGAGAATTTTATCATTCTCACGATGGCGCAAAGCGCGTACGTCCGCCAGAGCGAGCAATTCGCTTCATTTCTTGAAGATGAGATGGACAAAAAGCTGTCATCCGCAAGCCACGGAGTAAAACAGGCGGGCTTTTACGTGCTTGTCGGCGCATCGATGCCGAATGTGCTCATCGAGACGGGCTATCTCTCCAACCGAAAAGATGAAATATTCCTGCGAAGTCCAAGCGGTCAACAAGTAATAGCAGAGTCGATTCTCGATGCGTTGCGGCTTTACAAAGAGGCGTACGAAAAGACCTTGAAGGAAGGAAGCTGAGATCGCAATCGGATTGCTTAAAGCAATCCCATGCCTGTCATTTTCATCCCCAGAACTTTCCCGTCACGGCGATCTCTTTCAGCAGCGGACAAATGCGGTAACGTTCTTCCCCTAGGTCTGTGTGCAAGGCGTAGAGCACTGCATACACCTGCTTAAAGCCGATCTTCTCCCCCCACTCAATCGGTCCCGAAGGATAATTCATCCCGAGCTTCATTGCTGTGTCAATAGCTTTCGGCGATGCAGCGTCCTGTTGCACGGCGAACATCGCTTCATTGACGATTTGACACAGAATCCTCGGCAGCACCATCCCGACTCTATCCTGCACAATCACAATGTCTTTCTTTAGAGAATTGAAAAATTTTCGTGCGACAGCGACGGCCGATTGATTTGTATAGACTGTCGGCGAAACTTCTACAACAGAATTTCTGATCAATGTCGGCAGTGCCGCAATGCCAATGAGCCGATGTTTCATCTTTATCCACTGCGACTGGTCAAGGGCGGACACATTGATTGATGAACTGAGAATGGCCGTTGTTTCGGGAAGGTTTTGGTCCATGACCGCCAGATTCTTTTTCTTCCGGTCGAGGTCGAGATTGCTAAGCTCAAGGGCAATGGAAACTTTTCCGGCAGTCGGCTTCATGTTCTTAATTTTATCCGGAGGAATGATCGCGTAGCCCAACGCAGAGGCGGTCTCGGAATATTCGAGAACGAGCGAATCATCCCCGACGATGAACACTGAGAGACGATTTTTGGAGAGCGAGGAAGATTTCAATAGTTATAGAATCCTTTCCCGCTTTTTTTGCCAAGTTTTCCTGAATCGACCATTTGACGTTGAATCGGATGCGGACGGTAACGCGGGTCGTTGAAAAATTGTTCGTACACAGACTGAGTGTCTGCGAGGTTGACGTCGATGCCGATCAAGTCCATCAACTCAAACGGTCCCATCGAGAAACCGCCTTCTCCTTTCACAATGCGGTCGATGTCTTCCACCGACGCTATTCCTTCACCCAAAATTCGGAGCGCTTCGCCGTAAAACGGGCGTGCGATGCGATTTACGATAAAACCGGGCGTGTCTTTTGCACGCACACATGTTTTTCCAAGCTTCTCCCCGAACTCAATCCCGCGCTTCATTGTCTCCTCGGATGTTTGTGCACCCTGCACCACCTCGACAAGTTTCATCAAATGAACCGGGTTGAAAAAATGCAGTCCGACCACCCGCTCGGTTTTTTTCACTCCCGATGCGATCGCAGTTACAGAGAGCGATGACGTGTTCGTGGCGAGAATTGCGTCAGCTTTGACCTCGCCTTCAAGATGTCTGAAGAGGTCTTTCTTTATCCGAAGGTCTTCAAGAACCGCTTCAATGACAATGTCGCAATGGGCGAGGTCCGAGAGTTTCGTGCGGGGGTGGACGCGGGAGAGCGCAGCACTCATTTCTTCCTGCGTAAGCTCTTTCTTTTCGACGCTTTTCTTCATCTCCGATGTAATACGTGCAACACCGTTGAGAACGACTGTCTCGTTGACGTCATAAAGAGAAACGCTGAAATTATTCAGAGCAGCAGCATAAGAAATGCCAGTCCCCATCGTGCCCGCGCCGACAATTCCAAGTGAGTGAGACATGTATTGGGGTATTTTGGGTTTTAGTGCTTAGTGCTCGGTCTTGGGTCAGGAGTTTTGGATGGGCGGAATCGCCTTTACGGGTTCAGGCTAGACTTGCGACAGAGGCGTTTCAGCCCTTCCTCAACTCCCTGCAGCACAATAATAGCTAAACGCTTGAAGAAAGACAACGTCCCGCTGCTGACGGCATCGCTCCTCAAATCATTGCTCTAGAAGCCGAATGGGTTAATGTTGAATATAGACCTTTTTTTTGTTAGTATCATCAAAAGAGGCAGCGACTTTTTTGATGATACTATGCCGCTCCAGGTAATGGAATGAACAATTTAGAGAAGGAGGATGCGTATGAAGACATTTTTTGTTCTTGCCCGGAGAGCATGGATTTCCGGTCTCTTGTTTCTTTTTACTTTTTGTCAGGCTCAAGAACTGCCGGCGACAGTGCATATGACGCCAGTGAAGGACGCAAAACTTGTTCCTGTAAAACTTATTGTGCCGGATAAATTCAAGGGGAAGATCAAAGACGACCTTGTGCTGAACGTCCCGGAAGGGTACACTGCAAAAGTGTTCTACACGGGAGGATTAGGCAAACCGCGGTTCTTCGCCTGGGGCCCTGACAGCGTGTTGTACGTTGCTAACAAAAACAGCGGTGAAATCATAGCGATGCCGGACCGCGATCATGATGGCGTTGCGGATACGGCGATCGTGGTCGCTTCGGGATTTCATCTCTCGCATGACGTGCAATTCTATCGGGGAGCGATGTACGTCGCCGAGGAGCGGCGCATCATAAAGTGCACTGACGAAAACGGCGACGGTATCTATGAAACGAAGAAAGTCTTTATCGATGAAATCGGGAAAGGGGCCCGCCAACCCGCAGGCGGACATGACACGCGCACGATCGTTTTCGACGCCGCGCGAAAAAAAATGTATCTCTCTATCGGCTCGTCCTGCAATGTGTGCCGTGAAGATCTCCGGGCGATCATTGAAGAATACAACGACGACGGCACGGGCCGCCGCACTTTTGCATCCGGCATACGAAACGCGGTGGGCATGACCCTGCATAACGGCCGGTTGTGGGCGACAAATAATGGAAGCGATTGGGAAGGAAACGACATTCCCCCCGAATGGGTCAGCGTTGTGCGAGACGGAGGATTTTACGGCCACCCCTTTGCCTACGCTCACGGTATCTATTTCGATTTTAACGCGCACGACGAATACCGCGCATTGCTACCGCTGACAGGAGAGGACAGCGCACGCGTCCGCTCGATGAAGCAACCGGCCGCACTGGTCCAGGCGCATTCTGCGCCGATGGCGATCGAGTTTTCTAATCCTTCTTTTCCACCGCAATTCCAAAACGGTGCGTTTGTCGCATTCCGCGGCTCATGGAACCGCACAATTCCGACTGGATACAAACTTGTCTTTTTAAAATTTAAACATGACGCGGACACAA
>Ga0265322_10000262_pt1 | contig 22661 bp, 23 predicted proteins | sample 41222metaG_FD_193584 | JGI IMG/M metagenome (GOLD analysis project Ga0265322, IMG submission 193584) | Rhizosphere microbial communities from Carex aquatilis grown in University of Washington, Seatle, WA, United States - 4-12-22 metaG | ecosystem: Host-associated > Plants > Roots > Rhizosphere...
GGGGGATTTATACAATCACGATGTCTGCATTGCGCAAAATCATTGCATATTTGTTTGCGAATGACACACATGTTATAGTCGGCTAGTGCGACAAGGACTTCTTCATTATTAAAACCCTTCATTTCTGTTTAAATAATAAACCTCCTTGATACGTATCATGTAGCTTGCGCTTCAACTCAAAAGCAGCACAATAATGCTCAGATCTTTGTTCGAGAAACCAAACATCATCGTCATCAACGTTGCTGCTCCTGAGAGCGCGATATATCGCTCGTCTCTGCATAATATGCAACCATTGTCTGTCATGTACCAACAGTTCTTTTGCAAAATATGCATGACATGGCCAAATATCACCAATCCTTTTCATTATATATGCATGTAACTTTTTGCACGTACGAGAAACCATAATAAGATCTCGTTCGTGTAGATGCGCAAAAATTAGGCCAAACACATCAATAGGGAAAACAAGAGACATACTTAAAGCAGTTTCTTTACAATTGCTGGGTTCAATTGCTCGCCCCTTTTGTAATTCTTGGTTGTTTGAATAAATTTTCCCAGTGCCGGGTGATATTGTAGAATCAACGTCTTGACCCACTCTCTTGAATCCTTTGGCTTCACTTGGAGGGCGCGATACAATGTTTGCGCTTCTGGAGTGGCGCAAATCTCGGCAATGCTTGCATCGCTCACATGGTCAATGTAGGAGATTGGAAATGTATCAATTGTGTGCGCTGCAAGCGATGCCGACACGGGTACCTCTGTCTGAAATTTGCCCAATTCCAAAAGGTCAATCAGGTGGGGAGCACATGTACCCACAAGCACTTGCTTAATCGTCTTTTCGCTTGAAAAGCGAGTAGACAGACCGGCGTCAATCTTGAATTGCTTGAGTACCGGATTCTCCCAATGATCCTGCTCTACAAACAGCGTCGCAGCGGGAATATGGAGTGCCACCTGATCCTCCTCGTGTTCATCGCTATCATCATTATGGCATTCAATTGGAGCCATCTTTTCAGCCACTGGTTCAGGTTCTTCCTCACGCTTATCAATAGATAGGTCACGCATCATATTTCCAATGGAAGGAACGATATCCTTCATGGACATGTGCGGTGGCACCTGAAAGCTCTGAATAGCATCATGGATACGCTTGTGCTCATTTTCATCCGCAGTCAACAGATTGACGTGATCTGACAGATTCTTGCGACGCTGACCATGCAAGAAAAAGGAAAGTACCTCCTTTCCCTTTGGTGGATTGACATGTGCAATATATGCTGAAACAAGCATAGGGACCTCTGGTGGCAATGTTGTCTTTCCAACCAGTGTTTGCAATGTTTCCGGTTCGATATACTTTACACTAGCATAATCAAGAAGAACACCGGGAGCTCGAAACTCAATAGATGATAAATCATCCGCGACAAATGGGAAGACCTGTCGGTAATCTAGAAATGTTGGCAATTGGGTGCAAAGAAACTTGCGCTCAATATCTTCCAATTGATGCTGACGATGCTTGGTCTCCTTGATAAAATCGTCCATGTGCGGGGGAAAAGAGAGAGTGTGTAAAAGATTTGATTATAGTTTCAAATACTTTTATTCTCTTGAATTGTCTGGCACACAAAAAGTCCACGATGTACCGTTGTCACATACTTCCAAAAACGTATCTGGGTCTTCTCCGACTACGTTTGTATCTTTCTTGTTGTCAGCATTGTATGTAATAAATGTCCACAAGGGATGCTTCTCATGAAAAATTGACGCAATCTTATTCATGGTAGAATGAACATGGCTCTCAACCTTTTTCTTGTCAATAGTTTTGAGCCATTCACAATATAGCTCCCAATCTGAAGACCGAACCGGGTTGCGATAATGTATATTGTCACATGTAGTCAACGATGGAACTTTGAGATCCCCTATTCTATCAAATACAATCAATGTGCGTACTACATCACCAGTTTTGTATCCCTCACGGTCATCACCATCAGAATAACTATAGTAGTAGAGATGCTGCACTCCGTGCACATAAAAGTCCTCAATCCATTGATAGACACGTTCTTTCCATCCATCATTGTCAACTGGGCACTTTTTGATTGCCTGCTTGGAAAACTTGAGCGGTTTGTCAATGTATCCAGCGCGAACACGCTTGTACAGTGGATCCTTTTTCAATCCTCCAACTTTTGAGCGACCCATAGGTGTTCTCTAAAAAAATGGAAATCTTTACCATTCTAGCCGCTCTTTGCATATTGATCATTCTCTTTGTATGGGTCCTACCAAAATATCTAGTAATGATTCCCCCGCGCCATTTTGCTCTCGTTGAACGGTTTGGTATCTATCATCGCACGCTATCGGGTGGATCTAATATTATTTGGTGGCCAATTGAATCACTCAAGGAATTGCAGTGGTCATCACCCGTCAAGAAGATTTCGGGCACTATGGGATCACTCGACAATATTCAGCTAGACATTCAACCCCTGGAATGTAGCACAGTCGATAAGACCAGTGTAACCGTCGATGGAACTCTCTTTTTCTCAGTCAAGACGCCGCACGTTGCAGTCTATGAATGCGAAGATGCATTGAATCACCTTTATCAAGTGGCAACACAGGCATTTCGAAACATTGTTGCATCGGTGGAAGTATCCCAATTGAATGGAAAGGATGCAATGATTGGACGATCCATTGTTTCCTATATTAATGACATTGTGGAAAAGCAAGGCCTATCCTGCAAGTCGATCATTATCCAAAATGTCCAATTGGATCAAACTGTCACTGAATCCAATCAAACACGGTACACATTGGACACTAAGCTAGCACTGCAAGAAAAGGAACATGCTTTCCAGTTGCTAGAAGCAAAACATGCCGCCGAACTGGAACGTATTGCTATTGAAGCAAGTGGACTATCTCCCGATCAGCGGATTGCAATGGAGATGGCGAAATCCATGGGAAAAGCGACAACTCTGGTCATTAGAGGAGGACAATTGCCATACTTGCAAAAACAGTAAACCGACCATTTTTTGGACTTGTGCAAAACTTGTATATTTTTTGACACACATAATCGTACTTGTGCAAAACTTGTATATTTTTTGACACATTTTCAAAAACGCAAAATTTTTGAAAACACAAATCGGTTTCAAAATAAAAAATTCTTTTGTTAAGGAAAAAATAAATTTCTTTTGTTAAGAAAACAAAAGAATTTTTTATTTTTTGAAACCGATTTGTGTTTTTGAAAATTTTGCGTTTTTGAAAATGTGTCAAAAAATATACAAGTTTTGCACAAGTACGATTATGTGTGTCAAAAAATATACAAGTTTTGTACAAGTCCAAAAAATGATCAGAGGGGTTTGAAATGTTTTTGCCAAAAACAGAGTCTGATCGAGCTTTGCGTGCTTGGTTTGACGCGAGAAGTGTTTTTCTTGGTCAAAACAATGAAACGCAGGATGTAACGCTAGGAATTCAACTTGCGGCAAAGTGCACCACGATTGCAGATGCGGTTTGGTTGTGCTCGTTTTTTCCCAATGGACCCCCGCGTACACGCCATGATGCGTTTTTAGCTCTTGAACATGTACAAGACCCAAGGGCATATGGGTATATATGCTTTTTGACAGAGGATGGATATTTTCTTGAATTATTGCAAAATGCTGCTCACTCGGGTAGTGTCATGGCACAATGTGAATGCTTGTGGAGATTTATTAGCTATTACCCGCGAAACGAGTGGTACAACAATGGCGTTAACGCATTGGAACCTATTGCACTCTTTATACGTGCTGAAAATCCGTCTATAGTATTGCGTGCTGCAGAGCTTGGATTGAAGCGAGCAATGTTTGAGTATGCGGTAAAATATATGGATATTTACGACTCGGATCGATATGCGATATTATATCAATGTAAAGTAGGTGATATATCATCGTCTATTACTGGTGCCGTAAATAAAATATGTGCATCGGTTGCACAACAATTTGCTGCAGGTAACTTGACACTTGCAGATGCAGTTTATCGAATTGGAAGCTATTGCGATGAGAATCAATTGGTGATTGGTGAAGATGATTCTACAGACATTTGTCAATCTTTTTATCACACCCGTACACATGAAATTCATTTGTCTATACGTTGTTGGCAAATGCTAGCGCGTAGGCTTGGTATTTACAAGGATATTCGCATATTGGTTGCAAAGTATGTATGGAAGAGCCGGTGGAATCAATTATTTTTTTAATTCAGTTTCAAATCGGGAAATGTACTTGATTTTTTGTGGTTCTTGTGGTTTTTCAGCTTCAGGCTCGTCAATCATCTTTTTCTTCCAAATGTAAGCTAACCAGAAGCAATAGCCAATCATAATCATGATTAGGAGATTCAATCCAAACCGATATGTAAAAGGACCATTGACCATGAAACTATTGGGATCTACAGCAGGCCCAGTGCATGGAGCAGGCGCAGTGCACAATAGTTCAGTACCTGGCTGACCCGCATAATAGAGACAATACCGCGTATCCCTAGCCAAGTTTGCAATTCTAAAACTGGGATCATTGGGAGCTACGTTTGAAGCAATCATATCGGAAATATCAAACCCAAGCATCAAGATTGTCCATAAAAAGCAAAAAAAGGCCGTCACTACATGGATACGCCAACCAATCACTTCGCGTGACCACACCATGAAACAAATTGAAAATGGTACCAATATTAACCATTCATATAGTCCCTCGCGGACCGTCTCCCACGCATTAAAATCACTCTGTAGTGTCCCAGTACATGCGGTCGTTGGTAGTTGGTAGGTGTTCCGTACTGTAAATGTCAAGGGGGTATAGTATTTGAGTGGGAGCCAAATTGCCAACCACACAAATATGAAATATACATAGAAGCGCGAGAATGGTGGATCTTGTGCCATTTTTTTATCTATTGTACGGGTGGGCACAAATATAAAAATTTATCAGAGTGGCTATCAACTCGATCGATTTGGTGGCAAAGATTGATAGAATTGACGCTGACAGTTGACATTGCAAAAAATCATTCCAATGCTAGGATCCTTTAGAGCGGCGCATGAATCATTGCATGATGCACAACCAATATAAATTTGATCTTCTCCATAGTATCGCGGTGCATCTATTGGTCCTACTGGATCAGGTCGCTGTATCACTAATGCCTTTAGTTGGGGCAAATCTCCCATTGGATTCAATGGAAACACGTCTCTATCTGAAATACGTTCAAAGTAGACATCATTTGACCACCTAAATGCTTCCCTCACAAATGCTTCAAAGATGGATGCTAAATTAGGTATACCAGGATACATGCCCTCAAATGGTTCCACCGTATCAACATTGTTAAATGTGTGATACACCCACAGCAGGACATAAATTGGTGGTGTTGGTTCGTATCCATCATCGATAGGTTGTATCGGAACGTCCATTAGTTCTTCAACGCGGTACAATTGTTCACTCCCATCAGGCCACACAAATGTGTAAATGGTATCACCATTAATATGCGCTTCTTGGTATTTCCATCTTTGTGGAAGAATAGGTCGCTGTATCTCATGTGTTAATAGAGCTACTGGCCCTTGCCATCCGTTGATATCAGAGAATAGGCTTGGTTCATGAAATTCTATATCATATCGCGCGTATGCTTGATCGACTATTGACTCTAGCAAAATACGTGTTGACGCTCTCTCAATTAAGAGACACCAAAAAAAGAATGATCTCCACGATGTGGCCCAAGCGGCACCAGTCTCCTCATTGATTGCTAACCATTCATCCCAATGTAGGTTACTATCTTCACCATAGGAGAAATTCCAAAAATGCCTCCATACGGTAGGGTATTCGTAATCTGTCCGTAGAAACTTGTTTAGTGAGCGATACGTTTTGGCCAAGAGCAATGCGTCATCATATGTGTACTTGTTGGCAATGATTACTTGTGCCCATATTTTGAAAGCAACTTCATTGGGAAGGTCGGCAATGTCAGTTGGAACTTCCATGATTTTCTCGGGAAAATGGGGAAAATCTGGTTGACTATATAGGTGTTTTTAATTAAAAAATGGAGCAACAAGTGGTGGTCACGTTTGCATACAAAAACCGCGGAGAAGCAGAAAGATTACAAGCTCAAGGCTATCATGTAATTGATTGTCGGTGCCTTGCAAATCCGTGGAGTAATGCAAGTTTGCGAAATTTACCAGGAACCGACGAGCGTGTCATTGAATATATTCGGAAACACTCGCGCGAAGGATTAATTGAAGCACTCTTGGAAGAGGCTGCAAAGCATACACGTGTCGCATTTGGCTGCTACGGTGGACACCATAGGAGTGTAGCAATGGCGCAGTTATTAAAATAATTTATCAATCTTGGTTAACGGAAGACCCTCCATTAGGGATCAATTTCGTCATTTAAATCTTGAATGTGCTCTTCAATCTCAATAATTTTGTCCAATGAAAGCACACCATGAATAAATGCCACACAAAGATCCACATATGCATCTGGATAAATTACAAGAAAACGACATAACCCGCATGTCGTTTTCGACGCGGACATGTGAATATGCGACATTGTAAAATCATCATTTGGTAATGCACCTTGTACCGACGTAATTACCCATTGTCCTTCATGCGTGCCATAAATTGATAAAAGAGCAGGTTCGAGACGAACCGAATTCAAGAGCATTACGTCTTGACGACGAAACATGGATCGAATCACACTCATTACGCGTTCTCTCACTGCGAGGCTGAATTTATCGTCCTTTTCCGATAAGATACATGCAACAAGTGGTCCTTCCTGTACATATCTACCTTCGCGTTGGAATGCACCGGGTGCGAGCAATTTGATCATTGAGCGCGCATTGTACAAACACCTCTGCATTTGGAAATTTTATTGATACGAAAGGTGTCAAAAATGAATGAACGAGTGATACTGTCACTTGTAGTGGTGTTTGTCGCTCTTGTCTTCTTTTTGGCAGCATACGCGTTTGATTGGTGGGCATCTGGTGGTCGTCCTGCTGCAATGTATAGCGTATCTGCTGCTGGAGCCACTTTGGAAAAACTCGATGAAATTATCAGGTTGCTCAAGGAAATTAAACACAAAATGTCTCCCTATATTTCCTTCCATCCACCAGTCCACCCGATTTTTGTGGGAAACCGATAGATTGACATGTTTGAGCGCACATGCGTATTCTCCTCAATGAGCTTGTCCTGGTAGGCAAGATAGAGCCACCACGCACCGAGCGGGGGAACAAGTGCTCCGGCAATACCACATACTGCACCCGGTATTGGTGCTAATGCGACCTCACTGTATCCAGAAGTGCTTGGATCTTGCACCTCGGCAACAGTGTTTGCAACGGCACCAATGGTAGCTACGGTAGCTGTGTAAAAACTGAAAACCCTCATTTTATTTGTGATTTTCTAACCATTTTAGTACGGCAGTATGTCCTTTCTCAACACATCTTTGATAACCATATTCGCTTACAGATATTTCAATCCCTATGCTTAATAACCAGTCCAAGATATGAGCGTGTCCATTTAGAGCAGCACACGAACACACGATTATTGGATACCAAGGGCAATCGTATCTATTTAGCAATTTTAATACACTTAAATGACCACATCGAGCTGCTACCTCACAATAATACGACTGAAGATGTGGTTTTCTAACAATAAGAATGTATTCAACAACAGATGTTTGCCCATTTTCGACGGCTATCAAAAAATGACCATCGGTTACTTTGCAACCCGAGCGACCTACTACCCATTTAAACAATGACAAGTAGCCGCGCTTTGCACATTGTTTCGCAATTTTATGCCCTGCCATCTTTTGGATCCGCAGATGCGACAAGTGGGCACACTCGACCATGATTCGATCGTATTTGTTTAGTAAACCATAGATGATCTTGCGCACGTCGCGCTGCGGTATCCAGAGATGCAAATTAAGCCAAGAAGCCCTCATTCTGGAATATATCCGTGATTATTCATCCATTGAACAACACCTATATTTCCGTTATTCGTGCAATACTTGTAAACAGAATGAGGAAAGTCAAACACATCATCGAATGTCAATCCTTTAATAAAACATATCCAATCCAATATATGAACGTGTCCATTCAATGCTGCCGCAACACCAATAACTTGGGGATTTATTTTGCATCCCCTCTTATCCAATAGTTGCAACATTTTCAAATGTCCATGACGTGCAGCAACGGTACAATAGTACCCATTATTGACGGTGCTAGGTATAAGTTCAATACGATTATATTTTACAGCTTTACCAATGGCTACATCGCCAAATATGCACCCATTGTGATCAACTGCCCATTTAAGCAGACTCATGTATCCGTATTTAACGCATACTTTTGGTAGGCCTTTGTCAATTGGCTTTTGTGAAAAGTGTGCGCATTCGACCATTGCTCGATCACATTTATTTAGTAATCCGTAGATTAGCTTTCGCACGTCGCGTTGCGGTATCCAGAGATGCAAATTAAGCCAAGAAACCCTCATTTGAACACTCCATACTTGACAAAGCGAACATTGTACCAGACAAAGACAAACGATAAAATTGCTAGAATCCCCGTAATGACAGTATGCTGAATATACTGTGAGTTTGCTCTCAAGATAGCGTCGCAAGGAGTTGTGTTGCCGCATAGGTCAGGATAGTTTGAAAAGAATACACAACAAAATAGATCGCTCCTACATATTGATTCACCGCTCCATACCCAGTTGCAATCGCCAATCCAAATTCCCAAAAGAATGAGGCAAATGACTCCACTAATGATTCCACTAATCAAATTGGTCCAAAAGTGAAGCGAAGTAATACTGTACGACTTGTTTTCACTGATAAAGCAGGCAAGAGAGACATTAGGTGGAAAAATGTTTGCCAACAGCGCAATGCACATGAGCACCCACTGCCAATTGTAGAGGGTACTTTGAAACGTACCAGGCCCTGGAGGTATACCCAACGTAGGGTACCCATTGATGTATTGCAAATCAAACGTAGGCCAAGCCAGCCAATACGCGTAAATGGCCAAGTAAACAAAGCAAACAATGATTCCTAGTAGGCGAGCTTCACCCTCTGACGGTGAAGCTATCGCACCAGAGATTCTCAGCAAGCGATTGAGACCAAGGTGAATAAAGCCCAATATGATAAATACGCCAGAAAAGACCCAAATGACAATCAGTTCTACTCCACGAGACAGTGGTGGATTGGCATCTGGCAAGCATGGACTTGTGTTTGGACATAGTTCGGGATGATCAATGTAAAAGGAGCAGCACCACCTGGGATCATTAAAGGGAAAATTGCCGCTGTAACTTGTATTTGTGTAGAGAAAGTACACTAGAATACATCCAATAAAGACTAGGAAATTGACGCATAGAAAAATTGTAGCTGTAATGGAGTGAATATCGACGCGCGATTGATTCTTTTCATCAACCACTACAGAGAGTAGGATCAATGGAAAAATGTAATTAATTGCCAAGAATACGGCTAAAAACCACCAAGCAAACGTGTATAGAATGTTTGCCGAATTTCCCGATGCTACCGGGTAAATATAGATTAGGTCAAAGATGGTTATACAGTAAAAGATGGCTACAGTCAAAATGTGCGCTAGTGCAAATATGAAGACAGTGTGTTTCACTTCGGTAGACATTTTTTGAAACAAAAAAATTTACTCTAATCTAATAGTAAGAATCCGCTAAAGGGATCTCATCTAGTTTTGAAGCATATAAATATAAAAAGCACTTAACAGATAAAATATGTTTGCGCTGGTTGTGCTTTTGCTCCACGCAGCAGTGGCTCAGACATGCCAAAATATTGAAGCAACATCAAGTACTGGACCTTTTGCCGATGAGTACATTGTTGGAATGGTTCAAGGAAATGATTGCAACACTGCCAATTTTATTGCCCTGGGTATTGCCAATATTGCAACAGCAAATCCATTTTTCAATACCCACCCCTCACACTTTTTTCCGGTGGGAACATGTGGTTATTTTAAAATTGTTGGTCCGCATGTAAATTTTAGTTATAATAATGTAACAGACCAGTTGATTTCATGCGCTGATTTTCTTTGTGTCCCGTTTGCCGGCGCAAATGTAACTGCACAGTCAATATATCCCAACGTTGCATCATTTGCTTATCTTAATACAATGATTGTGACGGTAGGAAGCCAGACCTCGGCATGTAGAATTGATAATTTACGCAATGGAGACACGCTTTACAGCCCATCAAGTTTGTTTGTTCCCGCTGGAGTAGTATATCACTGGGTGTACTACAATCAATATTTTGCAAATACCACATTCAACATTAGCGCAGTATGGGATGCAAAATTTTTTTGTACATGTCAAATAACCATTACGCTGGGTTACAAATATAGTTGTCCGGCTGGGCCCCCACCACAGCTTCATCATAGGGCTACGGTCCCTACGACTACTACTACTACGGTCCCACCGACTACTACTACTACGGCCCCACCGACTACTACTACTACTACGGTCCCATTGACTACTACGGTCCCACCGACTACTACTACTACTACTACTACGGTCCCATTGACTACTATAGTCCCACCGACTACTACACCAGCTCAGCCGGTTGAGTGTAACTATACCGGATACATTGTAGCTGTTTCAATTCTAGGAAGCGCAGTTTTAATTTTGTTAATATTACTTTTGTGTGTCGGCTTCCAGTCTAAAAAGAGGACTTGGATTCCGAGAAAAAGTAGAAATCGTTTTTGAGACGTGATTGTCAGGATCAATAAGTACTTTGCAAATAGTAGAGTAAAAATTTTTTTACAAGTATGGATGCCTTCTTTGATTCGTTGACAGACGCACAATTGGTGCAATTGTCTGGATTGATTGATTTGGCAATCCTAAAGCGCAAAAAATTGCAAAAGCAGCCACAGCAAGTGGCAGAAAATTGTCGCATTCTCATTGAAAACATTGATACGACCGAGGGATATCAGATTGTGCACGATCAACTGGTCGAAGACATGAAGAATGTGCGATCGCGCAAGATTTACATTGACGAGGAGAAGCGCACCGCCAAGATTACATTCAAGACGCCTGCCTTGGCAAAGAATGCAAAGATTCTACTGGATGAACTGTACGATGAAGTAAAGATTTACTAAGCATTTAATACAATTGATTTTCGTAAAAATTGTTTTTCGGGCTCCATGTCCATCCATTGTTCCAATTCCCATATCTTGTTGGCAATTGTCACCTTAACGGCAGCGGTATCATGGCATGTTTTGTCAGTATATCGGTACCCTGTGGCAACTGCATTCTCTGATACGGTTGCTACCGTTTCGCCATGACACGATTGCATCTTTGCCTGAACAAGCTTCTCTTCTCGGCGTAAATGCGACAGCCTCTCATCTGCCAAGTGATAGTAGTAAAATGAATATGAGCCCCATTTGGTGGGAATTTATGGTGATATAGGCGGTTTTACGTCTTCATCCAAATGAGATAGCTTTTCGTCAGAGACATTTTCAGTGGCTTCGGCCTTGACCTCAAAGATGCTTATGTGATGGGCAGGATACACATTGGAAAAGTTGTGTCGTTTCAAACACTGTTCTGCGATAATGCGATTGTGAAAAACGCCGTGATCACAAGTGTAGTCGCGATAACCACTCGTTCGTGCAGTTGAGGTCTCTCGAATGACATAGACAACAGGATATCTTTCACGGTACACGAGAACGCGGTTGACATCCAAATGACGACGTTCCTCCTTAAGGGCAGCGATTCGCATTTCATGGCCTGCAATTTCTCGGTCGATTCGCAACAACTCCTCCATTTGGGATTTTTTCGGAACGAAAATTCCCTAAAACTAAAATTTATGCAAGATCATTTGAATTTTGGCTCACATCTTGCAATTGTACATCAGCAACTTTTCTTTTTCGTTGTAGTAGTTTGCAAGTAGTTTCTGTGATCAACCATGCGAGCATAAATGCACCAGCAATGCTCGCATAACAAATCATTGACCAAAACCAAACTTGTGTACCAGACAATTGCCATGTCCATCCATTTGCGCTTAGAAAACACGTTGACGAGAACCCAATTGGATATTGTGACGCATAAACGTGATATTTTTGTACTGTGTCACACACGTTTGGAGTGTAAAGATAAATCAAATTTGCTCCCTTTGCAGAAACGACATTAATCCACGATGTCGAACAAGATTCGCTTTCCGATGGTGCAACAAATGTGTAGTTTGTCACGGTACATGTTGATTGAACGTATGCACGATCTTGCTTGTCACTGTAACCCCAGATAAAAAGAAAGATGAGTGTTGCTACAGAAAACACTCCACATGGTATAACCACCCAAAATCGCCAGCCCATCTTTTAAAGTTTTTTTTAATTTTAAGCACACGCCTGAAAGTTCCACACGTACGTCACTGAAGATGTCAACCCAGCAGAACCAGACGTAAACGTAAAGGACGTTGCAGATTCTGAACCAATATGGGGAGCTGTCGTATTACTCAGTGATGCTGCATTTGAGTTTGCCGCCGAAAACACGACACCAGGCGTCGTCGAGTTAAATGGCGTATTGTACGTTACAGTCACAATAGTACCCGCAAGGCACCCAAATGTACCACTCAACACTGAAATTTGCATCTTACAATCAGTGCTCCCCGCCGACACTGTAATCGTGGGTCCACTGCAAGCACCCACACCAGCAACGGCAACTGGAAGACTAGTAGAAGTCGTCACAATGTGCCGTACAGTCACGTCTTGCTCAATTAAAACTGGTCCCAATGCAAATCTATATCCATTGGTATCATTGAAATACATGTATCCATTGGTCAATCCGCCTCCAGGAACTGACGCATTTATGATAACCGGAACAGATGCAGCATTGAAAATAGGAGCTTCCATACTAATTAAATCAACACTAAATGCGCCGGCTCCCAATTTTACAACTCCAGTGTTAATACTGGTAATGCGTCCATTTCCGATATCCAAATTAGGACCTATTTGAACGACTCCACTTACTCCAACAATTGATTTACCGGCACCGATAATGGTATCTTCGGAAAAAAACATGGACGGTCTGTTAGTAACTGCAATAGCAGTAACATAAGAATAAGAATTGGGTCCAGTTGTTAACCATAACGAATTATTGGCTATGGCAATTGTTTTTGAAAATGTAAACAAATCGCTTTGTAGTAGAATGGGGGTACTTGCTATTGGTGTAATCAGGTTAATTGGCCCCTGACTTGTTACTTGAATGGCGCTACTGCCATCATTATTGGTAATTACAAAGGTACCAACGCTTGAAAGAAGCGAAATACGTCCAGTCGATGAAGCTGCCAAAATATTTCCAGTTGATAACATGGATACAGCTGAACCAACACCGACGGCTTCCAGTGACAATACACCACCATTTAAAGCTCGTAGAGCCGTCTGCCCACCAAATTGAGCATTACCTTCAATGACTACATCTTGAGAATAGACGCGAAATAGATTTAAAAAATAATTGAGTGCGGTGGAGTCTCCTGCAATTACTTGACTTGGATTTGGGTTATTGGAATAGCCAACACGCAATCCTTGATCTCCAAGAATCTGTTCGGCCTTTGCCAAGAGGGTACAATTTGAAAAATCGGGACAGGTCCCAGGAATAAGACAACTAATCCCAATATAGGAACCGGCATCACATACCATTGTTGCATTTGATGTCAAATGTAGATTATTTGTAATTGTAAGACCACTATAGGTCACTGTTTGATTAAAGCAATCACAGACACCAGGGATTCCTTGGGGACCAGTGGGTCCAGAGGGACCACTGGGACCAGTGGGACCAATGGTTCCATTGAATCCCATGGGACCAATGAGACCAGGATCACCTTGTGGCCCTTGGAATCCAGGAGCTCCCTGTGGTCCTTGTGGTCCCGTAGCTCCCGTTGGTCCAGCTGGACCTACCCCGCATTCTGGGTTTGCAAGACACATTCCCGCTGCTCCCTGATCACCCTTTGGTCCTTGTGGTCCAGCAGGGCCAGTTTCTCCAGTGGGGCCTTGTTCGCCGCGTTGACCGGGTGGACCCGGCATACCAAATCCAGCCGGTCCAATAGGTCCAGGACCACATGTGAGAACATTGCAATTTGTTCCATATCCATAGGTTCCCGCCATTTGTGGATCAACTCTATGAATAATAAAGGATGGAATCATAATTGCAACAATTGCAATAATGATTGAAATGACAATACTTGTCATCATGGACGACTCCACGGGGGCAGAGTCGCCCCCACCGGCGGGGCTAGAGTTCATTGTTTTTTTTCTATATTTATTCCAAGAAGATTATTAAATAGCAAATTTGGGATGAAGTTTGCCACGTTCCTTATTATACTTGAAATCTGCTTTATCATTTACTGGTTTGTTTCGCAGACTATAATTGTGTTTACGTACGATGCCGCATCAAGCGAAAAATATCGTATTGCGGGGCTATTCATTGGCATTCATTCTCTTGTAAATCCAGCAGCAATCCTATTTGTGCTCAATTCATTGGACAAGCCACACTTGTCGCTCTTGTGGATATTTGTAATGACGCTCTTTTACGACATGATTGAACTGTTTGACGTGTCGCAGCGATTGGATCAAACAATTATCCCGCTTGCTTGGAATTTGCAATGTGCTGGTGTGATTTGGACATTTACAATGTCTCTTATAACTGCAATTTGGTACTTGTCTCTCAGTTGTGGGCCAAAACGGCAAAGTGGATCCGCCGAATCTCTGTTAGGAAAAAACGTTTATTAAAATGAAAAGAGAATTTTTTGTTACGAAAAATGCCTTCTCCAATTGATGGGCATTCACGTGCCTATGTGTTTCTTCTTTTCCTTATGCTTGCGGTTATTGTAGGGTTGACAATACTCGTGCAAGTGACCACTCCAAAATCTGGCGTTGTTCCGAGAACAACACACACATTTCCTCCAACAACAAGTACTACTCCTCCGACGACAACGACACTGTGGCATCCTACGACAACCGTGACGACGACAACTGTACCTCCAACTACCACAACGACAGTAACAACCACCACAACAGCCGCACCAACTACAACAACAACAACAACAACGACTCCAGTAACAACAACACATACAACAGTTACCACGACACAGACGACTACCGTCCTTCCTACAACTACTAGTACTACAACTATACCACCGACAACGTTTCCATCATGCGCTGGTTCATTTGTTCAAATTGGACAGACATTTAGTGGATCAGTGGCTGCTATTCAGGGATCTACACTAGCAGTTAATGTGTTCCACTCTACTACATCTGTATATAGTTTTAATGGATCATATTGGGTACAACAAGGCGCATCTTTTGGTGGTCCAAATGTAGTAGCATTGACGCTTGATGCCAGTGTAGTTGGGATCAACGATAATGGAAATATCAATGTATATGCATACAATGGTATCTCGTGGGTGCAAAAGGGCATAACATTGAGTACTTCTTCCTTACTTACAACTGCGCTTTCGCTTGGCAATACTGGAAACACAATTGCCACTGGAAACAGTAACTTGGGATCTACATCAATATTTGATTTTATTAGTGGTAACTGGATACAGCGTGGTGTAGCCATTCAACCACCAAATGAATTAGCTTCTGGAAAAGCAATTGCTTTATCTGCAGATGGCAATACGATTGTAATAGGCGCACAGAATCGTGCACGTGTTTTTCGTTGGGTAAATCCAGTGTGGATTCAACTAGGACAAATAATACCTGGAGGTAGTATTCCAGCTGTTTCCATTTCTCAAAATGGTAACTCTGTAGTCATTGGAGACTCTTTTTTTAATAATTACAATGGCAAGTTTACAGTCTACAATTATGATGGAACCAATTGGGTACAACGAGGAGCGGCAGTAACCGTGGGTGGAGGTAACTATTTTGGATCGTCATTATCAATGTCTGCCAATGGGAATACTATAGCTGTAACAGCATCAGGATATCCAAATGGTATCCTAAGTATTTATGATGACCCCAATGGGAACGGAGCATGGACGTTGAGAGGGCCACCACTTGTGGGTGATCTTGCGCGTACGTGTTCACTATCACCAGAAGGTAGTAGAGTTGCTGTCGGATTGGGTCCTGGATTCAATCCATCTACACTAAATGCGTATTGTATTTAGTGGAATTTTCCTATATTGGCGGTAAATAACAATTCTTCAAACAAAAAATGTCATGTGCAGTATGCAATCAAAGTGCGCAATATACAGATTCTACCAATCTATACTGTAGCCAACTATGCCAAATTACAGGCAATTTGACGGTCCTCTTAAGTGACCCAAAATGGAACAAGGATGTATTTATGCTGTTAATGAAACCATTGAATATGGTGGATAGATACAAGCTCTTGGACACATTACTAAAAGAAGCCTCCACTCAGCGCCAACGCGACAAATTACTGGAATGGATGAAAGATCAATCACTTGAATTATACGACGTGGCTCGCTTTGCTTGTAATTATGGATTAACTAGCTTACTTGTTTATTACAGAGATTTTCAAAAAGAAGATCTAGATTATTTCGAGTGGTTTATTAGGGATGCTGATATTGAGCGATTTCCTATTACATTTGACATGTTTCGTGCAATTTATAGTAAATTACCAAGAAAACAAGACGCGGAAAAAATGGCTTATGTACTGTCCAAATACGCATATACGAGTGGTCACATTACAGATTTTATTATTGATCAATTCAACGTTTCTGATTGGATACAGGAATTTATTGCGAAAACACGTGATTGTATTAATATATTAAACATTACTGTATCAAATGATACCGCCAACCGGTTTATTCACGAATCCGAGACAAGTTTGAGAAATATTTTATTCAGAGAGCCAGATATGATCTTTAAAAACACTGCAAAACGTAACAAAGTAAACGAGTAATCTTTATTCCATCTTTTCCACCTTGAGGTTTGGTACAAAGGCGCGTTGGAAGAATTTGCTAATTCGGTCGGTAATTCCAACCGATTGAAATCTAAAGCGTGCCTTGATTGGTGCCGCCGGTGGAATCGGTGGAGCCGCTTCGGCGGCAATTGGCATTTCAGACTCTCCTGTAATTTCAAACACACCCTGCGCTGATCCCATACCAGCAATACCATCATAGAATGGTAACGTAGGCACAATAAGAATAACTGCATGGAGCGCATTGATTAGTGCGGCCACGACTGCAATGATAAACGTTCCAACCACATAGAACCCAACACCAACCAATACAAGTGATCCACTCGACATGATTGCACAGTAGAATAGGCGATCGCCTTGAGTTGGAGAGGGATCTTTGATTGCGGCGCAAATTGTAGACGTACTACCCAAATACGGAAAGAGCGATGTCAATCCATTCATAAAGTCACACCACCACGATCCAAAAATCTTGTATCCCCAATAAGCCAATGCACCCATTGGTGAAGTTAGACCAACATCGTCGCAGTTTGGTAAACTGACTGATCCAACGCACTGCTGATTGTTGAGGATAGTCTGTGGTATCCAAGTGTAACACGTCGCAAAGATTTCATCCAAGATACCGATAACATCGTCCCATAGACACATTGGTAGCGCTGGGAAGATATTGATTGGAATGGGAAGAACGGGAACAGTCCAAACTGTAGATCCCAAATTTGACGTAGGAAACAAGATGAGGCATGCGGGAGAATAGTGCCACGCAACAATGGATACAAATAGGAAATAGACTAGCACATTAAAGACAATGGAGAGTGGCGATAAGAGACCCGGAAAAATGGCCACCAAGATAAGAAAGGCAATGCCGTAAATCTTTCCAACCTCTACTAGAGCAGTTCCCAATCCAGTACCAATTGCACAATTTAGCGACGTTGGCCATTTGCAAATAATCATGTGCTGTGCCCAGTAACGAGCTCCAACATCTGGATAATAGGCATCTTCAATGTGCGGATTTTTCATCCAATAAATAAAGTCGGCCACCCATTGATCGATTGTCTGAATAATGTCGACTCCAATCCATCCACTGAGTGTATTGATGAACGAAATTGCACTACTACCAGATGACGACGCGCGCGCGCGATGATATGTGCGCTGTTCCAATGGTACAAATCCCTTTGGTAGGCGAAATCGTTTAGATACGCCATCAGTTATCACTCTGGGACGCTTCCATCCACCAATTGTTCGATACTCTATTCTACCATGAAAATCTCGGTAAAATCCGTTTCTCAAGTGAGATGTCGTATTGAGATATCCACCCAAGACCCGACGCACCGACGTATTGGTATTTGCAACAAAGTCATTGAGGCAATAATCTACAATTATTGTACCCGTATTAATTACACCATCCACAATTCTGCAGTCCCCATTGATAATGAATCGATCATGTGTCTCCTTTTGAATATAATGCGGCCAAATAATGTGAGCAATTGCGTAAATGATGCGTTTTCCAGCTTCTAACGCGCGACGCGGTTGAGCAACTTGTCTCATTGAAAACCACGACCAATCCAGCGTAGGTGCCTGATAATTGATTGGTGGAATATACAGATCTGGCATCCTAAGCGAAATACTACGAAGTAGTGATCCATCCCATAAGATACGTAAAAACGATGGCATTGGTGGCATTTTCTCTTTGAGACCCCATACTACCGGTTCAAGCTTGGTCTCTAATTTTCCATATACATACTTCATCGATTTGTCCAAATTGGCAAATTCGCGTTTGACATGTTCCCAATTCTGTGCTGGTGTGCCAAGGTTCTTTTGAAAATTGGTCATTGACATGTCGTCCCAAAGATAGTGATAATATCCAGTCTGCCATTTAAAATGAAACAGTTCCAATTGCATCATTGGCCATAACGCAACAGAGTCATCAGACATTCCAAGAACCTTTTCATAATAATCGCGAAGGCGCACACCACGACTATTGATATATCTTCCAAAATGTTCGCGCGTCATGAAAAACTTTTCCTTGAATCTAGTAGAAATGCGTGGCTCTTCTTTTTTCTTCTTATGGGGGGTTGTTGATGACAATATGTTACCAACAAGCTTGAATAGTGATATTGGATCGTAAAAAAAATCGGAAGAAATATAACCATTTGATGCCTTTGCAAGAATCTCTCCTTTTACGCGCTGTGCGATACAATCCGTTGCCAAGTATCGATTAGAATACGTCAAATCTGTCCAGTTGACTGGATTCATATCAATCAAGTGATTAAATAGCATGTCACATGCTGTTTCTCCACCAAATCGCGCTTTTACCATTTGCAGCACATTTACCGTTGTCAAATTGTTTCCAGAGCAGTCAAAATCAAAAACGCGACAAACACACAGATTATCCATACAGTCGTGAGCATCATCAATAATTGGCATGACCCCAATGGGCGTACGGAGTGTAAAGTTGGATGGTGCTCTTTTAAATCCCAAAATAACAGACTGACCAAAAATATTTGCAAATTGTGCCAAAATTCCGATAATAGCCGGTGCCCATGAAAAAAAGAATGTTACAACTGCACCAAAAGCAGCAACTCCACCCGCTGCAATACCTTGTGCCAAATCAACAATTGTTGCAAGAACAAATACAGTAAACCATGATACTAGTCGATTAAGCCCACCGCTAATTTGCCATAAGAGTGAAATAATTGCACCCAATGCATCAAAGATTTGAGCAGGAAAGCCACCAAATGTTGCATACATGAGACATGAAAAATACTTTACACCTGCAACAAGAATACCATCGAGCGGTGAAGGATCCGATGGACAGCACGGAATCATTTGGTCATTCTTACACAATTGTTTTGTGATTACACACGTCTCCTTTGTACACGCTGGTTGAATGCTTGCAGGTAAACGGTGATCACCATAGGTTAAATTGTACCGAAAGGTCAATTTGCACGCCATACAAAGACTCTCCATAACAACTGGTGTGACTGAGAGTGCCCATCGTGGCAAATTTGCAAAAGTTGGCGGAAGAAGAGGCACATTTAACGCTGGATTGTTTGCAATACATGATCCAAACCAAGGATCCCATTTTTCAAACTCTGCTTCGTTATTGCAGAGATTAGCCAAAAAACAGCTTCCAAAAAAAGGAGCAAAATTAGAATCTGTTGCAATTGCATGATTATATGGCCCAGAACCGTCACCAGTATGAAATGCATACGAAGTTTCACACATTGTGTGTTCGCCAAGTGCGCGCCAATTTGGAATAATGTTTGTAATAACTGGAGTACCAAGAAAGCTAGTGCCGGTAAATGTATCAATACAATCAGGACCCGGACATAATACAGCACAAAATTGTGGGGCCTTGACACATGCACTGTACGGAAACGGTAAAAATGGTATCGTTTCAAAAAGCGTCTGACCAAATGCCTGCAAAACATTTGCTTGAGCAACTGTATCATTTTGAAATGCAGGACTGTCAATTTCACATCTAAAACCACTCGGCTGATATAAATCAATTTTTGGAACAAATGGATACTGCGGATAAACGGTTCCCCATGATACTGCATCTCCAGGAACATACTGAACACCACTAGGATTTTGAAATCTTGCAGGATCATTTGAACACCCTGAATTACACGCCCCACCATAACTGATACATCGCTTTACACGATTTGGGCCGTTCATGTAGCAAGTTGTAGCACAAACGTATGTTTCATCTGGTACAAATGCTGAGCATGGTAGTTCTATTTCTGGACCCTTTTGTAGCTCCATTTCATATGTCGCATTTTGGGCGAGTCCAGTATTTGGTGGACTCAACGCATCGACAGCATTACAGTATGACTGTCCACCAGGACATGTAAAATTCATCGTTCCGTTTCCATTAAAATAAGGATTGCAAACTTCAAATGAACACAATTGACCGCCAGGCGAAAAAATGTGCGAATAAGGAGTAATTTGCCAGCAATTGCAAACTAAACCAGGAATTTGATTTTGGTAAATTATGTGAGATTGTGCAAAATCTTGTGCAAGCAAGTATGATTTTGTCGTATTAAATCCAGGACAAACTGTTGTGCAGCCAAACCTAGCAATACCTCCAAATGCATCTGCGACAAATCCCAAAATGGAATTCAAAATACGTCCCAATTGTCCAGCATCCAAACTGTTTGTAGGACTTCCCATGATAAAATTTCCAGTAGGTGAACATGTAGGAACTAATTGACCGTTTTGACCTAATGTACCTTGATCTCCAGGCCGAAACTCATTTCCATTTGAATTGGATCCACCAACGCATAGACCGGGAGGTTCTTGTGTAAATAACTTGATTGCACCTTCGATGAGGGAGCCAATACGAATAATTCCTTCCATAAAATAGCGAGTAATACTACCCAAAAGACCAAATCGCTGATCGGTACATGCATTGCCAAGCACCATGTTCAAAAGACAACCAGCATTTCGAAAGAGGATACACAATTGATCTGTGAGTGGTGCTAAAAACCTATTGATCCACGTTAACCGAATATCAGCATAATTATCAACGAGAAGACCAATTGAATAATTTGGATCTGTCAACGTCCCGCCTGATGGCGCCCACATTGTCGGATTTCCAATGTTGCGAATAAGAATGAGAACTTGACGAAGAAAAACGACAACAGCTTTAGCGGCTGGTGCAATAATCCCTTTGTCGTGTACAAAAACGGGCCCTCCGTTGCATAAACAACCCGGCCAACTCACTGGAAACGGGAAAAGCTGTGAATTGGATGAAGCAAATGCAATAAGCCACGTTAGTAGACTATCCAAAATATTTGCAACACCATTCTGTGCCTGTAAGCAAAGACATCCACCCAATAGATTGACAATTTCTTGTAGAGCAGGTTCCATTCGTCCACATTTTGCTGCAAGTACCGCATTTGGATTCACAATACCAGGCATACTACTACTGTTGGGATTTGCTATTCCGCCCATAGGATGATTGACAACCAAAGAAACATACGAATTTAGATATCCCGGATAAATGCCAGGATTATTGATGATTACAACATTGCCAGCCGCGTTCTTGTATGTATAAGATGCACCAGATCCATATTCATCACAAAAGAAATAATTGAGAGTCTCCATTGGTACAAAGACATTGATATTGGTACCTGCAATATTAGTATATCTCCAATTCTGCCACAGCGACGCAGTTGTCTCTGCAACAATATTTGACAATTGAAAAAAGACGCTACCAACCGTGTAAATGGGACAACAAAGATTCACAGTACACTTGGGTGCCTGAGTCAAATTTCCTTGAAAGCCAGTAGTAATCATATAAATCATACTTAGTAGAGCATTTGCAGTGTTGCACAAGCACGTAGACACACCTTGCTCATTTTGCAGCTCTAGTGAAGTAATATTACCAAGCGGGCTATCGGGACCTGCCACACACTGCTTGGTCACATCAAATGTGGGAGGAGAGAAAAGAATAGATGTCAAATTACGAAACTGCTGAACAATACCCAAATCACTAATGTCTTGTGGGCACAATGGGCGAGCATTGTAAATATCATTGACGTAGAGATAACACTGACTATGTGGCGAATCCAACGTAGAGAGCGATACAATCAAATTGAGAAGGAGACGAAATACTTCTAATCCCACCCTGACAAAGACTCGAGGAACGCAGCATGGATCAAAAGCACGAAAGATTTGACTACCACTAAATGCAACAGCAAAAATGGTACGAATAAAATTGCAGACACAATCAAAAAGATCCAGAGCCAACTCTAGAACAATATCAAAATCAGTAATCATTTCGGGATCTGCCGTAGAATTGGGTAATCCCTTAATG
>Ga0265322_10000263_pt1 | contig 22488 bp, 17 predicted proteins | sample 41222metaG_FD_193584 | JGI IMG/M metagenome (GOLD analysis project Ga0265322, IMG submission 193584) | Rhizosphere microbial communities from Carex aquatilis grown in University of Washington, Seatle, WA, United States - 4-12-22 metaG | ecosystem: Host-associated > Plants > Roots > Rhizosphere...
CAAAAACATGGCGACGGAATTGCTGCTCATTACAATTCGGGCTTCAACCGTATCGAAGGTTTCTGTCGATACAGCATTTATTAAATTTACTTCCGGTTCGACAGGAAAGCTCAAAGCAATTCCATTGAATACGGAAAATATCTTGGCAGAATGTCACAATATCGCATCGTCACTATCCATCACGGAACGCGATGGTATCGTTGCACCGGTTCCCCTGTGTCACTCATACGGTTTCGATCTTGGAGTACTCGTGATGCTGTTTACCGGCGCATCACTTCTTGTCCGTGAATCCTTTGTGCCGAGAAAAATGCTCAAGGATATCGCTTTGAAAAAAAATACCATTGTCCTTGGGGTACCGATCATGTACCGGTATATGGCGGAAGCCCAGGTAACGGCAATTCCGGACTTGTCTCATCTTCGCTACCTTCTTTCCTGCACAGCGCCGTTGCGCCCGGAAGCGATTATTGCCTTTTACAAAAAATACCGAGTTCCGATTTGCCAGCATTACGGTTCGTCGGAGATGGGTGCAGTGACAACACATGTTCCGGAACAAGTTATGGAAAAACTTGAATCGGTCGGCTTACCCATGAATACTATCCGCGTATCGATCGTTGATGACCATGGTCATGAACAAACGGCCGGCAAGGAAGGAGAAATCGTCGTTTCCAGTAATGCAATGGCAAAATCATATGTTGGATGGAATCCAGACCAACGATCGCCTTTTCGTGATGGACGTTTTTGGACAGGCGACATCGGCAGGATTGATGACACGGGTTATTTGTCGTTGTATGGAAGAATGGACGGCCGGATCAACGTTGCGGGATTCAAAGTCTCGCCTCAGGAAGTTGTGATTGCCCTTGAGCGTTTTCCGGCGATTCGGGAAGCGGCAGTCCTTGGCGTTAAAGATGCTATGGGTGAAGAAATTGTCTATGCTGTCGTCGCGGTGAACGACATTGTAACGGAGAAAGAAATTCTCGACCATTGTCATCGGCATCTTGCGGACTATAAGGTGCCGCGCCGTATTGAAATTCGTGATGCATTACCGCACGGCCCCAGTGGAAAAATTAGAATCCGGCCAGAGGATCTTAACACATGACGAAAGAAGAGATCCAACAAGAGGTACTCTCGGTGTTGCACCGGTGTGTCCTGAGCGGAAGCAGGCGCCATATTCGAATGGATGAGCCGCTCGGTGAACAAGGGTTAGGATTAGATTCTCTTGCACTCGTTGAATTTGTGGCTGCATTGGAAAGCAGATTCAGTGTTGAGATTCCTGATACAATTTGGACTGATCGGGGAGATTTATCGCCGAAGGATTTCGTCGATCTCCTGTTTCAGTTGCAACCACAAAGCCTTTCTCCTATCAAGGGTGATCGTTCTCAAGTGCGATTGGACGATGCAGCAAATGTTTCCTATATCCGAAAATGTGTTGCGACCATACGTCAACGCGGAGTTCCTTCCGGTATCGCATGGATTGGCAGTCGAATGATTTTATCATTGTTTGGGAATATCTATTCTCAAGAGTCGCATGTCATTCTCATGAGGGATTTTTCCGATGGTGCTATAGAAATCGAAGATTCTTCATCACCGATAGTATTCAAAGAGTTTTTTTTGAACGATGCTCCGGCGCTGAAGGAATTTTGGCCTCCCCATCGTCAAACTGCCATGATGAAATTATTTCGGCAGAGGGTGCAAGCCGGATTCATTTGTTTGAGCGCGTGGATTGGAGAAGAAATTGTCGGAATAGATTTTCTTTCCGGAACGGGAGATACGGACCCCGATACCGGATTAAAGATCATTACAGCCCCGGGTACCTGTTACGCTCTTGATTTATATGAAAAATACCATGGACGGGGGATCGGTTTTGCTTTATTAGGATTTTCCTTGCGGGAAGCACAGCAGAGAGGGTTTCAACGTCAGGTAGCATTCGTACGGAAAAATAATGATAAAATGCTTGCCGCATCGGTTCAATTACACGGATTTAAAAAAATCGGGGAAATCAATACGACCCGCATTTTCAGAAAACCCGCTTCATCATGGCATGTCAACGGATTAACGGGTAAGGAAGGGATAATCCATCTGGTTGTACTTTTTTTTATTCATTTTTTCTACCAATATTTCCACTGCCTTTTCTCGTAATCTTCCGGCGAACAGAAGAATGTTGATCGTAAGTCCCATTTGAAAATTTATTACTTGACAAAAAAGACTTAAATGTTTATATTGGAAACGTAATAAGTTTCTATAGTTTCCGAATAGCTCATTTTTTACTGCATTTGCAGTTTTTTTATTGAATTATGGAAACTAACAATACTTATAAAGTTTATAAAATGAACGAAATATCCAAGCAAAGAGTTATAGAACATGCGCGGGAAAGGTTTTTTGCCGCGGGGTTTTCAAAGGTCACCATGGATGAACTTTCTCAGGACCTCGGCATCAGCAAGAAAACCATGTACCAACATTTTGAAAGCAAAGAAGAATTGCTGAATGCCGTCATCGACTGGCAGGTGAAAGAGATGGGCGGCAATATGAAAAATATTTTGAGCTCTCCCGATGATTTTATTTCGAAATTATATACGATGTGGACGGCGGTCGGACGCATGGCATGCCGTGTCAGCAAACAGATGTTGGATGATGTACGGCGCCATCGCCCGGATTTGTGGAAACGGATAGAAGAAATGCGGAAACAAATAATCCAGGACTCCATGGGAAGGATGGTTGATGAAGGAGTGCGGCGTGATCTGGTGCGCTCCGACGTGAATAAAGAGGTTATGATCTTAATGTACATCAGTTCGGTGCAGGGTGTGGTCAATCCTGATATTCTTACGAATAATTCATTCTCAACCGAAGAAGCACTGAAAACCATATTACGCGTTTTCCTCGATGGCATTTTGACGGAAAGCGCACGGAAACAATTCCATAAGAAAATCTTACACCATCAACAGACGGGACAACAATGAAATTTTTTCTTTTGATTTGGCTACCGGTAATAATAATCGGTTGCTCCGGTGGCAACGGATCTGATATTTCGGCATCCGGCACGATTGAGGGAACCGATGTGGACATCAGCGCAGAGGTTGCCGGTAAAATAAAAGAAGTTCGCGTTGACGAGGGAGTGCGCGTTGTTGTCGGAGATACCCTGGTAATCATCGACGACACGGAATTTCAAATCCAACTTCGCCAGGCGGTCGCCAACGCGGAGTCGTTCGAGTCTGCCTACAAACTCGCCGCGGAGGGATCACGAAAAGAGGACATCATTCAGGCCGAAGCACAATATAAAACGGCGGAAGCAGATTATGTTCGTATGAAAGATTTACTCGCTTCGCAAACAATTACTCAAAAACAATACGACGACGTCTACGCAAAATATATTTCCACTCAGCAAACCTACGAGAAACTGAAACAAGGTTTAAGGAAAGAAGAAATCGACGGCGCGCGTCAAAAAAGGGATAATGCAGAAGCGCAGGTCGATTTGTTGAAAAAGAAGATCCATGATTCGTATGTTATTGCGCCTTCGGCAGGAACGATTACCCTGCGTGCGGTCGAGCCGGGAGAATATGAAACTGTCGGTGCGAATCTTCTTCGTCTCACCTATCTGGATAAAGTGAAACTGACGATTTATGTCAATGAAGAAGAGCTTACGAAAGTGCATCTCGGACAGGAAGCGAAAGTATATGTCGACGGCGCTCCGAAAAAGGCGTTTGAAGGTTCGGTGACGTATATTTCTTCGATTGCCGAATTTACGCCGAAGAACGTTCAGACAAAAGAGGATAGAACAAAACTTGTCTTCGGTGTGAAAATTGAAATACCGAACACCGATCAAACCTTAAAGCCCGGTATGCCGGCAGATGCATACTTGTACTCGGCAGCGCACTGAAGTATGAGTCTCATTGAAATTAAATCCGTTACGAAAAAATTCCGGTTGCAGCATCGCAAAGAAGAATTGATTGCCGTTGACGATGTATCTCTCGAAATCGAAAAGGGTGAAATGTTTGCACTCGTCGGTCCCGATGGCTCGGGAAAAACGACGCTCATTCGAATGCTTTGCGGTATCACGGTTCCAACATCCGGAGAAATGCATGTTGCAGGGTTTGATGTGGCAAAACAGCCGGAAGAAGTCAGGAAACGAATCGGATATCTATCGCAAAAGTTTAGTCTCTATGGTGACTTGACCATCGACGAGAATATCGAGTTCTTTGCAGAAATTCACGGTGTGTACGATTACACGGAACGAAGAAATGAATTATTGGAATTTACACGCCTGACACCTTTTCGGAAACGCCTTGCAGACAAACTCTCCGGCGGAATGAAACAGAAATTGGCCCTCGCCTGCACGCTCATCCATACGCCAGAAGTCATTCTGCTCGACGAGCCGACAACCGGTGTCGACCCGGTTTCCCGGCGGGATTTTTGGAAGGTCCTTTCCGGCTTACTTAAAACAGGAATTACGATTATTATGAGTACGCCGTATCTCGATGAAGCAGAGCGGTGCTCGCGCGTCGCTCTCATGAATAAAGGGCAAATCATGAAAATGGGAGTACCGATGGACCTCAAAACTGAAATGCACGGGGAAGTGGTTGAAATTGTTTGCGACCGGGTCCGTGATGGATTTATGCTGCTGAAAGATCATCCCGATCGGCTGTGCCGGGAGGTACAGGCGTTCGGAGATCGATTGAATGTTATTGTGGATGATTCTTCGAAAGATATTGACCCGATACAATCGATTTTTCAAAAGAACGGCATTCAAATTTCGGGTTGGCGGGTCATCCCTCCTTCTCTTGAAAATGTTTTCGTTTCACTTCTCACTCACACGGAACAAGCCGAGGTTTCATTATGAAATTGATTGTTGCGCTGATACTGATTCCTGTTACGCTTTTTGGGCAAACCCCACAACGGTTAAGTTTGGAAGACGCAATCAAGCTTGGGCAAGAACGGTCCAAAATGCTTTCCCTATCCCGGACAAAAGTGGAAACTGCTTCAGCACGATCGAGTGGGTCAAATGCGAGTTTATTGCCGTCGATAACTGTTGCCGGAGGGTATTCCCGGTTGAGCGATGTTACCCCGTTCGAAATTCCTGCAGGGTTGTTAGGAAATCCGCAGCCCCTTGTCATTTCACCGGTGGTCCTCGATAATTATTCTTCCCGAATTACCGTTCAGCAACCGATCTTTACGGGATTCAAATTGAGGAGCAACGCGCGGGCCGCTGAATATATTGCAAAGGCAAGTGAATCGGATTATAAAAACGATAAAGCCGATCTTACATTGAATGTCACGTCTGCATACTGGTTGCTGTATCAAAACCTGGAGACGAAAAAATTATCCGACGAAAACGTTAACCGGCTTCAAACGTATCAAAACGATACAAAAAATTTAATGAACGCTGGCATGGCAACACGAAATGATTTATTGAAGATCGAGGTGCAGCTCTCCAATGCACAGCTTATACAAATCGACGCTGTGAACGATGTCGATGTTGCGATGATGAATTTAAACAACATTATCGGCCAGCCCATAGAAACCCAAATCGAATTGACGTCGGTTCCGAATGATACTACCCGTATTGTTAGAAGCAGTCCGTTTCCGGAGTTATTGGAGCAAGCATTCAGCTCCCGCCCGGATGTGCAGTCGTTGCAATCGCGTATTGAAGCATCGAAGGCAACTGTCACCGCGGCGCAAGGGAATTATTTTCCGCAAATCTTTCTTACGGGAAATTATTATTACAATCGACCGAACGCCCGGTATTTTCCAACGATCGATGCGTTTAAGTCGACGTGGGATATCGGTGTGCAGGTACAATTTGATGTCTGGAATTGGGGTGCCACGTCGTCGGAAGTCGATCAGGCAAAAGGGGCGCTCTCGCAAAACGAAATTCTCTATGATCAGATGAAAGACAATATTTCTCTCGAAATTAAACGCAATGTCCTTGCCGTCCAGAGGGCAAGGGAAAAAATCGACGTTGCAAAACTTGGTGTTGACCAAGCGGAAGAAAACGTGCGGACAACAGGAGACAAGTATAAATCCGGTCTTGCGACGTCGACGGAATTGCTTGATGCGGATGTTGCCCTTTTACAGGCAACAACAAATTACACCGGTGCGCTTGTCGAGCAAGAACTTGCACAGGCGACGTTGAAGAAATCGATCGGTGACTCATTATCGGAAGAAACGGATCTCCGCCGATGAGCTCGATCATCGAGGTCAGCGATCTTACGAAGCGATTCGGTGATTTTACCGCGGTTGATCATGTCAATTTCGAGGTCAAGTCGGGCGAAGTGTTCGGATTCCTTGGGGCAAATGGTGCAGGGAAATCTACAACGATCCGCATGTTATGCGGACTTCTTCAATCCACGGAAGGAACGGCACGTGTCGGAGGTTTTGACATCAACGATGAACCTGAAAAAATAAAAGCTTCCATCGGCTACATGTCCCAAAAATTCTCCCTTTACGAAGATTTAACGGTCGAGGAAAATATCAATTTCTACGGCCGGGTATACGGGATGACGAACAGTGCAATTGAAGAACGCAAAAAATGGGTGTACGATATTGCGAATCTTCACGGCAGGGAGAAGAGTATTACGGGAACGCTCTCGGGTGGATGGAAACAGCGTCTCGCTCTCGGTTGTTCCGTTCTGCACCAGCCAAAAATTGTTTTTCTCGATGAGCCGACAAGCGGGGTGGACCCGGTCATGCGAAGAAAGTTTTGGGAATTAATTTACGAGCTTTCCGCACACGGCGTTACTATTCTTGTCACGACCCATTTTATGGAAGAAGCGGAGTATTGCCACGACATCATACTCATCAATGCCGGAAAAATCATTGCCGGCGGCAGTCCCAAAGAGCTCAAAGAAAATTATATCAAAACACCGATTCTTGAAGTCCAATGTTCGAACGTCATCGAAGCGCTGTCGTTGATTGAAAAAGAGCCATGGGCGATTGAGACGTCGGTATTCGGAACGTTTCTTCATGTGAGCGTGCCGGAAGAACAATCGGGAAAGATTCAGATTGACAAGTTGTTGAAAGAAAACGGGATCGGCTATAATAAAATCGAACGACGAAGCCCTTCGCTCGAGGACGTTTTTATTTACTTGCTTGATCAAGAAGCAAAGAAGGTAGCATAGCGTATGAAAATATTTCGTCGTTTGCGGCCCATTATCATAAAAGAATTTCGTCAGATCAGAAGGGACAAGCGGGTGCTTGCCATTCTGACACTGGTGCCCGCACTGCTGCTGCTGCTGAACGGTTATGCGTTGAATTGGGATGTCCAGCATATTAAGATGGCTGTGTATGACGAAGAAAAATCTTCGACCAGCAGGGAATTTGTTAACTCATACATTAACTCAGGATATTTCGATTATGTCGAGATGCTTTCTTCTTCATCCGAAGCGACCGACTTGCTGGATGATGGAAAAGTCAAGTGTGCGCTGATCATACCGCATAATTTTTCTCAGCAACTTTCCTCAAATCAGCCGGTCAATATCCAGGTGCTTGTCGACGGAACGGATGCGAATTCGGCAACGACCATTGTCGGGTATGCACAGGTCGTTGCGCTTCAATATTCTCAAAAGATCATCCTCACCAATCTTGCGAAAATCGGACGAAAAAATTACATCCCAATTCAACTTGACGCGCGTATTTGGTATAACCCCGAATTGAAGAGTGCAAAGTTCCTCGTTCCGGGACTCGTAGGATTTATTTTGGCGATCACGGGGGTTATCGCAACCTCACTCTCTATCGTGAAAGAGAAAGAAAGAAATACGATTGAGCAAATCGATGTATCTCCCATTACGTCGGTGGAACTGATCGTCGGTAAAATGATTCCGTATGCGTTGATTTCGCTCGTCGCCGCAACACTCGTCTTAACGGCGGCATACTTTCTTTTTGATGTCGTCATTAAAGGAAGCATCCTTCTTCTGTTTTTTGCCACCCTGTTATTTATTCTTGCCGCGCTGTCGATCGGTCTGTTTGTTTCAACCATTTCCGACAGTCAGCAGGTTGCCTTTCAACTTGCGTCTCTGTTTTCGATGTTGCCGACGATCATGCTGTCGGGGTTTATGTTCCCGATTCGCAGCATGCCGTGGTGGCTTCAGATAATTTCCAATATTACCCCGGCAAAATTTTATCTTGTGATTCTTCGCAGCATCATATTAAAAGGCGTAGGAATTTCAGCGTTTTGGGATCAAGTCGTCTATCTTTCGATATTTACCGCTTTCATGTTGTCGGTGAGTGTGCGACGCTTCCGGAAGACGGTGGGATAAGTTTATGAGCATGCAGCGAATCATTGCAATATTAAAAAAAGAATTCGGACAATTGTTCAAAGACAAAAAACTTCTGCCGATTGTTTTCGTTGCGCCGGTATTGCAGTTGGCACTGCTCGGCTTTGCCGCTTCCGTCGATGTAAAAAATATCGCGGTGGTTCTCTGCGATCTCGACAAGACAGAAGAAAGCCGTCAACTTGCCGAGAAATTCGTGACGTCGGGATATTTTACCATCGAGTATGCTACCGAAGATTATAATGCCGTGCAATCGTATCTCGACGACAATAAAGTTACTATGGCGCTTGTGATTCCTCATGAATTCGGTGACAAAATGTTGAAAAAGGAGCAGGCGAATGTTCAACTTCTGGTCGACGGGAGCGAGGGGAACACTTCTGCTATCGGAGTAAATTATGCGACACAAATCGTCGCGCAATTTTCGAATAAAATTCTTATTGAAAATTCCGGCGGATCACAGCTTCGTCAGGGTCAACAGGGCATTAATACACAAGTACGGGCATGGTATAATCCGGACCTCAAGAGTAGAAATTACATGGTTCCGGGCGTGCTCGTGTTGCTGCTTCTCGTCACGACCATGAACCTAACATCGATGGCGGTTGTGCGTGAAAAAGAAATCGGAACGCTCGAACAGATTATGGTAACGCCGATTCGTCCATCGGAAATGATTATCGGAAAACTTATTCCGTTTACCATGATCGGCGTGATCAATGCAACGATCGTCGTACTGGTCATGGTTTTTGGGTTCGGGATTCCTATTAAAGGAAGCGTTCCTTTGCTTATTGGATTATCGACATTATTTCTTCTCACAACGTTGGGGCTCGGATTGTTCGTTTCGACTATTACCCGAACGCAACAACAGGCAATGATGGTGGGACAGTTCTTTATTCTTCAACCGATGATGTATCTTTCCGGGTTCACCTTCCCTGTCGAAAATATGCCCAAGATTCTGCAATTCATTTCCATCGGGATTCCGATGCGTCATTATCTCGTCGTGGTGCGCTCGTTAATTTTGAAAGGAGTGGGAATCAGCGATCTCTGGGTCCAAGCGCTGTTACTATTTGGCATGGGTGTCGGCGTTCTTGGGGCAAGCATTTTACGCTTCAAGAAAAAATTAGATTAGAAACGACAGCATGTGACCTTCAATTTTCTCCATGACGTCGGGGAGGATAATCCATCCCCGGTTTAATCAATTCTGTATACGGACCATCCCAGCCTTTGAGGAAAATATTCCGTAGTGTTGATGTAATTTTTCGATTGTATACGACAACACCGACATTTCTTGTATCGTAAAAATAACCCTTTTCCCAATTGGCTGTTCCCAGCCAGCACGACGAGCTGTCGACGGCCAGGTATTTGCAATGCTCTACACGCGCGAAGGAGACATAACCGCCCGACCATTCAGGAATATCGCTGAATTTGATCTGAATGTTCGGAGTTTCCGATAAACTTACCAACGAGTCGATGAGCGGATGATATTTCGACCAATCGGCAACGATCATGTGAACATGAACACCGCGACCGGCCGCCCGTTTCAGCGCTTCATTCAGAACCGGATAATAACTTTTGCCCCGAGCAATGGGAGAGTAGGTAAGAATTTGGCAATACACATCATGCTGAGCCGCATCAATCAACGAAACGATATTTCTTTCATCCCATAACCGCGAATCGACGATAATTCCTTTCGGGCTCATAGTCGGAAAAAACGTCAGCGTATCATGTCCTTCTTCAACAACTTGAAATGGAAGTTTGTATTGTTGTTGATGAACCACTGCCGGGATCATTGCCGGATCATTTTTTTCCGCAAGTTGCCAATCGATATTGAAAATATCCTGATAGATCGCGACGGCTTCTTTGTGTTTGATGCGAATACCGAGTTCATGAATATGTTTGAGCGAGCGCCAGTCGAAATTTTGGCTTCCGAGGAAAATCTGCTCTCCATCGACAATGAAATATTTCGAATGCTGAACGCCGCCGGCAAGTTGTCCAAAGTTGATGATTCTGACCGAAATATTCTGACACTTTCCGAGCATGTCGATGGTTTCCGGGTACGTTTTGTAAAATCGTGAATCGGCAATTAAGCGGATGGTAACGCCGCGCTTGCCGGCTTCAACGATCCCAATAATAATATCATCAAGCGGCTCGCCCTTTTGCACTGAGATGTAATATTCCTCAAAATCAATCGAGTGTTTGGCATTATTGATCATTTCCAGCCATACATCGTGCGCTTTCCGAATATCGGGATTATCAAGAGTCGTTCCGATCGGAATGCTCTCGACGATTTCAAAATCAGGATAACTTGCGGTCTGACTTTGCGCTCGTGAGGTTGTCAGCAAAAGTGTGCAAAAAATGAAGAAGATTGTTTTCGTCACGATTTATTTTCCTTTCCATTGTGCTTTTCGTTTTTCAACGAATGCATTCATTCCCTCTTTTTGATCCTCGCTGGCGAAGAGGAGATAAAAATTCTTCCGTTCATATTCGAGACCGCCTTCGATTGTCGTGTCGAATGATTTCAGCACGGCTTCTTTTGCAAGCTGAACGGCAACCGGAGGTTTCGATGCGATCTCTCTGGCAAGTGTTTTCGCTTCATCAAGATATGATTCGACAGGAACGACTTTCACGACGAGTCCCCAACGTAATGCTTCTTCGGCGGTTATCATTTTTCCCGTGAGAACCATTTCCATCGCTTTATATTTGCCGATAGCACGTGTCAACCGCTGCGTGCCTCCGGCTCCGGGCATCACGCCGATGTTGATTTCCGGCTGACCGAATTTTGCCGTTTCGGATGCAATGATGATGTCGCACGTCATCGATAATTCGCAACCGCCGCCGAGTGCGAAACCGCTGACGGCGGCAATGATCGGCTTTTTAATTTTCCGGATGCGATCCCATCTTGCAAATTGATCACGGATCAGCATATCAACAGCAGACGCATCCGCCATTTCTTTGATATCTGCACCGGCGGCAAAAGCTTTTTCGTTTCCCGTGATGATGATGGCGCGAACGTCATGATCTTTATCGAACGATTCGAGTGCATCGACAAGCTCTTCCATCAATTTCATGTTGATCGCGTTTAACACTTCAGGACGGTTGAATTGCACGATGGCATATCCGTCCTGTTTGCTCGTGAGAATGTTTGTATATGGCATAATCGGATTGTGTGAATGATAGTTATTTGATGAACAGCATCTTTTTTGTCTGATGGAAATTGCCGGCAGTGAAGGAAACAAAATAAATTCCGCTGGGCAAATTGTCGCCATGGAATTGAACATGATATGCGCCGGCCGGTTTCTGTTCGTTCAGCAATGTCCGGACTTTCGTTCCGTCGATATTATAGACAATAATCTGTGCGAATGCCGCATGTGCTAATTGGAATTCAATAGTGGTCGACGGGTTAAACGGGTTCGGGTAATTCTGAAGAAGTTCCGTCGTTCGCGGAATCGTATTGCCGGGATCTTTTACCGCCGTCACCGATACCGGAATTGTGACGGAATTCATCAGGACTGGTTGCGATTTTCCGTGTGCCGCCCATGATGTCAGTAATTTATCGCCCCACATATTCCAATCATAAACATTGCCGACATTTTCAGCTTGTAAATAATTGATGACATCTTTGCTGATTGTCTGATAATACAATAACGCTGTAACTTGGGCGGTCGACGCCGGCAAAATATATTTCGTATCGTCCCAGTATTGTCCGTCGGCATAATTTGCCGCAACAGGATTTGCTTTTCGTGATTGATATGCCGTGTTGGAGAATCCTTTCGGCGGAATGCGGTTATCGGAAAGTATCGTATCGTTCAAAACAAAATGAAACGATGCACCGGCAGGAATCCCCGCTGAAGCAGAAAGTGAATCACTGATGCCGCCGACAATTTGATAGACTTTCAACTGCGAATCATGAATAAGCTGTGCGGAATCCGTTGCATACACGCCGGAATGAAAAACGGTATCGCCTCCCGCATCGGTGCCGATGAGCTCGATCCACATTCTGCGCCCTTCAGGATAACCGGTCGGAAGTTTATGCCCGGTGAGATTCGTGATGCGAACGGTTGCAACGACACTATCGCCGATGTGTGAAGATTGAACCTGAAGACTCGCGGCGCTTTGAAGCATCGCAGTCGCTCTCTGCTTGGCGTTGGCAAGTGTCGCGGTATCCAGTCCTGGCCAAAAATCCTGAAGAATATCCGGCACGAATGTATTGCCGCCGGTCAGATCGTGCTTGGCGATGTTATCACGAAAAGAATACGAATAGACGCACACGTAGCCCGATGTATCTTTCATGTGACACGATTGACACGTTCCCGAATCGCCCTCTGCCGCGTACGAACTTAAAGCCCATTCGCTGTACGTGCGCTCAAGCGGTGCATATTCGTACGGCGCTTGAAGTGTTCGGTCCTGAGCATAAAACGGATTGCTGACGTCGTGACAAACGCCGCACATTTCACTTGATTCCTGAAAAGGATCGTACAGTGTCGGGTGAGGACCGTTGAGACTGTCGAGCGGTCCGCGTTTCGGATATTGCTGCATCTGAACCGAATGCATTCCATTTCCATAACCGGGCACGGGATAATTCGGCGTGACGGAAAACGTAGAATCAGGATGAAGGGGATCGCCGGCACGGTGACAGTAATCGCACTGCACACCGTCGAAATCCGTTCCGGCAAGAGATTTTCCAGTAAAGTCTTCCGAATGCCCCGCGAGCCAGCCGGTCGGCGAATGACAACGGATGCAAAACTCTCCCGATGTCGTATAAAGTTTATTGGAAACTGCGAGTGTCGCGTAAAAAATCGGGTCGCGGGCGGATTGTGCCATCATGCTTCCGGACCAGGATGTGTAAACGGGAATAGTACGATCGATATTATTAGTCTGATGGCATTGTTGACAAACCTGAACGCTTTCTGCGGGATTGACCGTACCCACCTGCGTGCCGGGAAGAAAGACAGATGTGTTTCTGTTCTGTTTTATGCCGGCAAAACCGAGCAATAAAATTGTCGTCAATCCGATCACTATTTTGTTGTAATGATGTTGGATGAATCGATAACTACCACCGGCAATTTTTTGTAGTAGATGGATCATACGGAAGCGATCATCATCTTCGTCGTTTGGTTGCTCGTGATTTTTTTGCCGAAGAAGTTGTTGATAGGTTCGATTGACGCAGTTTCTTATAATCGATGGGGCGTTTTTCCACGAAGGCGCGTACGCCTTCCTGAACTTCCGCCGAGCCGGTATGCACGGTGAGCCAATCTTTCGCATGGCCGATGGTCATCGACCATGAGAAATCACGCCAGAAATTCAATTGCTGTTTTGCATAGCGCGTGCACTCCGGTAATTTGTTGATGAGCTTCTCGGCGAGTTCATCTACGGCATTATCGAGTTGCCTGCGGGGCACGACGCGGTTGAGAAGTCCCCATTCGAGCGCCTGCGATGCGGGAATATTTTCGCACAGCATCAGGATTTCTCTTGCGCGCCGGTCGCCGACAATCAACGGAAGCCATTGCGTTGCGCCCGCAGCCGGAACGCTTCCGCGCGAAATGCCGACATGCCGAATGAACGTGTCTTCTGCCGCGACAGCAAGGTCGCACGACATTTGCAATTCGTTTCCGCCGCCGACTACCATGCCGTTGATCCGAGCGATCGTCGGTTTGCCGATGTTGCGGAGCCGCTCGAATGCTTCGATGAATACGCCCATCCATTTGTAAAAATCTGCAGGGCGTTTCGAAAAATCTTCATTCCATTCTTTCATATCTGCGCCGGTGCAGAATGCCCTCGTTCCCGCGCCGGTGAGGATAACGACGGCAACCTCATCGTCCCATGCCGCATCTTCAAATGCCGCACTCAATTCCCGAAGCGTATCGAAATTCAAAGCATTATGAACTTTGGGGCGGTTGAGCGTGATGGTCGCCCGGAAATTCTTTTTATCGTACAGGATATTCTTGAACCGGAACGATTTCGGTTTTTTCCCCGAATATTTGTTCATGCATTTACCTCGCCGTAAAATAACGTGACGACATCGGCTGCGAAGCTCATCAGATCGCGTACAACCGCCTTGCCTTCGGGCGAGGCATTGCCGGCGTTCATTGCTTCGACGGAGTCATAATACATCTCCGCCATCAGGTGATATTTCGTTTCGCCGATCGGTGCGCCGATGATTTTTGTGATTTCTAATTTTCGCAGTCCGGGAGTTTTTTTGGCGAGCGGAATGTGAATGTCGAAATAATGTTTGTCGAACAGCTCCGGATCCGCCGGCTTGCGGTACAGTGCAATCAATTTGACCATAGAAATGCGATTTTGAGTTGGTGGATGAATGATGGAATTGAATTAATATACCGATGCGGTGGAAAAGAATCAAGAAGTGTTAAAAAAGGGAGAATCAACCAATCCAACCCGTCTTGCTGAAATGCTTCTATTCAGCATCTATTCCAAGCTTACGTCGTTCAGATTCCGAACAGAAACGTTTCGGAAAGACGGGATAATGATTTCTCCAACTCACACAATCCCCGGAATCAGCCGCTTCGTCCTGGCGGCGTATTCTTCGTACTGCTTCCCGAATTTCCCGACGAGCGCTTCTTCTTCCTTCTGAATCCGGTAGAACAACGCCGCAGTAATCGGTAACATGATGATCGCGACGTCGATCCATGTGCCGTGATCGATCGCCAGTCCGAGGAATGCAATAAGTAATCCCGTGTACGACGGGTGGCGGACATATTTGTACAACCCTCGTTGAACTAATACGTGATCGCGTTGGATTGAGACATTCACCGTGAACATTTTTCCCAACGATAAAATGGATATCCACCGGACTGCGAGACCGACAAGAAGCAGGCCGAGCGCGGTTGCCTCGCATGCAGTCCGTGAAAGCGGCAGTTCCGCCACCGGATGCCAGTTGCAGAATGAATCGACAGTGATGACGATGATAATGACGCCCCAGAGTATCAGGAACGAACCCTTGTCCGCTTTGGTAGACAATGACTTGTCCGCTCTCTTCAGCATCGCTAAAATAATTTCCGATACCGGGAAAAGGATGATGACGATATGGAGGATTGTTTTGAGGGTCATTTAAAGAGAGAGACGGCAGTGTGAGTTCAAATAGGTTGGCATCTTTATTTCGACGGTTTGAGCGACTGATTAGAACGCACGCGGTGATATATAATCTTCTTCGGTTGCAGTACCATTTTCCATTCTCTCGAATCTTTTTTGTTCTGACGACCATCCGGCAAGTAAATAATAAAGCAAATTATTCGCATCGCCCGGATAACTTCCCATATCATAATAAAAGGTTGTATTAAAATATGTGGAATGAAAATAATTAAATACGTCCTTGATTGCTTTCAGAGAATTATCAATGTCATCCTTATTTACTTCTGCAAGAGATTTTATTGATGTATTCATTGCTAATTCTAAATCACGGTGTGCGATTTGCCTGTTCCTCCAATCTCTCGCAAAAGATACAAATGTTTCTGCGTTATCAATTAACGAACTAAGTTTTTCTTTTTTTGTTTTGTCTTCAATAAATTGTTCTAACCGTTTGATAGATAGATTAGGTTTTCCAAATGATTCCGGAGGATCTAAAAGTCTTGCGATATTTAAAACGACACTTTCCCAAAGTGTAATTTGGACTATCCGTAAAACAAATGGCGCTGTTTTATTCATGATTTCTATGCGCCTAGTATTTGTTTCGTATAACTTTTGAAACTGTTGCCATTTTACAAACAACCACACAAGATCGTTATGCAATAAATAGAATGTCTGTCCAAATTCTTCTCCAAGAACTTGTTTGAATTCTACTAATGTTTGTTCCGCTGATTTTTCTTCTACCATAACTTTGTGTGTTCTAACTAGTAGTCATACTTCAACCCACAGCATGCCATACAAATAAACATGATATACTGCGGGTTGATTGTTTGTGCTATTCATTCACCTTCAAAACTCTCACTTACCTCGTCTCAATCCCCGGCGCGATGTCGACGTGAACTTTTTGTGTTGCTTTTATTTTTCCGAAATTAAAATTAATCGTGTAATCGCCGGAGGGGATAAACTTTGATCCTTCGCCGCCATATCCATTGAGCAGGTCGCTGGTAGGTTTCAGATCCCACACAATCCGGTTAAAGCCGGGAGTTCCGGGACCGTTGAGATTCGCCACCGTCCGCCCGGCAGAGTTCGTGACGTTGATCTTCACACCGTCGCCGGTGAAATCTTTTATATAATAATTGATGACCGCGCCGTTCGGCGGATTGCCGCCGCGGTATGTATCGGAGCCGTCCCATTCCACGGAGCCGGAGTTCGGATAGTATCCGTACGCCGGATGAACGGGGAAGAGCGCCGCCGCTTTGGTCGATGAATCGGCATTGAATTCTTCCAGCGGTCGGATATCATCGAAAATAAACAAGCTTCGCCCATGTGTTGCAATGACAAGATCACGATCGCGTGGATGAACACAGATATCATCCACGGCAACAGTCGGAAGCTCGCCCAACTTCACCCACTTTTTGCCGAGGTCACAGGAAACAAAAAGCCCGAACTCCGTTCCTGCAAAAAGCAGATCGGGATTGGCAACATCTTCGCGGACAACTTTTACCGGTCCATCGATCGGCAGATTGCCGGCGATGCTTTCCCACGATTTGCCGCCGTCGGTTGTGCGGTATGCGAGCGGTTTGTACAAGCCGCTGCGGTGCGCATCGACTGCAAGATACGCGGTGTTCACATCAAAATGTCCCGGCTCGATACGGCTGATCCATTGTCCTTTTACTTCTTTCGGAAGATGATCGGAAAGATCGGTCCACGCTCCGCCGTCGTTCAATGTCATCCACAACCTTCCGTCGTCTGTTCCAGCCCAGAGCATACCGGCTGTAATCGGAGATTCTGCAAGAGTATACACAACGCCAAAATTTTCAGCGCCACTGCCGACGGTCATGATCTTCTTCGGATCCTGTGTCGAAAGATCGGGGCTGATCATTTTCCATTGTTCGCCTTTCTCCGTCAACTTGAAGACATGGTTGCCGCCGAGATATAATGCCCCGGCAGGATTTTTACCGTTGATGAGAGGGGAATCCCAATGAAAACGAAAACCGGTTTGTCCTTCCGCTGGTTGCGGGCGAAGACCTTTTCCTTCGCCGGTTTTGAGATTGAAGCGATGGAGAAAACCTTCCTGCGATTCGGCGTAGACGACATTGGAATCGGTCGGATCGAAAGCGCAATAAAATCCGTCGCCGCCACCGATATCGATCCAGTCGCTGTTGAGTATGCCGTCTTTTGTCATCGTTCTGCTCGGTCCGACCCAATTCTGATTGTCCTGCAATCCGCCGGCAACGCGATAGGGAGTGGAGTTGTCGACGGTGACGCGGTAAAATTCTCCTGCCGCAAATTTCGTGAGATGATTCCATCCTTTTCCGGCGCCGTAACTTTGATACGCGCCGCCGTCAGTTCCTATGATGATTCGCTTTGAATTGCGCGGATCGATCACGAGTGCGTGGCAATCGGGATGCATTTTTTCGAAAAAATCTTCCTGAAAAGTTTTTCCGCTGTCATCCGAAACATGAAGCATATAGCCGAGGACATAAACGCGCTGTTCGTTTGTGGGATCGATACGAATCTGGCTGAAATAAAATGGGCGAGGATCGAGAGGACTCATTCGTCTCCATGATTCTCCTTTATCGTCGGAGCGGAAAACACCGCCACGTTTGCTGTGGGGATCGTCGATGTCGCTTGTTCCGCCTTCATCACTCTGAACGACTGCATAGACGACATTCGAATTTTTCTTATAAACATCGAGCCCGATTCTACCGGTACTGCCGGGAAGTCCGTTCGCAAGTTTCTTCCATGTCGCTCCGGCGTCGGTACTTTTGAAAATTCCGCCGAGATCTTCGCCACCGGTTAATGCCGTTCCGTACGTAAATGACCATGGCGTGCGCTGGCGCGCATATAATGTCGCGTAAATAATATTGGGGTTCGAAGGATCGATTGCGACATCGCCGCATCCGACTTTATCTTCATGTTCTTTTGCGTGAAGAATATTTGTCCAAGTTTTTCCACCATCGGTTGTTTTGTACAGCCCGCGTTCCGTATTCGGTGTCCAGAGATCGCCCATTGCCGCGACGAAAACGATATTCGTGTCGGTCGGATGAATGACGATTCGCGCGATCGTTTTGCTTTCTTTCAATCCGGTATTCGTCCATGATCCGCCTCCGTCGGTCGAACGATAGACGCCGTTTCCCCAGCTCGAGCTGTTGCGGTCGTTTGCTTCGCCTGTTCCGACCCACACATGTTTCGCATTGGACGGCGCAACGGCAATTGCGCCGACTGCTGCGACAGCTTCTTTTTCAAATATCGCACCGAATGATGCACCGTCGTCGAACGTTTTCATCACGCCGCCGGTTCCCAATCCGATATAAAATGTCGCGGCATCGGTCGGATCCAGTTCAATGTCGGAAACGCGCCCGCTCATGATTGCCGGACCGATGCTTCGTGCCTGAAATGTTTTCAGAAACTGCGGATCGGGAGTTGTAAAACTTTCATTGTCGGAAGAAGATTTGTGTTTTGATGATTGGGCGATTGATACGTTGCTGAAAAGTATGAACGTACCGATTAAAACGAACAACGACAGGAACACGCGAGCATGTTTCATAGAACATCCTTGTTTGGTGGAAGATGAAATTGATGGAGAGAAAATATAATCTTTCGGCGAAAAGGAATCAAGAATCAACTAGCCAAATGAAGAAATTTGCTTTATTTTGAGAGCAAAAAGCAATTTTTGAGATTTGAGTTGAGCCGGTTTGAATTGCAAAGAGGAAGTTGTGAATCAACGGCGATCATGGAAAGTCCGCTGAGCCGGGCGAACGGTTCATGCCGAGTTCTGTATCGAGACGAAATTCCATCCATCCATCGACTTGATAATACTGAATGCGAATCTCATGTTTCCCTCCGGGTATCGATGCATAATCGGGGCGCGACGAGTGCGGGGTCCAATCGTCGATGACGCACAAACCGTCGACCCACACACGAACCGCATCGTCGCTGATCGTTCGCATGTTGTACAAACCGGGAGCAAGGTTTGCTGTTGTGGTTGCTTCGATTGCAAAATGTTCTTGCGGAAGTTCCCGGAACAGGGGGCGGTACCATTCATAATCGAGGCGTGACGGATTCTGCATCAGAAGATATTTTGTTTGGCGAAGAGTATCGAACGCGTCGACGCGATAACGCGGATCCGCATGACCATCCCACGAATAAAACCGAACATGCCAATCGATCGGCGGCTCGAATCGGCTGTAGGAAAACCGGTACGGTTGTCCCGCTTTCTTTTCGACGCCACGCGGTGAGACGGTCGCCGCTCCGCGGTACTCAAGCGTCAATTCCCAATCGCCCGTTGAATCGGGCCTGACGATAATCGTGTCACCGATCGCTCCGACAGGTTGCGAAAGCCATTCGATGCCGCGGCTGAACACGACCTTCCAATTACCGGCCGGTCCAAGTGTGCGGAGGTGGAGTGGACATTCGTAAGAACTTCCGACAGGATAGAGCATCGGGGAGCGCCAATCGTACGGTCCCCATTCATTGACGATGATCGCCGAACAATCGCGGTGGGCAAGCCCGGAGTCCGGGATTTTCTTTTTCCCGGCAGACAGTTTCGGTATCAGGCGTGTATATTCCCGCGGTAACACCGGTTGAAACCCTTCTTCCGTCCTGAGAATTTCATTTTTTTCGAATTGAATCTGAGAAGTATCGCTTGCCACAATCGTCGAATCGATTTCAAACCACCGATTGTTTGCCAAAAGCACGGTGTCGGTGTTCTTTATTTTGACGCCGATGTTGTTCCGTTCGAATATATTATTCTCAATCTGGTAAGAATGACTTTTCGTGTCGCAATATTGGGCATATCCCCAATCGGAGTTTTCGATCGGATTCGCCCATAAACTGATTGCCGTTGTGTCTCCATCGAATCGGTTATAAGAAATTGTGTTGATCAAACCGTGTTCGATCGCGACTCCAAACCTGTTATGGGAAAAATTATTGCCGATAATTTTCGATTCGAAACTGTAACCGCCCCAGACGCCGTAATCGCATCCTTCGGCACGGTTGCTGATGAACGTATTCCTGCTGAATGTCGCTTCGATACCGTTCGCTGCTGCAAAACTGAAATCGTTATTGTAAAACAGGTTGTCGTTAACGCCGCCGGTGCCGCTGTCCATCGTGCTTTGACCCGCCCAGGCGAAGAGCCCGTCTCCGCCATGCGTGACGGAATTGAACGCAACGACATTATGCATGCTTTGTTCGTACATCAATAATCCGGCAGAATCCTGTCCACGGCGGAAAAATCGGTGACTGTATCCGCGGATATCGTAATCGATGCGGTTGTGGATGATGGAATTGTACGACGAGCGATAGAGACCGATGCCGATTCCGGAATTGAATGAAAAATTATTGTCTTCGATGCGGAGATGATCACAACGCGTCATCATCAATCCGTTCATTCCCTGAACGGCAGTATTGCCGGAAATTACTCCGCGATGCACATCGACAAGAAATAATCCGGCGCCGTACCGGAGCCATTCATTTTTTTCATTGTGATGGAATGAAAGCCAGTCGACCAAACTTTCATGCTCGGCGATGCTGAAGAGCCGCGGTTTCCAGTTGTAACTGACGTCATTGTCGACAAGCTGAAGATCGTTGGTCTTCCGTGCCAGGATGCCGATCTTGTAGCCGCGAATATGCCCGTGAAGAATGCGGATGTTGCTTCCGCCTTCGATTCGCAGGCCGACACCTTGCCCCTGGTCCGGATCCGCTTCCGGATCGGTTCCTTCAATCGTTACGCCGGAAAGATCGACCGTAATATTATTGCCGCGAACGATGATTGCTGCAGATTCGAGCGACGACGGTGCGGTAAGCCGGTATATCCCTTTTTTTATTTTTACCGATTCGGTTATAATAAGACCGGAACGCAAACCGATTGTATTTGCCTGTGCTTTTGTGTGCGTTGCAACAGAAGCATGGCTCGCCGAGAATATAAGAAAGATAACAATGCAGGTGCTAAAAATTTTCATAAGGATAGATAATCATTCATGGTGAAATTTCAAAATTCATTTGTCATCGTGATAATATTATGTCGCTTTTTTTGTTTTATTCTCGTGGATGAGCAGTTTCGTTCGTGCGAGTGCGTCCGAAAGACTTCCGCAAATGTTATCTTCTCCAATCCGGTCAAGCAGTCCCGATTGCTGCATGGCAAACAGCGGTTGTTTATGAATTCCGGAAATAAGGAAATGTGTCTTTTGATGCGAGAGTTGATTGAAGAGATCTTCCAGTGCCCGCAAACCGCTCGCATCCACGGCGAGCAAATGTTGCGTTTCTAAAATCAGCGCCCGAGGTTTCTTTTCGATAGCTCTCATCGACTCGGTAAATTGATCGACTGCTCCGAAGAACAACGTCCCGTAGACCTCGAACACTTCAACACCGGCCGGGATGACAAGCCTGGCTCCGCTTTCTTTCTCGTCTTCCTGTTCTTCCTGTAAATCTTTGGTGATGGCATTGACCTGACTGACTTCCGACATCCTTCGCATAAAAAGTAGTGCTGCAAGAACGACGCCGACTTCGATGGCAACGGTAAGATCGACAAAAACGGTAAGGAAGAACGTGACGAGCATAACCGCGACATCGCTTTTCGGACTCCTGAGGACTTTTACGAACGAATGCCATTCACTCATATTATACGATACGACGATCAGGATCGCCGCGAGTGTCGGCATCGGAATAAGCGCCGCCCATTGTCCGAAAAAAAGCATGATGAGCAATAGCGTCACGGAATGTATGATACCGGCAATCGGTGTCCGCCCGCCGTTTTTGATGTTCGTTGCAGTTCGTGCAATTGCGCCGGTCGCGGGAATTCCCAGGAACAACGGCGAGACAATGTTTGCAGCGCCCTGTGCGATGAGTTCCATGTTGGAGCGATGGCGCGTGCGTATCATTCCGTCGGCGACAACGGCGGAAAGAAGCGATTCGATCCCACCGAGCAGTGCAATCGTGATTGCCGGCGAGAATAAACTCGTAATGGTATGCCATGTGACCTGCGGAATGTGCGGGGACGGCAAGCTCGTAGGCACGCTTCCGAACAGACTGCCGATCGTTTCGACCGGAATATGAAAGAGTTGCACTGCGGCAGTTGCCAGTAGAATTGTAACAAGCGATCCCGGCACGCGGTAGGTGATGCGTGACCAAAAAATAATAATCAATAATGAAC
>Ga0265322_10000266_pt1 | contig 22366 bp, 9 predicted proteins | sample 41222metaG_FD_193584 | JGI IMG/M metagenome (GOLD analysis project Ga0265322, IMG submission 193584) | Rhizosphere microbial communities from Carex aquatilis grown in University of Washington, Seatle, WA, United States - 4-12-22 metaG | ecosystem: Host-associated > Plants > Roots > Rhizosphere >...
GATAAGAACTTGTTTTTTATCTGCGACACAGGCACCTCATTTTGACATCTGCTGGCCTATGTCAAGCCAGCAGGTAGGTTTTCGCTATTATTTAACTATTATACTAAGTTAAGCTTAGTATTCGTATTGGATCTGAATAACATCAGTTGCAATCAAAGCACTTGCTCCACCAGTTGCTAATCCATTGTGGAACGTAATTACTGCTCCACTTACTGTATAGTCATAACTAGCACCTTCAAGTTGATCACCGCCGCCAACTACTCTAAAGTTAACAGAGCCAGCTAAAGGTGTGTGCGCTAAAGTGATATACTGATTAGTTATATCAGTACCTGACAACACAAAAGTCTCTACGGCATTAGTTGCTGTAGCAGCAGTAGCAACCCAAGTAGCAGTTGTACCATTAGATGTTAATACATATCCTGAAGTTCCGATTGCCAACATTGAAGTTGCGCCAGAACCTGTTTGAAGTGGGATAGAACCAGCAGCTCCACCAGCAACATTTGTAGCCGTTGTAGCAGATGTAGCTGTATCAGCATTTCCAACTAAATGACCTGTGAAGTCAGTAGCAGTCATATGGGTCGCATTTAATGTTTTTGAAGTATCATTAAATGTAAACGCAGAGTCACCACCTTGAAAACCAGTGCTGTCAACATAAGTTACTTGAGTAGCTGTTCCAGATACTTGCGCTTGAGGTAGAGAAAGAGAAGAAAGAGTGGTTACGCTTGGAACAACATAGTCAGTTCCAGCAGAAGCAGCAGAGATTGCTGTTCCATTGCCCTTTAACAAACCAGTGATTGTAGTACTAACAGTCAAAGCAGTTCCGCTATAAGTTCCAGCAAAACCATTAGCAGAAGCCATAGACATTGTCACAGCACCGACTGCGCTATTGACAGAACTTACTCCATCAACTGCTGGAGCTTTTTGCCATTTACCTAGAGTTCCAGAGTAGATGATAAGGTCGCCAACTTGAAAACCAACCATTGAGGCGTCAGTTAATCCAGCAACAGTGCTAGCATCTGCCGCACTTACGCGGTAAACGAAACCATTTGTTCCAGTTCCATCAGCTAAAGCAGGAGTATTAGTGTTTGGGTTCCAAGCTTGTTGGTATTCCATCACTACAGAGGGCAAATAAGAAGCAGATATTTTACCAGAAACATCTAGAGGCGCAACACCGCTAGCAGCACCCAACATTCCAGTATTTAAAGCAGAACCTGAGAAAGTTCCATCACTTAATCCTGTGATGTTGTGGGTGCCCATCGCGATAGCGCCAGACATTGTTCCACCAGCTAGTGGTAGGTATGTAGCGGATAACGAAGGGATATCAGCAGCAACTAACGATCTAAAGGTAGGTTGAGCAGCAGAACCAGTCGCTGGACCAGCGAAGATAGTGTTAGCTGATTGAGTGCTTAAAGTTTGAGTTAAAGTTCCTGAACCAGTTACAGGAGAACCAGAGATTGAGTAGATTGGCGTAGTTGAAGCATCAGAGAAAGCAACTGAAGTTACTGTTCCTGTACCTGCTGGAGCAGCCCATGTACCATCAGCTCTAAGAAAGTTAGTAGAACCGCCGCCAGAGAGAGGTGCTAAACCATTAAGAGTAGATGTAAATACAGGCAGTATAGCATTCACTTGAGCAGTTGTTAAGGCTATTGGTACGCCAGTGCTTCCTGAGTTATTACCTAAAATAGTGTTATTGGCAATACTTGGCAATTGGGCTAAGGTTGCTTGACCTGTCAGTTGACTAGTCGCGATTGACAAACCAGAACCACCAGTTACGCCAACCGGCAAGATACCAGAAATGTTAGCAGCTGATAGGTTAGTAAGAGCAGAGCCGTTGATTGCTCCGAATGTTCCACCAGAGACTTGACTTCCGGAGATTGCTAAAGAACTAGCAGTTGTTAAAGCTGACAAAGTCGTTAAAGTGGCATTAGTTGTATCGGTTATGTTAGCCGCAGTGCCTGTCGTTGACTGGTTCAGTGTTGGAATATCTGTAGCTAAGATACTTCTGAAACTTGTTCCACCAGACCCATCAGCAAAAAGAGACTGTGCTAATGTAGCAGCACCAGAACCAATCTTACCGTGAGCAGCTAAACTACCCGAAACTACTGCACCATCGGCCACAAATTTTGTTTTTATTTGACTCACACTATCTCCTGTTTCTTATTTTTAATAAAATTGAACTATCAATACATCGTTAATACTTAAAATACCGTCAAGGGCCAATCCACTCCAACCAAGTTGCGCACCGGTTACAGTAAAATCAGTCCCATAGTTTTGGATAACTCCACCTACTATATTTAGTATAGTACCAGACGGCACAGTTGGAGTGCCTGTCAAGGTGATGAACTTATCTGTCATATTTCCACCGCTTAATGTGAAAATGTTGACAGTATACCCACCAGTTCCGCCACTGCCCATATCTTGCCAAATTGTGCCATTGTAGTAGCGAACAAGGTTGGTTGTTGAGTTGTAATACATATCTCCAGCTACTGCTGGTGAAGGATCAGAGGTGGCACCAGGTAGTGTTACTGCCTGTCCATTTAAAAAGATCACTTTTGAAGAGAAGTTCAAAACATTGGGTCCTGCCATATCAACTCCACCTTCTCATAGAGTATTTAAGCGTTCCAGTAAATCCTGTGCTAGTAGAAGTATATTGTATAGCTACATTAGACCCAGAAATTGTTGCTGTTAACACCACACCGGTGGCGGTGGTCTCAAAAAAGTCATCCCCACCGCTTGTAATCACAGTGTCGTTTGTCACCATAAAAGTTCCTATACGATGTATACCGTTTCTCACTATTGAGTACTCGATTATGGCGAATGGCCATGTTGCTGCTGGAAATGTGAATAAAGTTGCTGCTGTTGGCACATTATCAGTTATTGTTAGTCCTGAGGATAAACCTACAACGTTTAAGCCATTTAAATTTAACCCGTTATTAGTTGTATCTATCTCAACACCGGCAACACCACCGAAAACTCCGCCGTTATTATATTGAATCGAGTTACTTGGCCCTGCTGCTGTAGCTCCGCCAGAAGCATTAATAGTGAGCGTGTTGCCAGTAGGCACTATAGAGATATTAGTCCCTGCTGCTATTGTTACAGCGCCAAACAGAGTATTGATAGAGGATACTCCACTTCCACCCCCGCCGCCGCTATAACTTGGAACTCCACCAGGGCCGCCAGCTGAATCACTCCATCGTTTAACAGTGTATTTCATAGTGGCAGCATAGCCAGTAGATGTAGTTGTATACTGTAGGATTATGTTGCTTCCGCTTATAACCCCACTGAAAGAGACTCCACTGATGCCATTTAAAGCAGCACCACCCTCTGCTACAGAGACGTTAACTCCGTCAGTAGTGATATATAGTGAACCAGTCTCTTTAAAGTTTGGCCCACGAACGATAGAGTAGTCCACTATCATGTTCTCACTGCCCAAATAAGTAACAGTGAAGATAATTCCATTAGTTGTATTATCAGCAAGAGCACTAGTAATTAAAGCTGATTGCTCCCAATAATCTGTCCCATTGAAGTAGCGAACAGCATTATTAAACATCCAGGTGGTTCCATTGAACTCACCTATCTGATTAGAATAGTTATTTCCTTGAGTTACAATTACCAAACTACCAGCAGAAGGAGATTGATTGCCGTTGAAGGTATATTGTGCTGTCCAGCCAGTAATACTAGTTCCAGCTCCATTAGCTTGATAGATTTCGTTGTTGCCTGATCCTAAGTTTGAGAACATCACTAGCATGTTAGCAGACACTGCTACACCGTCGATAGTGACTGAACCAATAGGCAGTGTTGAATCTACTGGATCATATAAGTTAACTTGTGTGATGCCGGCGCCGCTACCACCGAATGTTCCAGTTCCGATAGCAAAATCATGTCCGTCCCATAAGAAGATGTCTGTGCTCGTAAGCCTTTCAGCTATAACGAATACATTCTCATCTAGCGGAACAGCCGAAGTATTGGCGACTGATATAGAAGGAGTTGTGGCAGCATTGCGATTGATGTGAACATACGCACACTGATTAACTCCAAGACTAATTCCTGGTGAAGTACTAGGCAGAGTAATTACTGCGTTGCCAGGACTTCCAGGTTGTAGGATAGTGAGCATCGCTCCGGCATTAAAAGTAATCTGTTGGTTGGCACCAACGGCATTCGTTAATGTTGCTAAATATGTATATGTAGTTGAAGCATCGACCTGTGCTTGCGCAGCAGCAGGGTTCGCTACATTCTCAGCTCCAGATATTGTTCCAGGCGGAAAGCCAGTAACAGATGTACCAGGACTAAGTCCTAAGTTTCCGATTATGATGCTTCCGCCAATGTTTGTCACTGTAGAATTCGCTATAACTGCATAAGGTGTAGCAGTTGCTACTTTAGTAGCAATGATACTTGGACTTATTGGAGCAACAGTGATGGCATTATCATTTAATGTGACGGCACCAGTGATAGCAACTAACCTACCGTCAACACTTGCTCCAGTGTTAACTGTGATGCTCGCTTGAGCAAAAATGTTACCTTGAAAAGTCGTTCCAGCACCGATAGTAGCGCTACTTCCAACTTGCCAAAATACGTTACCAGCTGTACCACCATTGATGATAGAGACTGACGAAGCGCTCGCAGTTGTCAGTGTGCTTCCGATTTGAAAGAACCACTGTGCATTGGGGTTGCCACCAGCGTCAAGGATTAAAGTTCCTGTAAGTTGAGCAGTCGAAGTGTAATAGTATAAACCAGGTGAGAGTGTTAGTGTACCTAAGTCGATACCACTCTTATTAACTCCACCTGCACCAGTCGAAGTAGTGTTACTTACTAGTAATAAATCTTCAGCTAGATATTTGATGGTTTTATCCTGAGCCTTATCAGCCATCATGCCAGTAAGTTCACTCAAGCGAACGGCCACTGTATCTGTAGCTAGTCCATTGTAGTTGGCTGTTCCACCGAGTGTATTATATCCAGGTGGTAGAGCATAGTCAGGTATAGCATCCACTATCGAAGTGATATTTTGAATAAAAGTGCCATTAATCGGGATGCTCTGACCTTGATATAGGGTGAAAGCACCTTGCTGTGTGCGCACTATAATGGCAGCGAGAGTAGCGATGCCAGATACCTCTGTAGGTGTAGAAACAACAGAGATTGGAACATTTACAGTGGTTGCAGCGCTTAAGGTGACAGCACCTGTTAGAGCAATCAACCTACCATTAACTATGCCGCCCATCGTGTCCGTGATACTTGTATTTGCTAATATAGTTCCTTGAAAGGTTCCTACATGCCCTGAATTGATAGTAGCTGAAGAACCAACAACCCAATAAACGTTAGAGGCTAAAGCTCCATTCGTTAGATTGATTATCGGGATTCCACCAGCACCTGTCACTAATGTCGATGAAGCAATAAAGACGTATAATCCAGCACCGTTAAGTGTTAATGTTCCAGTGCCTGATGCAGCTAGATTAAATGTGCCGCTTGATTCTTTATAAATACCAGGAGTAAGTGTTTGACCATCTAAAGCAGCAGTAATCGATGTAGCAGAACCTGACAAACCTTGTAGATATGTATAAGCTGCTGTAGCATCTATTTCAGCTTGCTGAGCGGCAGCATTAGCTATATTCTCTACACCTGTAACTGATCCAGGTGGAAAGCCAGTAACAGAGGTGCCAGGATATAAACCCAAGTTTCCATTAATTAAAGTAGAACCAGCGTTTGTTACAGTACTAGCAGCTAATACACCATAAGTGGCTGCTGTAGCTAAATTTGGACTTCCTACTGGCGGCGGAACAACTGTGCCTTGTGGCACAGGGATATTAAAATGTGTAGCATCTATCACAGAGATAGGGTAAGGTAACCCATTGCCTACAGTGATAAGCGAAGTTCCTGACACGATAGTGTCTTGAACAACAAAAGCTTGACCATTATTGCTATAAGTGGCTCCCGCTGTAGCATTAGCAGAAGTTGTAGTAAAAGTGTAAGTTGAACCAACATCTACATAGCTGCTAAAAGCAATTGTAGCATCACCGGTTCCAGAAGTTAAAGAGAGTGTGCCAGAGACAGTTGGAGCACCGCCATAGTTGGTGGTTCCAGTGATATGTATAATTGAGTCTGTTGGAAAGCCATTAGCAGCAGATGTAGTTACTGTAGCATAAGAAGCTACACCAGACTCAGGCACAGGCAGAACAGAAACAACCGGTATGTAGAATGTTGTAGGGGATAACACTTCTAATATCTGATATATACCATTATAGTGTGCTGTTCCAGAGATGGTTACTCGCTGAGTCGCTGCTAAGTTGCTTGCTATAGTACTTGTAACTAGTGCTTTTGTCCCGTCATTTGTGCTTATAGTGATGGTGAGATCCGTTGAAACTATACTTCCTTGAGATCCATTACCTAAAATTTGAGTTTGAGCAGTTGGTATTTGTGTTCCATCACCGCTTGATAGGGACGCTTGATTAGTGGGGTTAGCTGCATTCCAAGTTGCTATCGCAACAGAGATAGAGTTTGACCCACTGAATACTAAGGCTACAGTGTTACCAACTGTGCCAGGGTTGTTAGCCATGATAAGTACAGCAGTTGAAGTTCCAGGTAGAACTCCACTGAATGTAGCAAAAGTCCCATTGATATCCTCAATGTTATCTGAGCGAAAAGCAAGCCAGAAGAAGTTTCCACCAGCAGTAGCGAGTGGCGCCACGTTCCTATTAGAGACTATGATGTCTGCCGCAGTGTAAACACCTTGATCGTATACAGCGACATTGTTTGTGGTAGCTCCAATATAAGGAGCAGATGTACTTACAGATTTTGCTAATGCTGCCGTTGTTGGGCTACCACTAGCATTTACACTACTCCAAAACTGAACTACTTGAACGAAGTTTTGAGTATTATCTCCAGCGCTCTGGATCCAATCACCTATAGCGAGGTTAGCAAATAGTCCAATGCTTCCGCCGATAGCGTTAATATATTGTTGTCCGTTTACAAAAGCAACTGCAGAGTTGGCGACATTAATCGGTTTATTACGAGTTAAATTTAAGTAGGCGACTTGACCATTTTGAAGTTGAACACTTCCTGGCCCTTCAAGTGTATATGTTCGTGTATCTGGTAAAATCTCGATATTTATGTTAGCTGACCAAGACGTAAGACCTGGAGTCGTATCAGAATGTGTCCATAAACCCGTTGATTGAAGGATAGTTGCTGACGAATCTAGAAAAGAGCCAACTAAGCTGAAGGTAGAGATATCGTCATACCAGTAGGTAGTGCCGCCAAGTTCTTTCAACTTGCTCATCACAGCATCCATCCACTGTTTCAACGTCTGAATATTCTTATCAGCTCCTTGAAAAGGATTAACTCCACCGGACATGATTGTGTTAGGCGGTTCAACTCTTTCAAAACTAGAGTTTGGCAGTGAAGGCCACGAGAATGTGTTGTATGGGTTTGGAGAGATACCACCAGAACCTAGTCGAAATAAAAGTGGGCGAGCATCTTCGATGGCAGTGATAACCACTGTACCCATAGTGATGATAGCAAGCGGAACTGATCCAGTTGGAAAAGAACCTACAGAGACACCAACTTGAGCAACCAAAACAGTCTCGGTATTTACTTCCTGTGTAAATTCACTCCCAACCCCACCATTTGAATCTGGATTCCAAAAAGCCCTTGTATCCGCGGCTGTATTTGAAGTTGTTAAAGTAAGGTATACATAGTTGACTGCACTCTGTCTAAGTATTGGAATTAGCGGAGCAGAAGTTGGTAAACCAAAATAGAAAGGGCCAGCAGAAGAACCTGGATAAAAAACAGCAGCAGAAGCGGCATTTATAGAGCAACTTTGAGTACCTACAGCATTTTGTGGTTGAATTACATCAAAACCATTGAGGATGTACGGGGTATTGCTACCGACGAAGCCCTTAAGAAGATTTTGGAAATCACCAGCTGTATAACTATCAATTACGAGGGCGTCAGCCAGGTCTACGCGTTCGCCACTACTAAGGATCACACGGCCTAATACACTCATTTAGATCTCCTTGACCTATATTCTACCTTACTACTCGCTAGCATTTACTGCCCATACGTTGGGTAAAGCGCGTAAATTTCATCTGGGTAGCGCACCAAAAAGTCTATAAAAATACCAGCGGACTTAACAGAGAGAATTAGATTCTCTAAGGTGAGTCTAGCTTGAGTTGGATCGGTTATATATAGCGGATACTCTGTTCCAAGTCCGCTCATCATATGAGGACCGAAGTGACTTATAGCAACCACACCAGCTCCTGAGAAATGTTCATATTGGAATGTATATGATGGGTCTAAAGCTAAAGTGCTGCTATTTGGTGCGTAAAGATACCGAACTGGACCTTCTTGTGTATTCAATCCGTAATCAAAAATAACATACCCGCCACCAGCAGGGATAGTATTTGGAGTTAAGGTGAGCAGTTTTACTATCTTTCCAGCTTGAATAATTTGAGTTGTGGCCGCAGTGTTGTCAGAGAGCACAAAAGCAGCCTTTTGATCCCAAATATACGGTCCAGGTACTCTTGATACACTTGCAGGCACAGAGTCTGTACATATAATTAAAGAACCAGAACTTGCCATCCCTATGTTTTCTACCCTAGAGAGACCAGCAACACTAGCTGTTCCTGTAGTCCCAATTAGGGTGTAGGTGAAAGTATTAGGAGATACAGAGAGGATTTTAGCAGCAGTGTTTAAATTCTCACTAGTGGTGATACTCACTCCAGTTGCTGTAGTTGTAGCATTGTAGTTTATGATGATTGAAGTTCCAACTACATTTTGTATAGTAGCACCAGTTGGTATACCTGGACCTGCTATGATCATTCCTGGTGCCAAATCAGCAGTGCTGCTCAGATTTGTAATTGTGTCTGAGTTTGTAAGTGTATTACCGGTGATAGTGGCTATGTATATACCAGAGGATCCAGAGGTAATTATCGTATCGCCTACATTGAATGAATGATTGGAGCTTGTTACCCCTGTGACGATATTTCCCACCCTAGAGAGGGTAGATAATGTAAATTCGTTTGTGCCTGACAACAATGGGAGGTTTGGGGATATACCTGTGAGGGTATTCCCAAGAAAAGATATATTCCCACCAGCGAATGTATCTGTGGCAGGATAAGTCATATTCACTGTGTTTCCAACTATACTCTCCACTGTTGAATACGCTGGAATTCCAACCATCTTTATATTCTGACCTATAGCTATACCTGCTGTTGTTGCCAAGTTAATTATCTGAACTGAACCAGAAGTAATGTCCCCTGTAGTCGAGAGAGCCGTCCTACTTGTATATGTATACTTCTGAGGTGCTCCTATAAGTCTACCCACTATGGTAGTTATTGCTACATCATTCTCAGTGGGTGTTGTGATGTAGTTTTGAATCTGATTTACTGGCTGTATAATAAACTGCCCTGCGTTTGGAAAGCTATCAGCATTTGCTAGTGTTATAGAGCTGCCACTATTGTAGGTAGACATCTGACTCACTGCGCCATTTAAGTGAGTTGATCCCATTAATGAACGCTTCACCACGGGCGGTGAAGCTGGCATCTCTACCACTATTTGATCGCTCTTCGTTTCCCAAGTCATTGCTCGACGAGTGTTGGTGAAAGCTACATACTTATTAGGAGTGAAGAACTTAACTTGAGTGGCGTCTGTCTGTGTGGTGACACCGACTGTAGCAAATAAGTTATTAAATACTATAGCATCATTAGCAGGATTTACTTTGATGATCTTGAAAGAGCCAATATTTCCTGGTAGGTTAATTATAACTATGTCACCAACTTGCAATCCGCTTATGTTTGGAGAACTTCCGCCAGTGTGAGTGAATGTAGTAGTTTGTCCAACTTTAGAGACTGTCCACTGAGTGTTAGTGCCATTGCCAGAGTTGATATTAAACCCATTAAACTGTAATGCTATATTTGCTCTTCCACCTTGAATCATTATAGAACCCTTTGATCCTATAGTGTTAGTGAAGAGTTCTATGTAGGTGTTTTTAGTGAGATTATCATAATATGGTACAGCATAGCTATACACTGTTTGTCTATTGATGGCAGCAGCAACTTCGGCAGCAGAGGCACTAGTGATGTTTAAAAAGTCACTAGCGTGAAAAACAACATTCTCCTGGTTGATACCATCTACCAACCATTGAAGTTCCCAACCGTCTCGAAAGGAGTAGTTTTCACCTTGTCCAGATACTACATATGCCGTAGTACTTTCTTCATTGAAGAAGATGTTCAGGAGTTGATCAATTATCGACTTCACTTGCTTCGGCTGATAAGAAAGAATTGGGATGTAGCGTTGAAAAGTTGGATCATCCATACCTAAAAACTTAGGTCTTGATACATTGCTATTAGCTGCGAGTCTATCTAAGTATGGTCTACTAGCAGTTTTGACAAAAAACTGTTGTCTCACTGCCGCTACTAGTTTAGCTATATTCTCATCGCTTTGTCCGATAGCATTCACTAACGCACTCCAATTTTTATTGGTCTTAGCGTTTAGATAGCCAGGTAGAGCGGCGTATAGTTGATCGACTTTGCTTACATTTGGCACTTATACCACCTTAAAAATTAAGAAATACTTATGCTAGAAGCACTTATCGTAGCTTTCTGATTACTTCCAACAGTTATACTAGCTGTGCTAGGCGTAGGAGTCGTAAATATAATACTCGCCACACCGTTAATACTCATAACATTTGCTATGATCTGCGACATCACCACTGGAGCTCCAACACTTAATCCTTCGATGTAGTTAATTATAACGGAAATGATCTGATTAGATACATCGTTTAAGTTGACGCCGTTATTGGTAGCTACAGTGAGAGCTAGAGTGATTGGATACACTAGCGCTGGCAGGGTTTCAATAAGCCCGCCAACTGCTCTTTGTCCAGGGTAATCTGTTAAGTCTGGTTCGTAGCCATCAACTGTCCACTGAACTTTCTGCAACAACCCTGTGTAGTAGGTGTAACCATCTTTACCTATAGTGATATCAGTGGTGTAACCAAGTTTACCCATGTGAGTGATGCTGCTGCCGTTAGCTTTAGTAAACTTATAGAAGCGACTCCACTGTGGCATATATAGCAATCGCTTGGTTTGGTCAGCATCATCTAGAGCAACTCTACCTACAGTGCGAATACTATAAAACTTATTCACTAAGCTCTCTGTTATATATATTCCACTTACACTTACAGAAAGGAGCCTATTAGACTCAACTATACCGTTAGCGTTTACTACCCTTACAAATGGCTTATATGTAGCAGTGTCGGTTCCAACTACTGTGATTAAGAAAGTGCCCATGTTAGCTGGACTAAACCATGTTGGGTCAATTATGTTTTGAATAGTGAATGTATCTCCAGCAAAAGCCGCATCACCCTCATAGATAGTGATATCATCAGCATTCTGTAAATAGACACCTTTATCATAGTTGTTGACTTCATCATAAACTACACCAGCACCAATATCTGACGCTCCACCATAAGAACCACCTAAAGTGATGCTAGTAGCGAGTGCTGGAGTAGAGGGCGTCATGCTGAGCACTTCTAGATACAAAGAGTCTGAATCAGTACTCTGCTTAACCCAACTGCCAACTACTACATCCTTGAACGTTCCAGCAACGCCGGTGACGATGTTAGTGTTTGAGGTCCACGTAGCTTGTAACCCATTATTGTTAAAAGGAGTAATTGTATTAAGTTGATCTGTGGCAGATGTATTTATAAGCATCAGCGTGTCAGTATCCACTGCTAAAACCCTAAAGATGCCGTTATTGTTAGATGAGAAAGTAGTTCCGCTGATAACTATATAGTCATCCACAGCGACCCCACAATCTGTGAAGTGCGGTGATGCCCCATCTTGTCGCTGTATCCTAACTAGTCCGTTGACGTTAAGTTTTTCTAAGCGATATCTAGTAGGTGTTAAGCCACTCTTGACGATTGAAGCACCACTAGAGTTCTCAGTGAAGTTGGCTATAGTATGTGCGAATGTGAATTGTGTTGAATTAACTACTGTAATTGGTCCATAAGTACCATCAACCATATTTAAGCTATCTACTAGTTGAACACTGTCGCCAGTGTTTAAATAGTGTGGACCAGTTGTGTTCACTGTGATTAAGTCGCTTACAGCAGAGATAGTGAAAGCTAACACTTTAGCAGCGTGTGCTAAGTTCCAGCGAATTACTGGTGTTGGGCATATCTGAACAGTATTGCCAGAGCCAACTACTGTAGAAGACATAGCAACTCCATCAGGATTAACTACATCAAAATAAGGTTTGTCACTAAATCCTGTACCTATGTGAACATTTATGATAGGGAGTCCAGCAACGCCGTTGTCACCGGCTTCTTTAACTTTATTACCCTGTGCCCATGTCAGTGTGCTTCCAAAAGCATACACTAAATCACCAGCATTCACGTTAGTAAGCACTGTGGCAGGAGTTGGTGAGGTTGTATCAGTCCAGCGCCATACAAAACCAGCAGGTCTTCCATACACACTAGAGACATCGGTGATTGAGAATGATGTTGTTCCACTAACATTGATAGCTTTAGGATTATAGTTGTAATCGAAGTTTGCTCCACCAAAATCACTAACACTCATCGTGTCACTAGCTTGTAAGCGCGATAGGCGTTGAACGCCTGTGTCATTGCCTACCATAACTACATCGCCAGCGTTAAAGGTATCTGGATAAGCAGGGATAGTAGTTAGCAAATAACTGCCACTACTGTCAATCGACACCTCTGATTCCGCTGTGAGATAGGCTTTAGAAATGTTGGCGTTCCCACCGATAACCTCGATAGAACCAGCAGAACCCAACTTGTTAGAAGTAATCTGAACGTTCTTCCTGTCATCAGAGATCCTAACATCTGCCACTATAGGTAGCTGTGACAGGGCTTTCTGCGTCATCTGATGATATACATTCTGGATAGTGACAGGGATAAGTTTAAACAACTCACCCAATGTAGAGATGCCAGAATTAGGTGTTGTATCCATAGAGTATATAGATGGTGCTACACCCTGTAACAGGTATGGCACTTTCAAGGTGAAGTTAGGATTTGGGTTCTCAAATGATTTAATCCAGTTAACTCCGTCATATAGTTGTATATAAGAATTGCCTGAAGTAAAGTTGTAAGCAGCGAGAGCATGATCTTCTGCTGTAGAGAGATTTATAGTGAGTGTAGGAGAACCTACTGCCACCAACTCAATAACTTCACCAGCATTTACTGTGCTCACTATAGTAGCTACATCATTTCCTGCTAACGGAAATACACTGAAGGCACTAGTGGCAACATTGGAGAGTATCTCATCAGCAGGTAGAGAGCCATTAGTAGTGTGAACAGTAAATCCTGAAGTATTAGCTGAACTAGTTCCAAAATAACCTAATGCCGCTGTATCGATAGTGACGATATTGCTTGTGCCACCAACGTTGGTTGCTGTGAAGGCACTATCAGCATTCAATGCCTGAACTGTAGCATCCGCTACCGATATAGCGCTCATTCCAGAAGTAACACTACCAACACGGATGTTGCGGTACGACCCGTCAAACGGCTGCAATGTCCCTTGATTATTAACATCATACCAAACAGATACAGGTCCACCATGGTCATACAACAAAAAGTATGTTCCATTCAATGAATCAATTCCGATACCATTACTAGGAGTAGTGATGTTAGCAATAGCACTTAAGGTGACAGCACCTGTTAGAGCTATCAACCTACCATTAATTACGCCGCCCATCGTGTCCGTGATACTAGTTTGAGCTATAATATTGCCGACAAATGTTCCAGAGGAGCCAGAGTTAATAGTAGCTGAAGAGCCAACAACCCAATAGATGTTGGCAGCAGATGCGCCATTTGTAAGTGTGATAGTGGGAGTTCCACCAGCACCTGTAACTAAAGTAGAGGCTGTATATATGATGTAAGTGCCAGCACCGTTGAAGGTAAGGGTTCCAGAGAGAGTTGCTGCCAATGTCGCAGCACCAGAAGAGAATTGATATGCTCCTGGTGAGAGGGTCTGTCCGTCAAGGGCAGATGGTATCACTGTGCCTGCCAAACCTAATGTTTGTAAGGCGGTGAAAGCAGCAGTGGCATCAGTTTGTGCTTGATGCGCCGCTGTGTTAGCTACATCTGTTGACCCGCTAACAGTGAAGGCACCTGTGATAGATGTTCCTGGGTAAATACCCATGCTTCCATTCACTACACTTGTGCCTACAGCATTTGTGATAGTAGAGTGTGCTAGTATCCCATAAGTTGAAGCAGTTAAAAGGTGCGTATCTTGTGGTGTTGTCGTGACATCTGGAACGGTTGTTACAGTTGTTATAGTCGGAGCACCAGATGAAGTTATAGTTCCAGTTAGGTTATACACTCGCACAGTGTGGCCATTTATGTTCTGAACCACAAAAGTGCCTGAGTTGCTATTAGAAACTCCAGAACCAGGATTGATAGTGAGCACATCGCCTACCACAACGCTAGTAAATGTTCCAGCACCAAAAGTGTAGTCAAAATAGTTTCCTGAGCTTACAACACCATTTGGAAAGTTAGTGGTCGCATCTGGATACGGACCATCTACACTTATAGTTGTGTTGGCTGGTATGGCAACAGCGCGAGCTGGGCCTGAACCAAACACATAAGTTAGTTTACCCCAAGAAGGAGTATTTTGATATAGAGTTGTAGGAGTTTGACCAGATAGAGACGGATACGACAAACCAAATCTAACGCTTTCGCCGTTTGGTCCATAAGTATATGCCCTCACGATCATCTTCCCCTGTCCACTGCTCAATCCGCCACCAGCATACCAGTTATGTGCTCGCATCCAAACTGCATAATCAGAAAAGTTAGTATTGTTCACTAACGTTCCCCAAACAGTGGTATTACTGAAATCGATACCAGGTTGGTTGTCGAAGTCGTTTGCTGAGAACTCTGTGCTTGTTGGTAAAAAAGTAAGCGAAGCCGAACCTGAGTTGATCTGTCCAGTCCTTGCCATAGCTATGTCGATAGTGTTGTTAGTGGGATCTTGATCCATTACAACCACCATCGTGTCGTCTGTTGACAATTGAACTGGCTCGATGATTTCAAACTCATCACCAATAGTGTGGTTCATGTTGGTTCTTGCTAACCCCTCTTGAGTGTTAGCTTCATCGCCAACTGTAAAAGAAGCAATGCTTCTAAACTGACCACGATTATTTCCACGAGTTAAGAAGATGTAGTCATTATAATCTACGTGTGTAGTGTTTAATATACTAGTAGATGTAAGTGTCTCACTATAAGTACCTAAATACGGAGCCGCATCCGGCATTGAATTTCCTGTCAATGCTCCACGTGTATCTGTCCAAATCTGACGGTTAAGCCATACACCATATCCAACTGTGTTAGAGATTGGCGGAGTTGGCTTAAAATAACTTATCAGAGACTTGCTAGAGACTCTATTTGCTATAAGCGGAGCATTCCCAACTTGAATATCTTTCTCTAAAAAGATAGAAGACATTGGACCTGCTGATACTGGCACAGCTATGCTTCCATTAAGCTCAGTATTAGAGGTAAGTTTTATAGAGTTGGTCTTAAAGATGGTAGCATTTACATTTATCAACTTATTATTTAAGTTAAGAACGAAGTCAGATATAGAGTCAGACGGAGGGTTGTTGCCGAATGTTCCAAGCCATACTTGAGGATACCCGTCAGTAGTGAAAGCCTTAACATCTAAAGCATCTTGAATAATGAGTCCACTCTGAGGCACAACATTCATATTCTCAACATCTATATAGGTATCTGTGCCAGCAACTGTGTGACCACCTTTAGAGAATACTTTAAATAGCCCTGTGTTTGCTGTATTTAGCCAACCGGTTGTCCTACTAGAGATAAACAAAAAGTCACCTGGTAATATACCCTGAAACATCGCTATCGACGGAGCAACTACTCGCATCACTGTACCGCTAGGGTTTAGGATGTTCAGCGCACTTCCAACAGGCACGGATAAGGATCTTCTCAAGCAGTAAGAAGCGTCAGGCACTACTATAAGCGTGCTTACCCTTCCTGCTATATCGCTAGATATGTTGAAGAAACCAGATGGTGTGGGCGTAGATATAACATAGCCTCTAGCATCTGCTACACCCGCTGTTATAGAATCGCCAGCATGAATAGTATTTAGGATTCTTAAGTTGCCAGTTTGTCTGTTCAGTTCGAACTGAGCAGTTTGTCCTGTTGCTGTAGTTGGTAATGCCGCGAACCAGTTATTTAAGTAAGAACCACCTACTATATTGATGTTTGAGTGAGTTCCAACTAAGTTAGAACTAATAAGCATTGTCTGTGCTGCAGTGGCAGTAGCTGTGAGTCCAGCAAACTTAGTGTTAAAAGCCGCTACCCAATCTGTTAGTGCTAAAGCAGAAAAAGATGACGCCCCAACGAAGTCACTTAAAGCAAAAGCTCTATCTTGTGTTGGAGTGCCATCAACTGAAACTATTAAGTCACCTGGAGCATTTATGTTCCAAGAACCAAAACTCGCTGTCTCTAAAGTTGCACTAATTGCCTTCTCTCTAAGGCGATCACTGTTCTGAAATAAAGCTATATAGCTTACTTCATCAGTGGCAAACTGTAGTTGAGTATTAGCATATAGCACTGGATCATCTGCTGCTAACAGTGGGCTCACTTGAAAGCGCTCTGTATCGAAAGCAGTTGGGTATAGGAGTAGGTTAAGTGAGTTATTCGTAAACCTTGCACTGAATGTTTTGGCATTGCCATTTATAGCGGCAATGATTTCGGCCAATGTAGCTGAATTTATATTTACAAATTGAGCATTCTCAAACACAACAGTTTCAGAGACACCATCTACAACTACTCGTAAGAAGGATCCAGCTACTAGTTTGAAAGGTGCTAAGGCTGTGTTAATAACTTGAGGTCGTGTAACGGGATAGTTAGAGAGTTGTAAGAACTCCTCTGTCCCCTTGGCGTTAGTTAACAGTGGGTCAACTGACTGCCCTGCAAATGATGGCTGGAATCCTGTCCCATCATCTATATATAGAACAGATGGTTGGCCAACAGCTGGTGGCTCAGAGATTACAGCTGATACAACTTGTTTATTATCTGCTGCGTCTGAGATACCGATAACAGCATTTATTATGCTAGTTGCTGTGCCACGTGCCAGTGTAGCAGTGTAGGCTTTAATTCGATTGCGTAAGTTTGTATCTGTCTCTGTATCAGCGCCATTAGTGAATGAGATAGTGTTTGTTACAGTAGCACCAGCAAACGGTAATGTGCTAAATAAAGTGATAGTGTTGTAACCAGCATTCCCAAGAGATCCAGCTACTTGAGCTATCACCGGAATGTTTGTCACTATAACTTCACCAGCTGGAATCACAGCGTCTCGTAAAGTTGTATATTGAATAGCAGGCGATAGGTTATTAGCAGGGATAGAGATTACTGTGCCCGCATTAACGATACGATCTGGCTCACCCTGAGAGTTGATAACGGTTTCAGAGACTAAGTGATTGTTTTGTAACGCTGATCCTAAGTTGATTTGTGAATAAGTTGCATACACGTTGATGCTTGTGTATGGAATTGGACCTTCGAAGTTGGCGGTGCCCCTACCAATAAAAAGAGTACCTGAATGAGCCCAACCAGTAGTGTTGTTTACATATAGTACAGTTTGACCAGCGATAGGAGCTGGTTGTATAACATATAATCCTGTACTCTGTTTAGTGATAGCACTGTTAGAGATATTGACAAAACCAGATGCCTTCACTGAAGGGTACCTAGTTAAACCGTAGTCACCTGCCCTAGAGTCAAGGTCACTATTTCTTACGGCATCAATGTCAAGTAACTCTAAGATATTTAAGATAGCTGTGCTATTCTCGAAATCTTGAGCGGCAGCAGCTTCAAGCAGGGTAAGTAAAACAGACCCGGCATTTATGTCATTTAGCGGAGTTTGGGCAATGATGGTTCGAAGCATTGAACCCAGGATTTGATTGAAGCTTTGGATACTAATATTAGTTGGCATTCACTCATTTTACCTTATTTGCTATAAGTTATGTGCCATTGACAGTGAATGATATTGGCACTATATTACTACCACCTGCTAATCTAACACTTAATTGGACTAAAAGACCTGATGGGCCACCTGGATTGGTGCTGTTGGCTATAGAGGTGACAGAGATGTGCTCAACCCTGTCAAACCTACTGTCGCTAGCTATCTGACTAGTTAGAGATTGGACTAAGATATCTCTCAGCGCCCCTAAATCAGCATTTGTCATGCCGACCATGTTAACTAACCCGTAGTTAGGATGATATCTAAGTGAACCAAGCTCTGTTATCACCATCAACCTTACTGCCTGAATAGCATTCTCTATCCCATAGCTTAGAACTAAGTCCCCATTGCTTGCAAAATTGATATCACCGTTGACATCTATCGCTAAGTCAACCTTCATCTGTTGTAGATCATTACCAGCACTAGTTAGAAACCAAGGGATATCCTCTTTCCTACTGTTAGGTAGTGGGTTTGCTGAAGGTATCAGGATGTAGAAATTACTATTAGTTGTCCTCGGTAAGAAGACCCTAACGTTAGCTTGATTAATCACTGTGTATTGGTCTAAGTTGCTGCCACCACTAAGCTCAATCACTATCTCACCAGAGATAGGTATCTGCTTAATGCTAGTAATAACCCTTTGACTCGGTACCACTTGAGTAGTTGACTGTATAAAAAGTGGCTGATTTATATATAGTTTCTCGATGTTTGGGTTACCAGTAGCGTCAGTCCCTGATATATTGATCTGGTTCCCGCTACCATTGGCAATAAGCGGCAATGCTTGCCCCTCTTCGTCTATGTAGGGTGGTTTTAAACCGTTAGCGAGTGCTATGTCGATCCAAGCGTTTGGGTCACCTAAAGTTCTATTAGCTAATGTAGCTAAACTCTCGCCGTAGTTTAGTCTCACTAGCGTTCCAGAGGCATATTGCCCTATGTTAATGTCAGGGTTATTAGCATTGGCTCTAGCTAGAGCAAATGGGTCCAGTGCTTCATCCACGGCAAAAAGGTTTGCAAGGATAAAATCTATAGTTTTAAGTGAGTTTTGAAACTGTAATAAGTAAGTTGTGTTAGCAATACTAGCAGCAACTTGAGTAGGTGTAGCACTTCTATTCACTACAGTATTGTATGTGGCATCACCTAATCCGTAGGTATCAGTAAGCTGATCCCTGTAAATTATGATGTTGCTTTGAGCCTTTAAGAAGTCATTCTTAGTGAAAGCCTTAACCCTAGCCTCTTCATTCACCAGGATAGTTTGCTCTTCATTGCTTAAACTGATATCAGCTATAAGGATCTGATCGAATACGAAATAGTATTGACCAACTACGTTCCCATTAGAGAATGGGTTGATGTAGGTGTTGAACCTTTGAGAGTTGATTAGGGCAGTTAGACTCACTATTTGACTGTTGAACGAGTCAGGGTCAGTTGATGCTGCAACTTTAGGTTTTAAATTGGCTAGTAAGAAGTTCCAGTTATCTCTAAAGTATGCCCACCGCAGTGGCAGGATACTTGGTATATCTGCCAACGTCAAGTCACTATTTCCTCGTAGTTTTAACCAGAGGTTGACATCAGCTATGCTTTGAACGGCATTATTGCTGTTTGACATTACCTACCAAACCCCGCTAAACCTTGAACTGCCGAGGTCACTATAGATTTAGCATCGCCAACAATCGACTTGATATCACCAAGCACAGAGGAGCCATCGACTCCATCTAATCCCATGTCAACCAAACGCTGCTTCATATCCTCATCTGCTTGACCATTAGAGTTGACAGAGCGCATGTTATAAGCTCGCATCTGAATGCTATAGCTATATAGCATTGGGTTCTCAACACTTTTTCTTAGTGTGAAATTCTTGATAACGACATCATATTGATTATTATCTTTGTAGTTGAAGAAGGTAAGCGGGTGCTGTTTCCTAGTGCCTGTATTGCCGTCAGCACCGCTAGCGTCTTTCTTATGTCTAAGTAGAAAACGATAGAAGTTGTGAAAGGCAGAGTATCCACTTTTATCTGCGGCAAATCCAGCAAGCGGCTTTGGAGAGCCATTTACTAAGTCTGCTGCCTTACCTGCTATCTGATTAAAGATGGCCATGGTTTGAGAAGCAAAACCGCCAAGTGAAGCTGCTGGAACTATTGATACCCTACCTCTACCTTGTGAGCGCGCTTTATCGGCAGCGCCAACATCTCCACCCTTACTTATCTGAGAGGGCAATATATAGCGGGGTGCCATCCCTGTTGTTCCCTCAATCGAGATGTCAAAATACCTAACATCTGAATGTTCCTCAACTGTTCCATATAAAGTTGGAATAACGTTAGTAGCAAAAGAAGTGCTTATATTGAGATTGCTTGGACTTATTGGCAGAAAGAAAACAAACTGCTTGTTGTCCCTAGTGTTCATTATAAAACCATATGGTTTTGCCTGATACCAGTTTGTAGGTTCAGACCCGTAGATATTCTCCATATCTAATAGTAGCTGCTTAGTATCTCCAGATTGAGCTGTGCCGTTTCCGCCACCAGCAGCTGTAGGTTTAGGCCTATTCAAGATACTTAAAACGTCACTTATAGCAATACCCATATAAACTTATTGTATCGCGTTACGAGTTATATCGACCCTGTGATCTGCTTAATCTTAGACTGGATAGCTGTCACCGCTGACCACTGCCCTGTTGTGCTTAGCGGATCACATGGTCCAACTGGCGATATAGTGATTATGGTTCCAAGAGCATCGATTAGTTGGAATAGTTGATCTAATAGTTCGATACTATCCGTGCCTAAAGCTATCTTAGGAGATTTAACAGTAGCAGAGGTAGAAGCCTCTGTTCTAAAGGTTTGTGTAGTCTGCGTTATGCTTGTGCTAGAAGTAATATTAAGCACCTTACAGAGTAAATCTACTTCCTGTGATGATTTAGTCATCTTTAAGGAGATAGCACCAGCATTAACGATTATAAAACCACCAGACTTATCTATCCTCAGATTTTGAACACCGCTAGTCGAATTATCATTAAGTTCCATACTGCCAGTCTGATCTAGTTTAAAGAAAGATGTTCCTACAGTTGTATTATAAGTAGGAGCAGGTAGTGTTAGGTTGGGAGTGCTGTTCAATATAGCAGAGTTTGTTGGAATACCCCTAAAAGTTAATATATACTCGCCATTCTGGTTTATCTCTGTTTTAACGCCATTAAACTCAGAAGCGTATTGTGGCCCTTGAGTGATATCTAATGTTGAGGACCTTGCTGAGTGCATGACTCCACCAAGGATTATAGCTTCCCTACCTTCACCATTTAAGAAACCAACTAATACAGCATCACCAGCTTTAGTATCAAACGACTGAACCTGATCTGGCCTATCTGTGAATTTATATCCATGGTAGATTGTGTCCTCGTAGTTGAACACACCGCCGAAGCGCCTCAGCATGCGACAGTTCATCTCTATTGAGTCACTCTTATCCCTAACATCTACCAAGTATCGAATCTCATCAGCACTTGGATCTAAATAAACCTTCTTAACAACGCCGATGCGCAAACTGTTATCTTTGCTCTTGCTTGTGCTGAAGTTGCTCTTACTTTGCCATATGCTACTATCTTTAACCACTTCAAATGGGTTGGCCATTAATTACCTCTCACTTTTTGAGGATCTGGATCTTGTGAATCTGAAGTGCTTAATGTATTTGTAGTATTTTTAAGAGTGTTTATGGTCATGGCGCTTGATAGGGCATCTAATGTGCCATCGCCGTAAGCAACATTCTTAGAGTTAACTACTATCCCTCTTACAAACTGAACCGTAGTGATATAACTTCTAGCACCACTATCATTCACTGTAAAACTGTTTGATATACTCTCGATGTGACCCAGTATAAAATAGCCGTCTTGTATAGTGGCTGTATTTTGTAACTTTGTCATGTTTTGAGTTGGATTAACCAACTGAACATCAAACTTAATATTATTACCGACTGCTATATACTCAGTGGTGCCTGTGAATGTGATAGAACCGTTTAGCATCCTGTGGGTATCAAAATACCAATCCTTCATCAGAGCAACCCAAACTTCTAGTTGGCTCCAATCTATATCGGCATTAAGTGATGTATCACCAGTTTTTTGCTTAGTGTTTCTTGGAAACTGCTTAGTATTGACTATGAGTGGTCTAAAACCTTCCCTAGAGAAAGCTGCTTGATCTGATATCTGAGACTTCTGTTTGACCCAATTTCCAAATATAGCGAAGTCTTGAAAGTCTGGTTTAATCTCGATAAAGTTATATTTGTCGGCCCAGTTGGTCCCAGCATTTACAGAGAGAACTGTATTTGAATCTATGTTATGTTGAGCAATATATTGAAAGTAGGATTTCAACCTTCCTGGTGAACCCGCTTAGGGTTAAATTGTTTGAAGGCGAACG
>Ga0265322_10000269_pt1 | contig 22126 bp, 12 predicted proteins | sample 41222metaG_FD_193584 | JGI IMG/M metagenome (GOLD analysis project Ga0265322, IMG submission 193584) | Rhizosphere microbial communities from Carex aquatilis grown in University of Washington, Seatle, WA, United States - 4-12-22 metaG | ecosystem: Host-associated > Plants > Roots > Rhizosphere...
ATAGCAACGGATCGACCTTGTTGAACGGCGTCACTCCCTTTTGCCAATGAATCAAAGAGCCTGTCTCCCTGCTGGGTCCAACTATTGCCGCTCCGAGTAAACACCCAGGCAGAGCCTGTGTTGTTCGTCCCTTTAGGATGGGAGTCCTCCGGTCCGCCAACAATAGCCGTGTTTCCATCTCCTGAAATGGCAACGGAGTACCCACGCAGAATATAGGTATTACCTCCCACCGTCGTACCCACGAGTTTACTTCCCTGTTGATTCCATACACTTCCGGTTCGCGAAAAAATCCAGGCGGATCCATTGCCGTTGTTGTCAGTGTATCCTCCAACGATGGCTGTGTTTCCATCTGATGAAAGACCGGCAGAGAATCCTTGATCCGATCCATAGAGACCCTTCACTGCATCCGAACCGGTAAGTTTATCCCCTTGTTGAACGAAGTACGTATTGGAAATAGGTGGAGCTCCAAGGAACCAGTAAAGCTCCGATGGATCGATATTGCCATCTCCATTACCAGCAGGAACCTGTGCCAGCAAAGATCCGCCGGAAGCGGTGTCGTATTTTCCCACCGCGATGAACAATTGAGACGGGCTCTTTCCGTACAGGAGTTCAAGATCAACCACGCCTTCAAGCATCGCTCCCGCCGTGCCCACGGTATACTTGATTTGCGGCGCACCTCCGGCATCAAGCCAGCGGGCAGAGTTGTCGGAGCTCGTGTTCTGGAGGACCACCGACCATGCCCCTACCTTCCCTGCTTTTCCCGATGGTGCATTTTGTAATGCGTTGCGGCTGTTTGAGATGACGATGAACATATCGGCCCCTTGTGATTGGGCGGAATTCGTAGCCACGTACAATTGCCCCGATTTGTACTGGGCATACAAATTGATACCGGCGTTTGATGCGATGAGAGAGGCGGATGTGTCCAACCTGCCATCCATCGTGAAAATGCCTGACGGTTTAGGAGGCGGAAGGCTGTTCAGAAATTGGAATGTTCCCGCTGTCATCTCATCATCCTGGTCATCAAGAAGAGGCGAAGCTGCCCGGGGCGCATTTGTGTTTGAATAGGCCGGGCTGTTTCTGAAGTTGTAAACCAACTTATCCCAATCCGTCTGGCTTCGCAACGTTTGCCCCGGGGACACCGGCTCGTTGGGATCGAAGATATTAATGTCTGCGCTGATTGTTCCGATGTTGATAATACTGTCTTGATTCCAATCGACCGCCGCGTTCGGAGCAAGTCGCGCATAGAGAGTGTCCCTGCTCGGGCCGCTGTACGGCACGGCCATGATTCTCGTTGTCGAATTCAGCGGCAAATGGAGACCGGCGTCTTCATCAAGCGCGGACTCGTCGAGCGGTGGCAGATTCAGGGTCGAATAATCCAGCGTCCAGAAATCAGTTCCCCAATCAAATTTCATTTGCCACGTATAATTCATGATGCTTATGTAGTTGGGCTTGTACATCAAGTCATCAGCCCCGCCGTGTTTCAATCCCAATGTATGACCCAACTCATGCATGAAGGTCGCCATTTTTTGATCTTCAGACCCGCCGGCCCCTTGAAAACCCTGACCAAGGGTAATCATGAAATCATTCCCGCCCATTCCGTTGGGATTTTCAGCTAACCCTGACGATAAGGTTGTCCCATGTGTATACGCAAAAATACAATATCGGTAGACCAGCCTTTTCGCGGCTAATATGTTTGTCGAGTCTGGATCGGCCCGATCTGCCACAGTTCCGAAATGGGCCTGCTTCACAATTTGGAATTTTCCACGGGGATCAGTGGGCCATGCGGCTTGCGGGAGCGTCAGTTCGTCGAGATAGTAGTGGAGGTTGATCCCTTGTCCGCCGTCAGGATTGTGAACAAGCGCGGTAGGAGCAGTCTTGAACGAATTAACGACCGCTTCGAGTGTGCCGGCCTGAGGCGCCATACCGTCCATCGCATCCACTTCCACAAAAATGTCTTTGTGATCGGGCCGCGCGCCTAATGCCCACAAATCAAGATCGATCACCCCGTCGCTGTTCACATCGATCCCCCACCCCTTCGTTTCCCATGAATCCAATATCCCGTCGCCATCACTATCAAAGGTGCAGAGGGCTTGAGAGAATTCGGATGTATTTCCCTGGGCGTCAGTGGCAGTTGCTGTGATAAAACGCGGCGGGGCTTCGATGATAATTGGGATTGAATCCAAAATCGGAGCATTCCCGTTGTCATCGGTTGTAACAGAAAGAAGTTTACTCAACGACTGACCCTCTCCGAAATGGGATGGATTATAATTGTCATTCTCGTAAATATCTATTTGAAATTGAGTATTGGGTGTGCTGTTCAGCTTTCCGTGAATAATGAGTTGATCACCAGCTACGCGCGACGAATCCAGGATCGGGAAGTTTTGCAGGTTGTTCGGTCCCGTGTCGCCATCGAGATCGTCATTCTTCGTCAATCCCCTCGGAGCCAGATCGATGCCGAGACCCTTGTTGGAATAGGAAGAATTTAGGGTAATCAGGTTTTGCGTACCTCCGGCCACGTATATGCCGGCTCCCTTGCTGTAAGCGATGGTGTTGTTGCTGATGGTATCCTGTGATGCGTTGATAAATATCGCGTCGGAATCGTTGCCCAGGCCGGTCTCATTTTCGCTGTTTGTCCCGATATAATTATTCAGGATGTTCGTGCCGGAAGCGCCGTTTCGAATCTCGACCCCGTACCCCGAGCTGCTGCAGATAAGGTTGCCGTCGCTTGCCACTTTTCCGCCGATGGTATTTCCCACCGCGCCGTCGATAGTGATGCCTTTGCTGTTGCCGATTCTGATTGTTCCGCTCGAGTCTGTGCCGAGGTAATTGCCGATAATCTTATTCCCGGTGGCGCTTGGATTTTTTATAAAAATGGCGGGAAAGGCATGTCCGGCAACGATGTTCCGCTCACCCGGAGCCGATCCTCCGATCGTGTTGTTTGACGCATTGTCGATAACTATGCCGTTACCGTCTCCCAGCGAATCCTTTCCGGAAACACCGATCCCAACGAAATTGCCAATCACTTTGTTTCCTGAAACGCCCGGTCCGAGAATATAAATATCGGGCTGTTGATTTCCGGAAACAACATTCCGTCCGATTGCCGACGCATCTCCGATAATATTATTCGATGACCTGATATTGATTCCGTTACTGAAGTTCAATAGACCAATGCTGCCGGTGACATCAGTGCCGACATAATTACCCTGCACAACAGTGGCAAGACCGTTTGACGAGATGAAAATATTCGGATTGACGTTGGCGGAGATAATATTCCGCGCCCCACCGATTAACCCGCCGATGGTATCGTTCGGACAATCGACAAAAATGCCATTGCCTCCGTTTCCCAGTGCAGTCGTGCCGTCGGCACTTGTCCCGATGTAGTTTCCAAGGACAATATTTCCACCCCCGACTGTAGTAGCGATCGCGATCCCTGTCCAACGGTTACCGGATATCACGTTTCTCATATCGGGTGTGATTCCGCCGATGACATTTCCCGCTGACCCTCCAAAAATTGCCAACCCGACTTCACCGTTCGGCAGGCTGTCTGTCCCGTCTGTATTCAACCCGATGTAATTCCCCTCAATGAAATTTCCTCCGCTCACGTCGAGGACAATGCCGATGCCGTTATTCCCGGCAAGGTCGGCATTGAAACGGTTGATCACCAGCCCGCGGACAATACTGTTGCCTCCCACGAGTACCAATCCGTTGACGCCCACTCCGGCACCGGCCCCGTTGAGCTCGATGAGAGGTTTACCGGCAAATCCCGGTTGTGTGCTGCCATCGATAATTACAGGATCATTAAGCTGAGGTAACGCAGAGTTCAGTGCAATGGTTTGTACGCCGCCTCCGGAAATATTAAAACTGATCACATCCAGACCAGGGCTTGCGTTCGAAAAGCCGATCGCTTGTCTCAAAGTGCCGCTGCCTGTGTCCGCCGCGCTCGTGACCACAAATGTCGATCCTGTTTTAAGCGGCCGGTGAGGCGCCATCGATTTTATCGTTCGGAGCAAATTGTGGCCGTTCATGTTGGCATCAACGGGAGGGTTATCGGAGGTTACCGGAATAAGATTACTTCCACCCATTTTCCACGATGGATACAACTTTGTTGTCTGTGGAGTTTGCGAAAAGTCGAAGGAGGGCGGGAAGAGAAGAACACAACATATACAACCGATAAAAAGTCGGACAACCGTAGCAATCATACTCATTTCGCTATACCTCGAATTAGTTCAGGGAATATTTCGTTGGATTAAGATTTATACAACGCTTATTCAATGTCATACCTGTCCAAGCGAATGAGTCATATCATGATGGAATGAACAAGTTTAAATGCCTTCGGTCAGGAACAACCGTTCTCTTGGACATCAAAACGGTAATTCTTGGTGTCAACAAATTTGGAGCATTTGAAGCCCGGATCCATGGGCGATGAATATGTAATCTGGAAGAAATCTCCCAAATCGGATTTTTTATGGTAGTAATTTTAACCTTAAGAATCAAGTCGCCAATGGTGATTGCGTGAATGAACGCCGACATATCGTCTTCATCAGATATCCGGTCGGAACACATCAGCGAGGCGATTCAATACCGGAGTTTGGAAAGGAACTTGTGGCAGACGTGAATACTGTTCGGACATATGAGCGTGCGTTTATGAAACGTGCCTTCAAATTTGTTAAAACAATTCTTACATTAATCCGTATAAATACTATGAGCGATATGTGTGACAATTCAATATTGCTCGATTCAGGCTCTGGAGCGTGATCGTTCTTTGAAGATCATTCATACTTACCTTGCAGATACCCTTGTAGGATCTGACCGACACATATAGCGATGGCATTATAATTCCATATTAGGCTCATACCACTCATCCTGATCTGTAAGAGTAGCAAAATAAATTTTGAGGAGGTTTTTTTATGAAAAAACAAACTTGGTTTCTTTTCCTTTTAGCTATCACAGCCCGAAGTTTATCGCTGTTCGTTCTGAATAGCAATCCGTTTTACGTATACGTACCGCGCAGTTTTGCCGGCGGCGGTGTGCTGGTTCAGCCTGACTGGCTGGACTTATCCGTAACGATCGTGTTTATCATTACACTCTGGAAAGGACTACCCAAAGAAATTTTTCCTTTGAAACTACTTGGAAGGTCAGCGCTGGATGTTCTCTGGATTCTGGCTTTTCCGTTATTGACTGGCCTGACGCTATTTTTGTATGTTCAACATTGGCTTGTAACACCAATGTTGAATTGGGCAACTTTACTGCGATGGATACATTTTACGCTGACCTTCGTTGCAATAAATCTATTTATGGACAGTGTATCTGTCCAAAGTCGTTGGGCGCGACGGGGTTTAGCCTTGACGGTAACAGGCACATTAGCACTCACCCAAGATGTGATGATCAGCCACGGAAGCACAGAGTTATTCATTGTAGCACTGTTCTCGAGCCCGGGTGTGATACTTGGGCTGACTGCTTTGGCTATGCGGCGGAGTTATCGGGAATCTCCCGCCGGGGCAGTATTAGCGGCAGCCATAGTTGGTGGCATCACATGCTTCTTCGTCATTGGTGCTCGATCCGAAAGTATCCTCACGCTATTCTTACCTGCCCTATCTTTGTACATCGGCGCCTTGACCATTCACAGCACAAAACGATTACCGCGTTGGATCGCTTTATGCAGTTTTGTCCTGGTCGGTCTGTTGCTTAGTCTGCTTTTACCACGTTTGTTGCCACCCGAAATTACGAAAGTCATTACAGAAAACTCACCCGGGTCCGCGCACACGGAAACGGTTGAGAACATAATAGTCTCGTACGACGATCCCCGGGTCCGCGACATGGCGATGTGTATGGCACATGTTCTGAATGCAGCCAATGAGGTCAGCCGCGAAACCTTTGGAGTATCACCGGAAATCAAGCATCTCACTATTTGGGGAATTGCTCCCGGCGGGTTTCATGCAGAATTTCCGCATAGCATCGTCGGGAATTTTCCATCAGAACTTTTTTTGCAACGTGGATCGGACAAAACCTATCTCAATGCGCCCCAGCGTTCCGCAAGTGATGCAGATCCCGTCAATATGATCTTACATGAATATTCTCACCTGTACGGAATTGTGCCGTACGAACCATGGATCATGGGTCCGGAAGAAGAAGGTTGGGCAACCTATGCCGCGACACGACTCTCGCTACGGCTATACGAGAAATACGGTGACGGGTTATGGAATCCGCCGTACGATTATGCTCATCGTGCCCGCGTAATTACAAACTCTAATTTGCAGGGCCATGCTGTTGTGTGGTCTCATCCATCTGAATTCGGTGGATTCAAATTGTGGTATGCCTTAGGCGAGCGCGACGGCGAGGTAACGCTATTTCGCGAACGATGGGGATTGACTCAGCGCGATGGAGATAGAGCACTGTTAATCAGTAATCCAGAAGCCGCGAGGCAATTTGCAACCAGCTTCGGCGAGACAAACTTTGAGACGTTTGGAAAGGCTGACCCAGTTCGTTTTGATCAAGCAATCGTAAAAGAAGAATATCTAAGTTCAGCAGAGATGCTCGGCATTCCAGCCGATCAGGTGAAGGCAATGTACAACCAAAACGCCGGTCAGGTGTTTCAACCGAGTGTAAACGTACCTCAAGCTAAAGGGATTTGGGATGGGATGATTGCAATGGGAGTTCTTGTCATAGGAATAACTACCCGGCAACGGAGACGCCTCAAGTCTATCGATAGTTACAGTTGATAACTTTTTCAACATTCATCCCGAACATATCAGCGAGGCGATTCAATACCGCAGCCCGGATAGGAATTTATGGGAGGTAAAACCGAAACAGTTTTCTCTGCTTGATAACGATGAATGAGGCAACACAAGAAACAAACCCGAGGTGGGATGAAACTTCACTCAAGCTATTGCGTAATGATGCATAAAGTAATTTACGTAACTCTATCTTTCCGGATCCCTCACTTATGAGATTTTATACTTTTGTTCTACTCATCGCATTCTTTTCAAAAACATTCCCTCAAATTTCGGCTCATCGTTCAGATGGAGGTACTGATTTCACAATACTCCCCAGGACACACTGGAAATTTAATATTACGTCGCAGATCTTCTCGTCGCCGGTAGAGTGCGACGGTATCATCTATGTCGGCGGGATAGACAGTATTTTGTACGCCCTGGACATTAAGGACGGAACGGAAATATGGAGATTCCGGACAAAAGGAGAAATCAGATCAAGCGTTTGCATCGGGGGAGACCGTCTTTACCTTAATGGTGGAGACGGTATGCTCTATGCTTTAAATAAACAGACGGGAAAGCTCCTATGGAGATTCAGTACGAAAGGTGAAAAGAAATATGATTTTGCAGATTATTTTCAATCGACACCTATACTTTCAAATGGAGTATTGTACTTTGGTTCTGGTGATAGCAATATCTACGCCGTCGGGGCGGACGCAGGCGTTCTTATTTGGTCGTTTAAAACCGGCGGTATCGTTCATGGAACTGCGGCAATCGACCATGACAAGTTGTTCGTCGGATCATTTGATGGTCTCGTGTACGCGCTGAATGTATCGAATGGAGATCTGGTCTGGAAATTCAAGACGGTCGGTCACAACTATTTTCCTCTCGGTGAAGCGCAGGGATCGCCCGCCGTCTTTAAGAATTTAGTATTTATCGGTGCACGAGATTATAACGTTTATGCGCTGGATCAGGATAAAGGGTTTTGTCATTGGAACAAGTCGTTTACCCGGGGATGGGGTCTTTGCACGAATATCCATGACTCGGTTTTGTATATCGGCTCGTCCGACGAGCGCGTCCTGATCGCAGCGAATCCCGAAACGGGAGAAGAGTTTTGGAAAACAAGAATGGAATTTCTTGTATTTGGAAATAACGCTTACACGGACAGCATGCTGTATGTTGGAACGACGATGGGAAAACTTCACGGCATGTCACTGCATTCCGGCAAGACCGTGTGGAGTTTTGAAACGGAATCATATCAAAACAACCGATTCAAATATTTCAAGATGGATGATTCCTACAGGGATGACATTTATTCAATCATTACATCAAACGAGCAATTCCTGGATGTCGAATGTGAGCTTGGAGGTATTTTTACGACGCCATGTATCGCTCATGATGAAATTATTTTTTCAAGCACAAACGGAACTGTGTATTGTATCGGAAGATAGTTTTTATAGGAATGCAAATTTTACTCCCCCCGTATCGGCACATTTGTTTTTCACAAAAAAAACGGCTTCCCACCTTAAAGTAATTTCGGTGAGAAGCCGTGATTCGTTACTCTTGCTCCGTTAGAGTTTCGGACCTGCCTTGATCACTTCCGGCGGACACCCGTCTTCGAATTTCTTAAAATTCTCGATAAACCGGGAAGCAAGTTGTTTATACTTCTGCATGTATACGTTTTTATCGGGCCAGGATGCTGACGGAGTGAGAACACCGGGCGGAACACCTTCACACGTCTCGGGCACATGGAAACCGAAAACCGGATCGGTCCAGTATTTGACGTTCTGGAGTTTTCCACTCAACGCCGCAGTCAGAAGGGCGCGAGTATATTTGATGCTGATACGGCTCCCCACGCCATACGGTCCGCCAACCCACCCTGTGTTCACAAGCCAGCAGGTCGCACCGTGCTTAAGCATCTTCCGCTTCAGCAAATCCGCGTACACGGCAGGATGATGAACCATGAATGGCGCACCGAAACATGAACTGAACGTCAGTTCCGGTTCCTTGCCAAGCCCCATCTCCGTTCCGGCAACTTTCGTCGTGTAACCGGAAATGAATTGATACATCGCCTGTTCAGGCGTGAGTTTCGCAATCGGCGGAAGAACACCCAAGCCATCGCATGTCAGCAGAATGATATTTTTGGGATGCCCACCCATTTTTTCCGGAACGCCATTTTCAATGTACTCAAGCGGATACGATGCACGCGTATTTTCCGTCAGCGTCGCGTCGTCGAGATCGATCTTGCGCGTAACCGGATCGAAGATGACATTTTCCAGAACCGTACCGAACGTTCTGGTGCAGGCATAAATCTGCGGTTCGGCTGTCGGAGAAAGACTGATGACTTTCGCGTAACATCCTCCTTCGAAATTAAAAATGCCGTCATCACTCCATCCATGCTCGTCGTCCCCAATGAGTCCGCGTGCCGGATCGGCGGAGAGTGTCGTTTTTCCCGTACCTGACAAACCGAAGAAGAGCGCCGAATCCCCTTTTTCTCCGATGTTCGCCGAACAATGCATCGACAGAACACCATCGAGAGGCATGAGGAAATTCATGATGGTAAAGACAGATTTTTTGATCTCGCCACTATACAATGTGTTGCCGATAATGCCGAGCTTCTGATCGAAGTTGAGCAAAATGAAAGTATCAGTGGCAGTGCCGTCGATCTGCGGAAGTCCTTTGAACGACGGAAGCGACATAATGGTAAAATCGGGAATATGCCGTTTATATTCATCTGCAGTCTTTGGAAGAATGAACATGTTCCGGGCGAACATACAGTGCCACGCTTTTTCCGAAATGATGCGGATCGCTATCCGGTGATTCGGATCGGCGCCGGCATAACAATCCTGAACGAAGACATCCCGTCCTTGCAGAAATCCCTGAAGACGTGAATATACTTCATTGAACTTTTCCGGGCTGAAAGGGCGATTGTATTCACTCCACCACACTTTATCTTCCGTCGTCGATTCTTTCACGATAAATTTGTCGTTGACGGAGCGTCCGGTATGTTTTCCGGTATTCACGATCACCGGTCCCATATGAGAAAGTCTGCCTTCGCCGCGGAAAGCAATTTCTTCAACGAGCGCTTCGGTCGGAAGATTCCAATAGACATTCAGATTCGTAAGGCCGTGATTATCGAGACCGTAGTCCGCCTTATACGCTTTTGCCTGATCCTGCGCGGGCGTCTTAATATTTAAAAGATTATTCATAGCCAATCCCTCACGATCTTACGATCACCGATGAAGATTTCATTCGGCGAGTTCGGGTCAAGTGCCCATTTGATACGCTCGACACCCTGCTTGATGTCTTTGATGGAACCGCAGAAACTGAGGCGGAGATGTCCTTCCATCCCGAATTCTTTTCCCGGAACAGTCACGACAAGCGCCTTCTTCAGAAGAAGATTCGAAAGCTCGACGGAATTTTTGTAGTATGCTCGAAAATCGGGTAAGCAATAGAATGTACCGTCCGGTTTTGTGATGTGAACACCGGTAAAACCTTTCAACTCCTGCACCATAATATTCCGGTTATTCTCCATTGTCAACCGTAAATTTTCAACGATGCTCTGTAATCCCATCAAAGCGCCTTCAGCAGCTGCCTGAAGGATGACGGATGTGGTTGTCGTCATCTGTCCCTGAACATTCGTCATGATGCTCACAAGCTTTTTATTTGCGACCGCCCAGCCAATACGGAATCCCGTCATACCGTACAGCTTCGAGATACCATTGACGAGAATGACCATTGTATTTTCGATATCCTTTTTCGTATAACTGTATGCATTCGGCGCCCTCCGACCGTCAAAGATCAGTTTGTGATAAATATCATCCACAATAAGATAGATACCTTTCGTTTCACAGAAATCAACGATCTCTTTAATGAACTCATCGGAATAGACAACACCGGAAGGATTGTTCGGACTGTTGACAATGATTGCCTTTGTATTCGAACCGACAACTTTTTTGATATCTTCCATCCGCGGATAGAATGTGCCATCCTCCGGTGTCACGATCACCGGGACGCCAAGCACCATGCGGACCATTTCAGGATAGCTGACCCAATACGGAGCGAGGATGATCACTTCGTCCTGTGGATTGATGATCGAATACAGAGCGTTGTATACCGATTGTTTCGCTCCCGCCGAAACGATAACATTTTCCGGAGCAACACACCGGTCGTAATTTTCTTCGGTGTAGCGGATGATAGCTTTTTTCAAACCAGGCGTGCCATCGGTCGGAGTATATTTAATATCTCCGGTGACAAGTTTCGCCGCGGAACTCAAAATGGCATTGATGGGAGCTTTATTTTTCGGTTCTCCCGCTCCGAGATGAATCACCGCTTCGCCTTTCTCACGAAGAAGTCTCGCTTCTTCATTGAGTTTCAGCGTGGGCGACTCAGCAATCGATTGTGCGAGCTGACTTACCCTCATACAAGATTCACTTTCATTTGTTTTGATTCAGTGTCTGAAAGAACGGGAACGAATTGACGAGGAAGTTGATGAGAATGACCTGCGTCGACAGATAATCCAATGTCATTGTACGAAAAAAAACGGATAAAAACAATATCGAAAAATACAAGAGCCCGGCTATAAGTAAACACCGAGCTCTCATTTTTAAATCATTGAAGATGCTATTTCTTCTTACAACATGACGAATTTGAGAGAAATCACTTTTCTCCAAATCGTATCTTCAATCCGGCTAATATTTCTCTTCCTGCACCCGGTTGATACGAATTCCCGCCCGTATCCGGTTCCGTGAATGCTACATATTTTGTATCACCGAGATTTCGTCCCTGCACGGTCAGGTCGCCGTTGGTCGTTCCGAGATTCCAGTGATATGTGATGCGGGCGCCGAGAAGCGTGTAGCCGGCAGCGGCTTCCGATTCGAGATTTGCACCATCGATATACGTTTTACTCAAGGTCTCTGAACTCAAACCGATACTCACTTGCGGAACGACTTCGTACCGCACATCAATCATCAATTGATGCTGTGGAGAATTGGGCAGCCAGTTTCCGTTCCCGATCGATTTGTGAATGGTCGTATCATCCATCAATATCGGAATCGGAGAATCGATATCATAGACAAAGTGAGAATACGTGTACGCAACGTGCAGACCGAAACATGGGACCGGTTCATAAGCCGCCGCCAGTTCTAAACCGTACCGCTTCGTTGCTCCGATATTCTTATAGAATGTTCCCTCTTCACCATTGCCGAAACCGGGCAATCGATACCGATCGAAATCATTGCTGGTATTCATGTAAAAACCGGTTGCTTCGTAGTTGATATTTTCATTCAAAATTCCCCTCGCCCCGATTTCGTAACTGTTGGATGTCGCAGCGGAAAGGTTTGGATTGAATCCGCCGTAGTTGCCGGTTTTGTTCGTCGGATTCGTGCCGAGTTCCTCTGTTGAGGGCGGCGTAAAACCCTGTCCCCAACTTCCGTAGAGAGTTATTTCTCGCACCGGTGAATAGGTAACTCCAAGTCTTCCGGTCACATTCGAAAAATCGGCGCTGCCGGAATTGTTCGATGAATCGGTTGCCATCTGATCGGTGAGTTCATTGTGGATGTTATCGAACCGCAAACTTCCCATCAATCCCCAATCGTTTCCAAGTTCGACATTATCGATCAAAAATACTCCGATGCCATGCTGCCATATCCGCTGGCGTGCAAGAATCGAATCACCCTCGAACGAATGGAAATTCGGATCGAGATGTTCGTTGTTCGTTTGCCATTGCATATCGGAACCGAAACTTAATTTATTCCTGACATTATCGTTCGGCATGCCGGATGAATATGTGTACTGGAGTGTCATACCCGGCGTTGAGAGCAATTGATGATCGAAAACATGATTGTTCGCTTCGATATAGGTCGATTGTTTTGCATACGCGTTAAATCGCAATTCATGTCCCTGGGAAATGCGATAAAGGCCTGTGATACCTTCCGTTGTTCTGAACATTTCCATGTGTTCATTGTACGGAACTGCGTCGTCGTTGGGAATTGTCGGATCGAGATTATACTGTGCCAAACTAAGACCTTCAGGGTTTTCGTGGTACGTGTCATTCCACGAAAAAATCGGCGTCACTTCAAAGTCGGAACTTGGCGTGTAGGTTGCTTTCGCGTAAACATTATTCTCCCAAAAATGTGTGTGGACGCGGTAACCTTCGCCGCCTGTCCGCGAAAACGAAACCCGATAATTGACATCATTGACATTGCCGCCGAACAAGCCGTAATTTTTCCAATAGCCGAGGTCGCCGCCATAATTGGCTGCCTGACCGCTCGTGTTGGAACCGTTAAATCCCGTCGTTGTTGACACCTCTCCGTACAATGGCGTATTGGGAGCGGTCTGTGTTACAATATTAATGATACCTCCCGCCGCACCGCCGCCGTACAGCGACGCCGCCGGTCCGCGCAGAACTTCGATCCGGCTGATGGTATTCATATCGACATCAAAAAAATCGGGAGCGAATCCCGTCGGATCGTTGATCGGCAATTCGTCGAGAAGAATTTTGATACTGCGGATTCCCGATTCTGTCAATATACCCTGGCCGCGTATGGAAACGTGAACCCGTTCCCCGTCCGCCTGGTTATCCACTTTAACACCGGGAACAAGTTTGAGAGGTTCATCGATCGCGGCAGATCGCGGCATATTTTTCAGGGCTTGCGTATCGACGATACTCGTTGAAATCGGGGTTGATGCAAGCGGTATACTCATCCGTGATCCCGAAATGATAACCTCATGGTATTTGTACATCAGAGTATCTTTCACTTGCGATTGCAATCCCTGCATGCACAATAACATACATCCAATAATAGTAACAATTTTTTTCATGGTGATAAACCTTCTTTCGTTTTTGAAATAATTAACCTTTGATATTTTTCACAGCAAACTTTTTCAATAGGCCATCATGCTTCCGGAAAAACCGAAAGATGAACTCAGCACATTAATGAAAATGAGTTCCTGCTGAAAATTATTCTTGAACCGAATGGAAGAACGCTAATGATAATTTCTGAATGATACAGAAATGCAAAAGAACGAATCGATAGGAAGACTGATGAGATTCCTGATAAACCTTCGTCCACCGCTTGTGCGATGGAGTAAATCTGTCGCTATACGAATATGACAGATGGTGGTGATTTATCCCGGGTCGGCTGGTAGGGTTGAAAGAAATGTTTTGAAACTTTTAACGGACACCGAACAATAGAATATATCTCGATCTTGATGTTTGGATCGATGACAATCGCTTTCGACGCATTGTCTTTATCGAACGTTTCCCAATTGATGCTTGAAAATGAAAATGCAGTCTGGTGTGCCCACGGATCGATGAGAGGATGATTTTGTTCATCCTCGTCACTAAAAAGTTCCGTTCTGAAAGAAAAATAATTGAGGGCGAGGATGAAGGAAAAAACTCTCCATCCGAATCTCCACAACTCACTATATCCTCTGAACAGGTGCAGCAAGGGAATTACCTATTCGATTACAAAGCACGTATAACTGCAAAGGTACTGTTTCTTTTCGCAAAAATCAATTTACGCAACTCTGAGAATGACATCGGCTTACACTGCATCAGTACCGATGTATCATCCTCACTGATAATCTTTGGTTTTCTGTTTTAACCGATCAAGCAATACGGCTATCAGAAGAATGATTCCGCTGGTAAGGTATTGATAAAAGGTTGAAATGTTCAGAAGGTTCATCGCGTTCTGCACGAAACCCATGATGAGAACGCCGAAGATTACGCCGCTCATCGTTGCGACGCCGCCTTTCAACGAAACTCCGCCAAGAACGCATGCAGAAATCACTTGAAGTTCCAAACCCTGCCCTGTCGCCGGTTGTCCGCTCGTCATGCGCGAAGCCAAAATGACTCCGGCGAGTCCGGCAACAATTCCCTGCATTGTAAAAATAATGATCTTGACACGAACGACATGAATTCCTGCAAGGTGTGCCGCTTCTTTATTACCGCCGATCGCAAGACTGTTCCGACCGAAGATTGTATGATTCAGGACAACACCAAACACGATGAACGCGAAAATCATAATCCACACCGGCGTCGGTACTTCGAGCCAGGAAGAAATTCCGAGCGCAAAAAATCCCGTCTCCCGAATTCCTATAGCTTTTCCGTCGGAAATAATGTATGATAACCCCCGCGCAATTTGCATCGTTGCCAGCGTTGTAATTAAAGCGTTGATGCCGGCTACAGCGATTACAAATCCGTTAATGAAACCGATTATTCCGCCGGTAAGAATGCCGACAAAAATACCAAACGCAACACTGTTCGTCGCTTCAATCGCCAGGGCGGCGGCAACTCCGGCGAAAGCTACCACGGATCCGACGGAAAGATCGAAATCTCCGGCAGCCAAACAAAAAACCATCGTACAGGAAATCAAACCGACAGTCGCAACAGAGAGCGCCAGCCCGTTCATGTTGACCCAACTGAAAAAGTTCGGAATAAAAAACGATCCCGCTATGAACAATACGGCAAAGATCAACATCATCCCCGCCTTATCGAAAATTGCAAAGCGTTGTGTGTTCGGCAATTGAATAGAACTACTGCGATTCATGTAAAAAATTTCTTTTCATTTGTTCGATGGTCAAAGCCCTTGTTCGTTCAATATCTTTTGATACGTGTCCCGCGTGATAAGGATACCGGTCGTGTATGTTTCTTTCGGCGGTTCGATACCGGCATGAATCCATTGGTACATCATTTCCGCAGTTTCAAATCCGTGCCGTTTCGGTTGAAGAAGAATGGATGCATAAAAGCCGGTCGGTTTTTCTTTTTGGAATTCCACAATGCAATCGGTGCCGTTGATGCCGATACCGATCACGTTCTCGGCATTGTATCCTCTTCCTTCCAAGGCTCGGACGCTGCCAAGCACGGCGTTGTCGTTATTCCCGCACACGAGCCATTGTTTGTTATCGGGATGTTGTGTGAGAAGAATATTGGCTGCATCGAATGCGCCGGGAATATCGGCGACTTTCTGCGGTGCGCGAAAGATTTTTTCTTTCGGAAATCCGGCAGCAACGAGCGCATCGATCGCGCCGTTGGTACGCTCGCGGGAAGTTTGTAATTCTTCCCACGTCATTGCACACACCGCGGTTTCATCGATCTTCCAGTTTCGCCGCGTCATCTCATCGAAAAGCGCTTTTCCGACTGCCGTTCCGATATCGCGCGCAGAAATGCCGAGGTGATGTACATCCGTCATGAATTTTCCGTCGGCATCCACAAACCGGTCATCGACGCTGATAACTTTCAAACCGTAACTCTGCGCTTTCGCAACGATAGCAGGTCCGAGTTTGACATCCGGCGTACAGATCACAAATCCGCCCGCATGCTGTGCCGCAAGATTATCGATTGCGCTGAGAACTTTTTCACCGTCTGTTGCACCGATTTTGATAAGTGTAAAACCGAATGAATCGGCACACTGTTGAGCAAACTTCCATTCATTCTGAAACCACGGTTCATCAGGTTGTTTCACGATAAAACCGATTTTTACCGATGCAGATGAGCTGTCGGTTTTTCCATTCCGATTGCATCCACAAAAGAAAGAAAAACAGAACGCAATAATCAAAAAATAAAATTTCATCGTCATGTTTTTTACTTTCCAGTTTTCAAATTCAATTCGCCTTCACCGATCTTCACACTTTTTCTTACTTCACCCGATTTCCATACATGCGGTGGCATGATTTTCTCTTTCACTTCGTGATTCAAAGTAAATGTCACTGCTTTGCTCTTTTGTCCTTGTTGGGCAATCATCCACAAAAACGCTTTGCCACTCCAGGATTTCTCATTCTTCCCAAGGACAATCTGGATCGATACGTTGTGTCTTCCGGGCTTGACCTCAACTTTAAACCACTGTGATTTTCCTTCTTGCTCTTCTACTCTTCCAATTGTTTCTATTCCATCAATGGAAATAATGAGCGATGGTTTCGTTTTAACGGTTATGGCGCTATCCGGAGTAAGAAGAATTGCCAGGGTTGCCTCGGTCGTCGTTTCGGAAAGGGTAAATGAAGCATCCACTTTCGATCTATCATTTTGGTCAAAGAAGACGTGGTCCAGTACACTCGGAGTTGCTTCAGTATTGATCGAAAGCGTATCAACTTTCGTATCCTTTCCGGATTCTTGAATTGATTTTATGACCGAAGAATTCAACAACTTGGCGCCCGGAGAGGCATTGTGATATTGGATAGAATACTCGTATCCGCTATTTGCAACAACATCGAATGTTACTCCCGCTACGAGAGGAACCATCGCTTCATCAACCGGATATATTTCATACACGGCAGTTTCGTATCCATCCAGTGGAATCCGAATGGCTTCGCCAGCTTTATGCAATTTCGGATCTATCCAATGTGTCGGATACACTTTCTCGATGACTAACGAGGAGGCATTCGGATCCAAACCTTGAGCAGTTGAAAGTTCAACGTCGAGTTTTGCCTGAGTGATAAATGGATTTCGTGCAGCGATAATTCCATGCTTCCCTTTAAAATGCACATAGCCATACGCCTCACGTTTCATCGGATTGCCGCCGATCATGTATGTCGTTGAAAGAATCGGAAACCGATCGCGAGCCCATGTCAATGATGATGATAATGTATTCCATTCCCCTTCCGAAAGAATATCGGGTGAAATATACAGTTCGTACATCGATACGCCGCGGGCACAATACAATAATGCATCGTCGGTAAATTTGTCCAGCGGCTCATCATAACTTCCGGTCGATTCCAATTTTCCTTTGATGATACCGTGCGTCATTAGATTTTGAACCGGAAACCAGCAATCGAGATTTTTAAAATCATCATACAAAATGAAATCCCGATACGTAATTGCCGCATCACGCTCGCTGATCGACGGCACATCCGAAAAACCGTAATCGGCGCCCTGCATCCAGATCGTGTTGGCATATTGCACCCACCACGGACTCAACCATGTGCCCGATGTAATATTCAGAAAGACATCCGGATTTTTTTTGCGGACTGCATTGCATTTGTCGATCACTGATTGCATCACTGCACGCCGCGAATATATATCGATCGGATGCCCATGATCCGGTTCACTGCAGGAAAATTGTATGCCGTCCCATTTAAAATAACCGACACCGTCATCCGTAACGAAATCGGTCACACGTTTTTCAAACAACTCGCTGTATTTTTTTCCAGCGAGACACAGCATCAAATTATCACGCGACTTTCCGACCGTTTCGTAACCATGATCTTTCATCCAGTTCAATCTTCTCATTCTGAAAGAATAACCGCCGGTCGGACCTAACCATAATCCCAATGTCGTGTTGGTTTTCTTCAATTCATCGGCAAGCGGTTTAAAGCCGTTGGGCCATTGTTCTTTCCGAACCTGCCAATCACTTTCATACACATCCCAGCCATCGTCGAGAACAAAGGCATCCAGTTTGATGTTATGTTTCTCGATCATATTTTCCCGCAACAATTTTGCCATACCGAGAGCGCTTTGTTCACTCATCCAATGTTCTTTCGGAACTTTCGGATATTCCGGCGAACGGAGATCGTACCAACTATTATAGAGCGTGAACGGATGCAGCGGAACAACACGAATAGCATCGACATATTTGAAAAACCAATCCTTCACATACGCATTCGGCGTGATCGCTTCGACGACAGGGTTACCGGCAATCCAATCGTTGCCGATAATTTGTCCAAACTCCTGGCCGCATTTGATCTGGCCTTCGCCTTTTTGAAGCGAGTCAAATCTGTTTTCTGATGTCGGATATTCGAGACCAAAAAACGCACCGCCGTTTTTTACAAGCATGGCGACCGGTTGTCCGAAATCTCCCGCTTTCACAATTGAAGTAAAACCGTTTACCGATCCTTTCCGTCCCCACATCCACCGGAGAAAATGATGACCGAAGGCCGTATCCCTCACGGCAATTGTCCTGCGGAAATAAAAATCGTTCGGCTCCAACCGATAAGTCACCTGCAAATCAATGGTGGATTCTTTGGATCTGAAAAATAAAACGAGAGAATCGTTGTTGACTGAAGTAGAGTCGAGATCGAAATCTTTTTTTGTCAGCAGAATCGGATTATCGGCATTGTTTGCTTTTTCGGGCGCCTGCCAATCGGTATACATAACATCGAGAGCAAAATCCGCATCGGTTTCGATTGAAGCAATTTGCGATGAGCCGAATTTCTCCGACCAAGCAGAAACTGTTTCCAACCTGTCGGATACAAGTTCTCCGTTTTCAATCTTCACCGAAACTTTGACCCGGTTGTTTTCCAATGTCAAATTCTTTTGACCGGAAAATTTCTTCTCCCCGGCGGAAATTTCCTGTGATCCGGCAATTATCGGACAAAACATGAGAATGGCAAGAATGGATGCAAACACATTTTGCCATTGTCTTCTATTTGATATTTGATTGAGCAACATATTTCACCTTGTCATCATTTGTTTAGATTTTCAAAATTTGGATAATGAAAAATCTGCCACCTTCAACTTAGAATAACCCGTGTTCCTTCATCGACATGAACGATGTATGCTTTGCCTCCGGCTTTTGTGATTGCTTCGGCAACCTGTTCCGTATTCTTCGGTGCATACACGAACATGCAACCGCCACCGCCGGATCCGTTGATCTTGCCGCCGTACGCACCCGCCCCCATCGCGGCATCGAGCATGCGGTCGATTTTCGGTCGGGAAATCAGCAGAACATCGCGTAGCAATGCCTGATGCTCGGTAAGTAACGTCCCAAAGAGATGTTCATCGGTTCGAGAATCTTTGAGAAGCCGGTGAGCATCTTTGCAAATTTCGAAATTGCGAACCGTTGCACGAAGAAGATTTTGTTCTTCAACTTCAAGATCGTTCAAAAACTGTGGAAGATCATCGAGCGTCATCGTGTGCAATGAAAAAACCGGATAACGAGACGATAATTTTTCAACAATCGAGAGAACACGGTTCTTGACGGTTGATAAAATCGTTTTTGTATCTTTTGGAATCCCGGAATCGCCGAGGACGAATGAACCGAGTTTCGGATGTAATGGTTCGACAGAATCAGCCGGATAAAAATTTTGGAACAGTATTCCGCCGAATGCCGTCGCATTCTGATCCATCTTGCCGCCCGGCTCGGAAAATTCCAGAACTTCCGCCGCATAAGCATATGTGGCACACTCTTCGGGAGTTAAGACAATCTCCTGATCACTCATGCGGGCAAGCAGATTGATCCAGGAAACTACCATTGCCGATGAACTCGATGTTCCTGCCGCGATAGGAATTTCACCGTGTATGGTACAATCGATTCCGCGCGAGAAAGTAAATCCTTTTTCCCGCAACACCTTCAATCCGCTCCGGAAATAATCACGTTGGTCTTCATAACGAAGCGGGGATAATTTTTCAATTTTTATTACTCGTCCAATATCCGGTGTTCTGATCGTCGTCACCTGATCGAACGAGTAATGAGCATCAATAGTTAAGCGTAAAGAAATTGCGCATGAGATGACCGGAAGATGCAGGTAGTCAAGATGTTCGCCGAACAAACAAATCCGTCCGGGAGTAGAGACCAAAAATTTTGTCTTGTCGGTATGCAAGATTTTTCTTGAAACAATAACCTGTCAAAGGAATTCGTCAAATCTATGAAAATAACTGAAGACATCAAAGAATGAATCCGGGAAGGGTAGCCAAACGATGCTGCATCAACGGTTTTCACCAAAAACTAACGCTTCATAAATATAAAGATCAGCATCCTTCCATCCATCCCAACCGATTCCTGCCTTGTCTTGGGCGCAATGGCCGAGAAGTTCCTCTTTCGACCATCCGGTTTCTTTGGCGACCTGCGGCAGAAACGTTCCCGCATGCGTTCCTTTTTTCATATAGATACCATCCTTTCCGGGTTCAAATTCGTCAATCGATGATATCTTTTTCATCGGTGTCAGAACGGAAATTTCAATCTGCAAATGAGAAACTTCATCGGTCCCGACCGCCGGGAAACGGACATCCTGTGTCGCCGCCGCAATAGCCATCGAACGGACTACTTTGTAGAGCGGCTCCGTCGCGTCGAATCTTCCGATACAACCGCGAAGGTCTCCGTTTTTATTCAGCGTCACGAATGCACCGCATTTCACAAGCAGGTTTTGAGAAATGCTGTCTTCATCGACTTCCGGAATCTCGTGTTTGGTGACAAACGATCCGACCGTACGTCGGGCAAGCATCAGCAGACTTTTCTTATCCGCCTCGGTCAGATGAAACGAATCTGCAGATTGGTCATTCTTTCGCGAAATAACGATCGCATGATATCCGACAACTCTTTTTTTATCTCCCGATGGTGAATCTCCGGAATTTTTATACTGAATATCTTCAAATGTGAATGCCGGATTTCCTTGAGTGATGTATAAAAATGTCAGCTCGGATGTCCAGCCGCACATGCTGGTGGCAAGATTGGGAATATTGTCGGCGGCATTATTCCTCAGCACAGAAATAAATTTATCGGCAGAATTGGTGCAGACAGCTTCAGCGGTCTTTGCATCCACTTTGACGGCATCGTCATACGATGGATAATGAGAAAAATCGGTGCTGATGATGAAAAGATTTTTCGGCGTGCAGTACGGCCTCAACGCATCGGCGATCTGCCGGCACACATCCGGCGATTGCGTCCCGATGACGATCGGCACAATGCGAAAATCTTTTTTCATCCGGTATTGCAGGAACGGAAGCTCTACTTCGATACAATGTTCTTTTGCATGAGCATCTTCCCGATCGTTGAAAACCGGATATTTCGCGATCAGTTCGCCGGCAAGTTTGGTATTCACTTTCACCGTACCGAGCGGCGTGATGAAATTTCCTTTCCGATAGATCGACGCGCCATCGAACGAGACATAATGGCTCGAACCGATCACGAAAATATTGTCATATTCTTTTCCCGGATCGATTTGATTGAAACTCGAAGCCGCAACGCTTCCGGAAAATATATAACCGGCATGCGGCGCTATAACTGCAACGACATCGGTAATATTCTTTGAAGGAACTGCGTGATGGAAAAGATCGGCAAGAGTGGAAATGAGTTCATTTTTATCCGCGGGATAAAAAGTCCCAGCCACGGCAGGCTGGCGGTCGAGAATCGGAATTTGCGCCCGGCATTCTGCACTACCAATGACAATCAGAAAAATAAAAACAATTTTTCTCATTATATTTTTTTCGATACCATCGATGCATTCATTATTGGTACGTGCTCCGTAATGACGGAATGTAGAGAAGATTTCAGGGAAATTCAAATATTCTTCAGGAATCTAACTCTTTTTTCAATCCTTTGGACGATACCAATTGATATACGTTTTTGTAAGATTATGGTACTAAACTTTTCGACATCTTTTTAGTCAAAATGATAGATCCACTCTTTTTCACAGCACCATCAATTTGTTCAGAAGGCATCGAAAACAGCCACGGACATCATAACTCTCGGGGTCATATAGCA
>Ga0265322_10000270_pt1 | contig 22101 bp, 15 predicted proteins | sample 41222metaG_FD_193584 | JGI IMG/M metagenome (GOLD analysis project Ga0265322, IMG submission 193584) | Rhizosphere microbial communities from Carex aquatilis grown in University of Washington, Seatle, WA, United States - 4-12-22 metaG | ecosystem: Host-associated > Plants > Roots > Rhizosphere...
GGCGTGGTCCGGGTGGAACTGGCGAGCGTGGGTTCGCTCTTTCCGTTCGGCTTTCTGCGCAAGAACCACGGCACCCGGCTGCGGCGCGAGATCATCGTCTGGCCGGCGCCGGTGGAATACCGCTTTACGCGGATCGCGGCGGCTACGCGGCAGGCGGAGGGCGAACGTGTGGCCCGGCCCGGCGCCAGCAACGATCTGCTGGCCCTGCGGCGTTACCAGACAGGCGATTCCCACCGGCTCATCCACTGGAAGGCGAGCGCGCGGTTGCAGCAGCTCATGGTCCGTCAGTTTGCCGCGGAGAGCGCCGAGGGCTTTTTCCTGTGGATCGAGACGCCGCCCGATGTCTGGACGCGTGAGGAGCAGTTCGAGCTGCTGTGCCGTTTTGCCGCGACGCTGGCCGAGGATTTGTTCACCGCCGGCCGGCTCACCGGGGCGGCGGTGAATGCCGAGGATCCGCTGGTCATCCGCCGGGTGCGCGATCTGGAGTCATTTCTCGACCGGCTGGCGGTGCTGGAGTTGCCGCGGGAAATCCAGCCTTCACCCGCAAAAACCGACATGGTGACCCGGACGCGCCGCAATGTGATCGCCTTCGCCCCCGAGGGCGCCCATGGCGTCGCAGCCTACATCGATGGAGAAAAAACGGCCACAGCTTAGCCTCGACGAATTGCACCAGCTCCGCTGGCTGCTCGGCGGCGGACTGGCCCTGATTTCGGTCTGGACGGTGCTTTATCTCGAGATCGATGCCTGGGTGCTGACGGGCATTGCCACCGCCGCCATCCTCGCGGTGCTGGTGCGCCCGAAACTGCCGGCCCGCCTGCCGCCACTGGCGCACAAACTCGCGTTCCCCTTCATCGTGGCGTTCTTTGCGTGGGATCTTTATTCCACCGCGGAGGTGCTGCCGGCCATCATCCGGCTCGACCTCCTGCTGCTGCTCTACCGGGGCATCAGCTACCGGAAGAAGCGGGACGACCTGCAGATCATCGTCCTCGGTCTGTTCCTCGTGATGGTGGCCGGCGTGCTCACGGTGTCGCTGGCGTTCGCGGTGCAGATTCTGGTGTTCACGGGCTGCACGCTGGCCTTCCTGTTTGTGATCACGCTGGCGGAAGCCGTGGAGGGCGGGGAGGGGCCGGGTCCCGGGCCCCCGGGTGGTGAGCACGGACGCCCGCCGGCATGGGCCGAAGTCAACTGGCGCCGGCTGGCCCGGCGCCTGGGGGCGGTGGCCGACTGGCGGCTGCTCGCCCTGGGCGGCGCGCTGTTCGTCGGTGTCGTGGCGGTGTCCGCCCTGCTGTTCATGGCGATTCCGCGATTCCAGCTCGAGAACAGTTTTTTCCTTGATCGCTTCATCACCAAGAAAAGCCGCACGGGCTTTTCGGATTCGATCAGTTTGGGCGACGTGATCGACATCCAGCAGGACAACTCGGTGGCGCTCCGCGTCGACGTGTCGGATCCGGCGCGCATCCCGGTCTCGCCCTACTGGCGCATGGTAGTGCTCGACGAATACCGGGCCGGCACCCTGCGCACCTCACGGCGCCTGCGGAACGAAATGACGATCGCGACGCTGATGACTCCTTTTGTGACAGGCCAGTTGCCGCCCGCGCGCGGGGTGCCGGTTTACTGGACCTTTTATTTCGAAGCGGGCATCAGCCGGCACCTGCCGGTGGTCGGTTCGTTTTACCTGATGCGCTTCCGTGAACCGCAATGGGTGCAGCAGCAGGTCAGTCTGCGCATGACTGCGCTGCGCAACGAACCGGTGACCATGACCGCCTATCGCGTGGAAGGCATGCTGACGGACGGCTTTGTGCCGGACCGCCTCTTCGGCGCCATGATGCGCAGCGCCCAGCGCGGCCAGGTTGCCGACAAGCCCGGGCGCCAGGAGACCGATGAGCACGGTCAGCCGCGTGTCGGGTATCCGCTCACGACCTTGCAGCTCCCGGAGCGGCCCGATGACCGGCAGGCCATTAACCAGATGGTCGACAGCATCACTGGCGGCGCCAAGGTCAGCGCGGAAGAATTTGCCACGCGCGCAAGCCGCTGGCTGACGGACAAGCACGGTTACTCCCTGCAGGTTGTGCTGCCCGAGGGCGATCATGACCCGGTGGTGCGGTGGATGGAGTCCACTCTGCCCGGTCATTGCGAGCTGTTCACGGCCGCATTCACGCTGCTGGCACGAGCGGCAGGTTTCCCGACCCGTGCCATCACCGGGTTCAAGGGCGGCGATTGGAATGCCTACGAGAACTATTTCATGGTGCGCAATTCACACGCCCATGCCTGGTGCGAGGTCTATGATGGCGGCACCGGATGGTTCCGGGTTGATCCCACCATCGGCGCGGCGGCTGTAACCACCTCCCGGCAAAATCAGGCCGGGGAAGCCGCGCTCGGACGGCAGCTCGACCGCAGCTGGCAGGCACGCCTCGACGCGGTCCGCATCCTCTGGTACCGGCGCATCGTCAGTTTCGACCAGCGAACGCAGATGGCGCTCCTGCTCTCGCTCAAGGAAACGACGGGCAACCTCGGAGCGACGTTCCGCGAGGTCCTCGATGCGGCGGGCGCCGCGGTGCGGCACTGGTTGCATCGTCCCTGGAGCGTGCCGCGCGTGCTGGGCTGGTCGGGGGCCGCGCTCGGCGGGATGGTGGCGATTGTGCTGTGGTGGCGCCACGGCCGGTCGTGGTGGTGGCGCGTCCGGGGAGCGCGACGCCACGGCGGAACCGATCCGGTGCGGCGCGAAGCAGGGCGATGGCTGCGCAAGCTGGTCGAAGGACGGGAAGCGAAGGGCGAAAGCCTGGACGTGTGGGCCGACCTGCAACGGCTGCGCTACGGGCCCCGCGGCACCTGGCCCGAGCCGCAGGCGGTGTTCCGCCGCGCCCGGCGGGCGCGGCGGGCAGTGCGGCGAACGCTCAGTTGGCGGTAAGCCGCGCCGCGGACGCGCCGGCGCGCTGGCTTTTCTCAAACCACGCCTTCAGCACGGCCTGGGCCACGGGCGCGGCATAACGGCCGCCGCCGAAGTTCTCGCCCGGAGTGTCGCCCTCGATGGCGACGGCCACGGCGATCTGGGGGTCATCGATGGGTGCGAAGCAGACAAACCAGGCGATGTTGATGATCGCATTCTGCGGGCCGACCTGGGCGGTCCCGGTCTTGCCGGCGAGCCGCAGGCCGGGAATGCGCAGGAAATTCGTGGCGAGTATCTTGGCGGTGCCGCGGGTGGTGCAGCCTTCCATGCCGTCGAGGATGGCGGCGTACTGGCCGGGGGCGAGGCCGATGGGTTCGGCATGCTGGGGTGGCCGGTCCGGATCGTGTACCAGCGCGGGCTTGGTGGTGGTTTCGCCGCGCGCGAGTGAGGCGACGAAGCAGGCCATCTCCAGGGGCGTGACCCCCATGAAGCCCTGGCCGATGGCCATGTTCGCGGTGTCGCCCGCAAACCAGGGATCTCCCGTTGTATGTTTCTTCCATTCCGGATCGGGGATGAGCATGCGCCGGGCCTCGTGGGGCAGGTCGATGCCGGTGGGCTGGTCGAGATGAAAACGGCGGGCTTCAGCGGCGATCAGGTCGGGGCCGATCTGTAGTCCGTAGGTGTAGAAGAAAATGTCGCAGCTCTGGGCAATGGCCTCGCGCAGCGCGATGACGCCGTGGTGGCCGTGGCCGTTGTCACAATAAAAGGTGCGGCCGCCAATTTTCATGGTGCCGTCGCAATCGGCGGTGGAGGCCTCGGATGTCAGCCGGCCGCTGCGCAGGCCGGCCAGGGTGGTGACGAGCTTGAACGTGGAGCCGGGCGGATACACGCCGCCGATCGCCCGGTTGGTCCAGGCTTCACGCGCGTTGATGTCCTCGGCGGCGGCGGCGCTCAGGCGCGGCGAGAACTCGTTCAGGTCGTAGTCGGGCTTGCTCGCCAGCACGAGCACTTCGCCGGTGCGCACGTCGAGGGCAACCGCAGCCCCCTTGAAATCGCCGATCTCCTGCATCTGGTGCTCGGCGGCGAGCTGCAGGTCGATGTCGAGGCTCGTATAGAGGTTGTGTCCCTGCACGGGCATGCGCTTTTCCTGGGTCTCATTGACGCGAAAGCCGGCCGGATCAACCCGGTAGATCGCGCCGCCGGTCTTGCCCTGGAGCAGGGAGTCATATTGCAGTTCGAGTCCGTCGCGGCCAACCGTGCCCTTGAATGAGTAGGTCTTGAGGTCCTCGCCCGGCAGGTCCTCCACGGAGATTTCCTCGCTGGCGCCGACATAGCCGAGCGTATGAGCGGCAGCGGAACCATAAGGATAAAAACGGATGCTGGAGGTGTAGACCTGCAGCGGCGATCCGACGGGGAGCCGCTCGATCAGGCGGGCGAATTCCTCGGGTTTCAGGTCGTCAAGCAGGATGTAGGGCAGCAGAAGCTGCTGCTGGAAGTGGCGGTTCAGTTCGCGCAGATCGACCTTCTCGTTGCGGCCCAGCAGGCGGTTGATCTGGTCCAGGTAGCGTTGCACCACCTGGGCGCGGGCAATCTGCTCGAGCTGTCCGGGCGACGGCCGGTCGCTCCGGGCAATGTCGCCCTCCGCCTCGCTCTCGCGATAACGGCGGACGATCTCGATGTACTCGGTGCGGAATTGCCGGCGCAGCTCGTCGAGATAAAGCGTGACGGCAAACCGGGAACGATTGCCCACGAGCAGGCGGCCGTGGCGATCGTAGATGTTGCCGCGCGGTCCGGGCACCAGCACGCGGCGCTGATTCTGGAGTCGCTCACGTTCGCCGTAGGCGCCCGACCGGAGGAGCTGCCGGTAGGCAAGGCCGGCCGCGAGGATCAACACCATCCCGCCGATCAGGAAATGAAAGAGCAGGAGGCGCGGGCGCTGCGGTTTGTAGGTTTCAATGACGCTCAAGGTGCAGGGGGGCGCGGGAGGAAGATTGTGCGGCAGATCTGCGGACGGATTCAGAAGGGCCGGTGGCTTTCCTCGGCGAGGTCGACCCGGCCGAGCTCCAGCGCACGCTCCTGAAGGGCGAAAAACCACGGGGCGATCGCCACGATAAAGAGCTGCGACCAGCCCAGATCGGCGAAGATCCGCAGCCAGGCGGCGCCGGCCGCGGGATGGTTGCCGAAGGTCACAAAGGAGAGGCCGGAAACGAGCGCCAGGTTGGCCAGCAGCGCGACGACCACTCCGATCACCGTCTCCTCGCGCGGGAGGCGCGTCCGGAGGTGATAGATGATGATGTGCATCACGGCGAAAAGCAGGAGATGCGTGCCGAAGGGCACCGGCTCGGCCGCATCAATGCACAGCCCCAGGAGCAACGTGGCGGTGAGACCGTTGCGCAGACTCAGCCGCAAAGCGGCAAAGGCCACCAGAAGCCCGCCGACAAAAAGATAAGCGCCCACCGGCGCAAGATAATGGTTGAGCTGCACCACCACCGACCAGAGCAGGAAGGTGGTGGCGAAAGTGATCAACCAGCGGCGGTGCATGGGAGGAAAGTCAGGGCGGGATATGATGGACGAAAACCGGCGGGCGCAGGACGAACGCGGCGATCATTCCGGGTTCAGCGGCACGAGCACGGTGACCTCGGTGAGTTCGGACAGGCGCGGGTCGAGCGCGACCTCGCCGCTCTTGAACAGGCCGTCGGTGCTGGCTTCGAGACGGGTGATGTAGCCGATGGTCAGGCCCGGGGGGAACACGCCGCCGAGGCCGGAGGTGACCAGACGCTTGGGGTCCTTGGCGCTGGTGAAAATGTCCGGCGGCACGAACTCCACAATGCCGCGGGCCAGGATCAGCGGCGGGTTGTCGCCGCCCTGATAACTCACGGGCCGGGTGTCGTTCTCGATGGTGGCCGCGAGACGCACGCGGGGACTCGTGACCAGATCGACATCCGCAGTGTAGGCATGGACCGCGCTCACCCGGCCGACGACGCCGCCACTGTAGACCACAGGCGCGCCCGCCGGGATGCCGTAATTGGCGCCCTTGCGGATGACGAGCTTCTGCCACCACCCGGATAGGTCGCGCTGCGCGACGCGCGCCGGTTCAAACCGGTACTGGGGGTTGGACGGCAGGCGGAGCAGTTGTTCGAGGCGCGCGATCTCGGCGCGCAGGGCCTCCACCTGCTGGGCCTGAAATTCGTAACCGGCATAGACATGCCGGAGTTCGCGTCCGGCCTCCATGAGTTCTTTGTTTGAATGCGTGCGCTCCACCCAGTACTCTTGCAGGTCGCGTGCGTAGGAGGCGGTGACCTGGATGGGCGCCTGCAGCTCGTAGAAGCCCGCCCGCAGGAACGATTTCACCGCCACGGGGAGCAGGATCCAGGTGAGCACAACGATCCCCAGGACGACAAAGGGCTTGGCCTGATCGAAGCGTTTGGAGGGCACGGGCAGCGGGAGACCTTAATCCGCGGAATGGGCGAATCGATCCGAATATTTTATGACCGGAAGTGGGAGGGGCGGGGTGGGGCGGGCGCTGGAACCCGTCCAGCCATGCCCGTCCGGCATGACACGCAAACGGGCGCGGCATCCATGGGACTTCTTTCCGCCGGCCGCGCGGCGGGTCAGCTCTTCGCCTCGCTCGTGAAGTGCGGCAGCAGGAAGTTCAGATCGCTGAGCACAATGCCGGTGCCATTGGCGACGGCGCTGAGCGGGTCGTCGGCGACGGTCACGGGCAGGCCCGTCTTGTCGCTGAGCAGGCGGTCGATGCCGCGGAGCAGCGAGCCGCCGCCAGCCATCACGAAGCCGCGGTCTACGAGGTCGGCTGAAAGCTCGGGCGGGCAGCGCTCAAGGGCGTTGCGCACGGCGTCGACAATGGCGGCGATGGTGTCGCCGAGGGCTTCGCGGATTTCCTGCGAAGTGATGTGGATGGTCTTCGGCAGACCGGCGACGGAGTCGCGTCCCTTGACCTCCATGGCAAGCTCCTCCTCGAGCGGATAGGCGGAGCCGATCTTCATCTTGATCTCCTCGGCGGTGCGCTCGCCGATGAGAAGGTTGTAGGCCCGCTTCATGTAATTGATGATGGCGGTGTCGAGTTCATCGCCCGCCACCCGGATGGATTTGGAGAACACGACGCCGGCGAGGGAGATGATGGCGATCTCGGTGGTGCCGCCGCCGATGTCGACGATCATGTTGGCGGCGGGTTCATCGACCGGCAGGCCGACGCCGATTGCGGCGGCCATGGGTTCCTCGATGGTGAGGACCTCGCGGGCGCCCGCGTGCGTGGCCGACTCCTTCACGGCGCGCTTCTCAACCTCGGTGATGCCCGAGGGGATGGCGATGATGACGCGCGGCGCCACGCGGAAGGAGTTGCTATGCACCTTGCGGATGAAGTACCGCAACATCGCCTCCGTGATGTCGAAGTCGGCGATGACGCCATCCTTCATCGGACGGATGGCCTGGATGTTGCCGGGCGTGCGGCCGAGCATGCGTTTCGCCTCTTCGCCGACCGCCAGAACCTTGCGGGAAGAAGTGCTGATGGCGACCACCGAAGGTTCGCGAAGGACGATGCCCTTGTCCTTCACGTAGACGAGAGTGTTCGCCGTGCCTAGATCGATCCCGATGTCGTTCGAAAAATAACCAAACAAATTGCTGGCCATGTCGTTAGGGTGGAGCGGCGGGTGGGTGCGGCCCAATGAAAGCAATCGGCGGCACGGGAAATTGTCAAAGGCATTTTCGGCCGGGCGCCCTCGCCGGACACCGCGGGCACCGCCGCAGCAGAAGGATCAAGCCGGTTGGCCGAGGATGCGCTTGACCGCGAAGCGTTTCGGGGCGTTGTCGTGGCAGCAAGTCACGAGCACCCACTGGCCCATGCAGGGTATCAATTTCATTCAGGATCTCGCGGTTGTCGTCATGGTGGCGGGTGTCGTGGGCTGGATTTGCCAGCGGCTGCATCTGTCGGTCGTGGTGGGATATCTGGCGGCCGGCATGCTGGTGGGACCGTACACCCCGCCGTTTTCGCTGGTGTCGGACATCAGCCGCATCGAAACGCTCTCCCAGGTGGGGCTGGTGTTCCTGATGTTCTCGATCGGCATGCGGCTGAGCCTGCGGAAGCTGCGGCGACTCGGATTTTCGCTGGTCATTGCCACGCTGATTGAGGTCAACCTCATCTACAATCTGGCGCGGCTGACCGGCACGGTGCTCGGCTGGAGCCGGTCCGAGGGGCTGTTCCTCGCCGGCCTGCTGATGATCTCGAGCTCGGCGGTCATCAGCAAGGTGCTGTTGGAAACCGGTACCACGCACGAAAAGACGGGGCAGTACGCCATGGGCGTGGTGGTGATCGAGGACATGGTGGCCGTCGTGATGCTGACCCTGCTCAGTTCCTTCGCGCAATTCCGCCATGCCGGCGCGGCGCGGCTGGGGGAGACGCTGGGCCTGCTGAGCGCCTTCGTGGTGCTGGCGGCCATCGGCGGGCTGCTGGTCGTGCCGTGGCTCCTGCGCAAGCTGAGCCTCAGCGCTGCCGAGGAGCTGCAAACGCTCGTGACCGCGGGCCTGCTGCTCACGATGGCGCTGCTCGCGGCGCGTGCTGGCTACTCGCTGGCCCTGGGCGCATTCCTGCTCGGTGCCATTGTCGCCGAGACGCCGCACCGGACGCAGGTGGACCGCACCTTCGAGGGGCTGCGGGACGTGTTCAGCGCGGTGTTTTTCGTGGCCATCGGCATGCAGATCGACGTCAGCCGTCTCGGCGAGAACGCCTGGCTCATCCTGGGGATCGCGGGGCTGACCATCTTCGGCCGGGTGACCGCGTGCACCCTCGGGCTGGTGGCGATCGGCACCAGCCCGAAGGACGCGCTGCGGGTGGGCCTGACGGTGACGCCGATCGGCGAGTTCTCCTTCATCATTGCGCAACTCGGCGTCTCGGTCGGGGCGGTGCCGGCCAAATTCTATCCGCTGGCGGTCGGCGTGTCGCTGCTCACGACCCTGGCCGCGCCCGTGCTGACGCGGCATTCGGACCAGGTGAGCACGTGGCTGGTGGCGCGCCAGCCCGGGCTGCTCAAGGACTGGATCGACTATTATCACCAGCTGCTGGAACGCCTGCAGGAACGCGCCAGGCGCAACCGCCTGTGGCAGCTCAGCAAGAAGCGCTTTGTGCAGATCGGCGTGGAGATTCTGTTTGTCACCGGCCTGCTGGTTTTTTCCGAACAGATCTTCACCGAGGTCGCAGCGTATTTCGGCCGCGGCTGGCTTTTCCCCCATGGGCTCGAGATTGGGTACTGGTCGCTGCTCGTGGTCGTGGTGCTGGCGCCGCTCGTGGCCATCTGGCGCAACATCTCCGCGCTGTCCCTGCTCTATGCGGAGGTGTCAACCGCCGGCCATGACCGCGCCGCGGTGTTGCGTCCCATCGTGGAGACGGGGCTGAAGGCGGTGGCGGGCGCGGGGCTTTTTCTCTGGCTCTCCGCCGTGCTGCCGCTGGGCGGGGTGACCCGCTGGCTGTTGATCGCAGTCAGCATGATCGCCATTGCGGGTCTGGCCGTTTTCTGGCGCAAGCTCATCTACTGGCACAGTGAACTGGAAGTGGGCTTGAACGAGATCCTGGCGGGGGCGGATCAGCGGGGTTCGGTCACCGCGGCGCCCTGGCTGCGGCCGCATGGCGAATGGAATCTCAACATCTCGGAGTGCGTGTTGCCCGACCTGGCCGACTGCCGGGGACGCTCCATGACCGAGCTGGCGATTCGGGCGAAATACGGCTGTTCCGTGGTCGGTATTGAGCGCCAGGGTTACATGATTGTGAACCCTTCGCCAGAGACGGTCCTGTACCCGCGCGACCGGGTGTTGCTGCTTGGTTCGGGACCGCAGATGAACGCGGCCAAGAAATTCCTGACCATCGTTTCGGTCGCGGAGCCGGCCGCGGTGGAATTCGACGAAGTGCGCATGGAGGCGATCATGGTGCCGGCGCGCAGCAAATGCGTCGGATCAACCCTGGCTGCGCTGGCGCCGACGCGCCATAGCGGCGTGCAAATCGCGGGCATCAGCCGGGACGGCAGCCGCAACGTCAATCCCGGGGCCGGAGAAATCCTGCACGGAGGCGACGAGGTGCTGGTGCTGGGCAATCCCGAACAGATCGACGCCTTCCGGGCCATGGTGCGCGAGGAAACCGACGCGGGGAAACTTCATACCGACTGATCGGGCGCGCGAAACGGGGAAACTCATCATCCTGGTTCCGGAGCAATGCGCTGGAAGGCCCGGCCGCGGCTTACGCCGTCGATCGGGTGGCAATCCCGAAAAGGACCAGCCTAACTCCCGCCGCGGCCGTTACGCCGGCGCGGGCTCTCTCCCTCCTTGAGATCGTCGTCAGCTTCCTCCTCGTCGTCCTTTCCCTCCTTGTCCTTGTCCTCCGGCGCGCGCTTGTTGCCATCCGCATCAAGCTCGTCGTCCTTGAGGTCCTCTTCCTCCTCGTCCCATTTGAGCGACTGGTCGTTCTTGAGACGCTCCTCCTCCGCCTCGTCGAGGGCCGGCAGCTCTTCATCATCCAGTTGATCCTCCTTGGCGGTGGGGCGCTCACCCTCTTCCTCCCCCTCCCAGCCGGCGGGCGCGTAGTCGAGAATGGCGGTGATCTCGGTGAACACGTGCACGGCCTTGCCTTCCATGAAGTCGATGTTCCGGGCCTCGCGCAGTTCGTCCTCCACCTCGTCCACGCTGAGCTTCTGCTCAAAGTCGAAGAGATCGTTGAGCATCTTCACGCGCATGCGGGTGATATGGTCGAGAAAGTCGGCATAGGGACCGTTTTCCTCGTCGAGCAGGTCGGGGAGGGCGAAAAGCTTGTCCTCCGACTCGAAGAGCGAGTCCTTCACCCGAATCAGGCGCACGCGGCCCGCCCCGAGGTCCTTTTCGATCCGGAAGGGAAAAAACGCCCGCTCCATGACATCCTGGTCAAAGCCATAGTCGCGCATCGGTTCGATCAGATCGATGATGTGTTGCACCTGGCGCGGATCGATGATGCTCAGCCCGTCCACGTCCCAGCGCACGGAATCACTAACTTCTTCAACCCACCAGTTGTGGTCTTCGCCGAGTCGGACGATGCACCATTCGAGTTGGGGAGCGGCTTTGGCCATAAACAGAAGGAAAGGAGTGCGTTTGGGTTTCGTGCACCAAAAAGCCCGCTTGACGTTGGAGTCAACCCCGCAGCGTGAAAAAAAACGGTGCCGGCTTTGACGACGTCCTTCCCGCGGGTCTTGGGGACGAAATCGGTGCGCAGGGTGTGACGGGTGAAGCAAAAAACAAGCACAAAATCCGCGTGGGTGACGGGGGCCGGGGCAGGCTTGAGTTTTGCAGTGAGGACCGCACCTTGGCGGACATGGGATTCATCTACGAAAAACTTGCCCGGCCCGCGATGTTCACGCTCGATCCGGAGGTGGCCCATGAGCGGGGCGTGCAAGCCATGGCGCTGCTCGGCCTGATGGCGCCGCTGCGGCGGGCCCTGGAGGTCTGGGCGCAGCGACCGGCGGTGCACGCGCGGCCGATCGAGTGCTTTGGCCTGCGCTTTCCCAACGCCGTGGGACTGGCGGCGGGCTTTGACAAGAACGGCACGGCCTGGCGCGGGGCGGCGGCGCTGGGATTCGGTCACGTCGAGATCGGCACGGTGACCTTGCTGCGCCAGCCGGGCAACGACCGGCCCCGCGTTTTCCGCTATCCGGAGCATGAGGCGGTGATCAATCGCATGGGGTTCAACAACGCGGGCGCCGAGGCCGTGGCCCGCCGCCTCGCCCGGCAGGTCCCGGCCGGCGCGCGGCGCATCCCGCTCGGCATCAATCTGGGCAAGTCCCGGGCGGCGCCGCTCGACAAGGCGGTGCAGGACTACCTGGGCAGCTTCGAACTGCTCGCCGATCACGCCGACTATCTGGTCCTCAATGTCAGCAGCCCCAACACCCCCGATCTGCGCCGGCTGCAGGAGGAGTCCTGGCTCCGCGAGCTGCTCCCCGCCCTGACGAACGCCAATCGCGCGCGCCTGGCGGCCGGGAAGCCGCGCCGGCCGCTGCTGCTGAAGATCGCGCCGGACCTGGATTTTCGCCAGATCGACGCCGCCCTGACGGTCATCGCCGAGTTCGGCCTCGACGGCATCATTGCCACCAACACCACCCTGGCGCGACCGGGGCCGTTTGCCACGGTGAACCAGGCCGGCGGCCTGAGCGGCCGCCCGCTGGCGCGGCGCTCGACCGAAATCATCAACTATGTGGCGCGCGCCACGAACGGAAAGCTGCCGATCATCGGCTCGGGCGGAATCACGGATGCCGCCTCGGCCGGCGAGAAACTCGACGCCGGGGCCACGCTGGTGCAGGTTTACACCGGCATGATTTATCGCGGACCGTTTTTTGCGCGCGACCTGGCCGGCGGCCTCGCCGCCCGACAGGACCGGACCTTCGGGTTCTAGGCCGCTCGCGGGGCGGCCCCTTCAAATCACCCAGTCGGCCCCGTCCTTGAGATCGGCGGCCGTGATGACGGCGGACTCCTTCTTCCGGCGCGGACGAATGACGAGACCTTCGCCTTTGTTATAGGCGATGCTGTGCGGGGGCACGGACTGGCCGACCAGCCAGACATTGCCCGCGACAATGGAATGGGCGCCGATGCAGACATCGCCGCCAAGGATGGTGGCGTGCGCATAGATCGTCACGTGCTCTTCGACATCCGGGTGGCGTTTCACGCCCTTGACCGGGTTGCCGTCGGCATCGAGCTCGAACGACTTCGCGCCCAGGGTGACGCCCTGGTACATTTTCACATGGGCGCCGATGCGCGTGGTTTCGCCGATGACGACGCCGGTGCAGTGGTCGATGAAAAAGTGCGGGCCGATTTGCGCGCCGGGATGGAGGTCGGCGCCGGTGCGCTCGTGGGCGTATTCCGTGAGCATGCGCGGCAGCAGCGGCACGCCGAGCTGGTACATCACATGCGCCAGGCGCTGGAGCGAGATGACCAGGACGCACGGATAGGCGAGGATGATTTCCTCGATGCTGCGCGCGGCGGGGTCGCCATGGTAGGCGGCGGTGACGTCGGTCTGGATGATCTGGCGCACTTCCGGCAGGCGGCCGAGCGTCTCCATGGCGAGTTCGCGCGCCCGCGTGCCCGGCTGGGACTCACGGGAAAAGCGCAGGCACTTCTCGATCTCGGTGGTCAGGCGCGCGGCGATTTCCCCGAGGCGCCGCTCGATGAGGGAGCCCACACTCCGGCGGGTGACGGGGCTCTGCTCGAAAAAACCGGGGAAGAGCACATGCATCAGATCCGAGGCCAGCCGGTTGACCGATTCCTCGGAAGGCAGGTTGGTGCCGTCGATATGATTGATGCCGCCGTAAGCTTCGTACGACGCAAGGAGGGCCTGCTTGATGGAGTCGAGGGACATGGTCGAGCGCCCATCACTTTCGCGAGGAAGCCCCGGCGGGTCAAACCGGATAACGGGACGGGGATGCGCGGGTTACACCGCAGGGTGAAGGATGGTGCTCAGGGCGGGAGTCGAACCCGCACGCCTTGCGGCACACGCCCCTCAAACGTGTGTGTCTACCAGTTCCACCACCTGAGCATTCCGACCGTAAGGAGGACGGATAAGTAGGAGCATGACGGCGAATGTAAAGCCTTGAATTGGGCGGGGAATTTGCGGGCCGGGAAATCGCTTGCCACGCCCCGGTGGGTGGCAAAACTCACCCGCTTGCCGCTCCAGGCGCCCACGGCCCGCAGCGACGCTCTCTCTTGCCGTTACGCTTTTTCGCGGGCTCGCGCCCGCTGTGCCGACTTACTCATGGAAGAACCGCCAGCCAAGGAGACTCCCGAACAGGGTCTCAACAAAATCGATCTTAGCCAACTTCAGGACTTCCGCTTCGGGACGCAATGGACCGAGATCAAATCGGTTCCCGGCCCGCGGCGGGAGGGGGAGCGTGAACGCGGCCCACGCCGCGAGGGTCCTGATCGTGGCGACGGAAGACCGCGCAGTGCCGACGGCGGCGACGCGCGCCGGGATCGGCGCGGATTTCGCAAGCCGGCCGGGACATCGGCCGACGCAGCTCCCGCGAGAGCCGAGGGACGCCCGGGTTTCGAGCGCGGTGGGCCCGGCCGGCCGGCCGGTGAGCCACGCCCGGGGGAGGGGTTCCGCGGAGGTCGTCCGCCCGGGCGTGAAAGCGGTGGCGAACGCCAGTGGTCCGGCACGCACCCGCCGCAGGATTACCGCCCCTATCAAAGTCTTTATTTCAATGTCGCCTTTTACCCGGAGGACGCCGGGTTCTCGGCGCTGGTGAAAGCCATGCGGGCTTCGTGCCGGACCTTTGAATTGTTCGAGATCGCGCGCCTGATCCTCGGGAAATACGAGCGCTTCGTCGTGGTGGTCACGCGCAAGCCGCCGGAGACGGCCGCGACGCCCGAGGCGCCGGCGGCCACCGCCTCCACCGCGCCGGTGCCGGCCCGGTCCGCCGGCCCGATTCATGTGGCGAGTCCCGACGGCATCCCGTTCGAGAACGAAGAGGCGGCCATCGCCCACGTGGTGGGCAGGCATCTCGACAAGTTTTTCGATCTGGCGACCGTCGAGGTGGAGCCCCCCAAGGGCAGTTTCCCGTTCGTCAACCGCTGCACGCTCTCGGGCGAGCTGCTTGGTCCGCCCAACTATCACCGCTACCAGCAGATCGTGCAGCAGCATCATGCGTCCCGCTTCCCGCGCATGCCGTTCGAAAACTTTCGCGAGCGCATCGAAACCGTGCGCGATCCCGAGGTCGTCAACCAGTGGCTCGAAAAGATGAAGAAGGCCGCGCGCTACACCTGGAAGCTCGGCGCCGAGGGGGAACCGCCGGTGGTGTTCGACAGTCTGGAGGAGGCGCGCGCTTACCTGCTGGCGACGGCCAGGGACCGGATGGTGAAGACGGTCGAATCGGCGCGCTTCCATGCCAAGCTGGTCGAATCGCTGCCGCCGGGCGAAATCCGCCGCGCCATCGAAGGCCAGTTCGAACGCCAGCGCCGTTTCCCGCTCGACACGGCCAACGCCCTGCGCGGGCGGCTGCGGCGGGAGGGATTCACGATCTTCAAGAAGGGGTCCAAGGGCATTTCCTACGTGTGCGCGGTCAAACGGAAGTTCCGCGTGCCGGGCCAGGTCTTTGCCGAGAGCATCGGCACCCTCATCGCGTTCCTCGAAACGAACCCGATGATCACGGTGAAGGAACTGCCGGTGAAATTCCTCGGCATCACCCCGCCGTCCGCGCCGTCGACCCCGCCGCTGTCCATCCCGTCAACCCCGCCGCTGCCAGTGCCGGCGCCCGCGGAACCGGCCGCGCCTGCGGAGCCAGTCGCGCCCGCGGAACCAGTCGCATCTGCGCCTGCGGCGGGCGAACCCACTCCCGCGGCCGCACCAGTGGAGTCGTTGCTCACGCCCGAGCAGCAGGAAAAATTCCGGCGCCTGACAATGGATCTACGCTGGCTCGTCCAGGAGGGATACGTAACGGAATTTGCCGACGGCCGTTTGTTTGCCCCGCCGCCCATGGCCGAGGCGCGCGCCAAGACTGCCGAAGCGGCGGATGGCGAGGAGCACGACCTGGAAAATTTCCCTGAAGTCTCGGTCCCTGTCCAGATGCCCGACGACGCAGCGGCGCCGCCGCCCCCCGTGGCCGCTGAGACAGTATCAGCCGCGGATCCCGCCGGTGCGATCGCCCTCATCGCCGACACGGCAAAGACCTCCGAATTGCCGTCCGGCAGCGATGCACCCATCCCTAATCCGGCCGAAACCGGGAGTGTCCCGGCACCCGTGCCGGATGCCGCGCCCGCCCCTGAAGGCAGTGCGCCTCCGTCTGCCTGACGGCCGTCTGCCGGCTGGCTTGCGCCGCCGTTGACACGGACGGTGATCACGCGCTTTGCTTTCCATCCCCGTTCAACCCCATGACCGCCGCCGGCCAGCCTGCGCTTAGCTTTGTCGTTCCGCTATATAACAGCGCCGGAACCATCAAGCCGTTGGTCAAGGAGATCGAGGCCCTGCGCATCGAGGGCGGTCACGAGATCGTGCTCGTCAACGATGGCAGCACCGATGGCACGTGGATGGTCTGCCGGGAACTGCTGCGTGAGGCCGGCGTGCCCATGACTCTCGTCAACCATGCGCGCAACTATGGCGAACACAACGCGGTGCTCTCGGGATATCGGCACGCCCACGGCGCCTACGTGGTGAACCTGGACGACGACGGACAGAATCCGCCCGCAGAGGCCGTGCGCCTGTGGGAGCATGCGCGCAGCCACGATCTCGATGTGGTGTTCGGTCACTACACCCGGAAGGAGCACTCGTTCTGGCGCAATCTCGGCAGTTCGTTCACGAACCGCCTCGCCGACTGGATGCTCGACAAACCCCGGGGGTTTTATCTGTCGAGCTTCCGCTGCGTGAGCGCGCTGGTGGCGCGGGCCGTCGCCGAACATACCGGACCTTTCCCCTACGTCGACGGACTCATCCTGCAGGTCACGCAGAAAATCGGTGCGCTGGAGGTGCGCCATGCGGCGAGGCAGGCCGGACAAAGCGGCTACACATTGCGCAGATTGTTGCGCCTGTGGCTGAGCACCTTTGTCAATTTCTCGGTGATGCCGCTGCGGCTGGCGACAGTCCTCGGTTTTGTCATGGCCGTCCTCGGGCTGGTGGGACTGGGTGTCGTCGTTTACTGGCGGGTCACCAACCGGGGGCCCGCCTTCGGCTGGGGATCGCTCATGGCGGCGCTGCTCATCTTTTCCGGCACCCAGCTCGTCATTCTCGGCCTCCTTGGAGAATACGTCGGCCGGATGTTCCTGACCGTCAACCGCCGGCCGCAGTCGGTCGTGCGCGAGGTGGTGCGGGGCGGGCCGGCCGGCTAGTCCGCATCCCTCTCCCGCCCGGGAGTTCTCCACGGTGGCCTCGCGAGAGATGTCAACTAATGGTTGACATTATGACTGAAGAAAACGGCTGGAAAACGACCGCTTCTGGCGGGCAAGTAATGAAGCGGGATTAGGCGTTGCCGAACATCTCCCGCCAGCGGGCGAGCTCGCGCTCAATGGCGCCGTATACCGCGGCCTGCACCACGGGCGGGATGCGGCGGTGCAGGTGCAGGTGATAACCCAGGGCGGCCCGGGCCAGCTGATAATCGACGACAAACGACCGGCCGAAGGGATTGGCGATAAAATCGCGGCACCACGCCCGCGCGGCGAGCGAGGTTAGCGTGTCCCGCCAGACCCGCGTCAGCCGGAAGCAGTTCTCCTCGTCGCGGAGCTGACGCCCCCGGGAGGCGCTGATGTGATGGCCGACGACGCTGCGCAGGGCGATGTAGTGGTGCCAGCCGGCCACGCGCGCCCGGAGACAGAGGTCAATGTCCTCACACCCGTTGACGTAGCGTTCGTCGAAACCTCCGAGATCGAGGTAGGTCTGGCGCGGCACCACCAGACAGGCGCCTGTAAGGGCGGCGACTTCCCGATAGGCGCGCAGGCGGTGCAGGCAGGGCCGGGTCCGGTCGTGCTCGGGCTTGCCCTTGCTGTTGAAGAAGACGCCCGCATGGTCGAGGACGCCGGTGCCAACGTCGCGCTGGAGGTTGCCGACCAGGCCGGCCCGGGGGAAGCGTGCGAAGGCGGCCAGCATCGGCTCAAGCCATCCGCGGGTCAGGACCAGATCATTATTGAGCAGGACGAGAAACTCACCCGCAGCGGCGTGCGCCCCGCGGTTGTTGCTCGCGGCGTAGCCCAGGTTGCGTTCGTTCAGAATCACCCGGGACGGTGGCGGCAGCGCCCCCAGCCACGCCCGCGTGCCGTCGGTGCTGCCGTCATCGACGTAGATCAGCTCCCAGGCAAGATCCGCCGGCAGAGTGCGCGGGAGGGTGGCGTGAAACTCCTGCGTAAGGTCGAGGCGATTGTACAGGGCTACGATCACGCTCACGCGCGGCGGTGCCAGGGACGGAGTCTGGTCGGGGGAAGAGGGATTGCTCACACGCTGAAGCCAACCCTCACAGGTCATGCCCCGGACCTCAAGCCTTGCCGACGCTGCTGCCGGAGAGGGGGACAAATTTTCTGGATGGCCTTCCGACAGGGCCCGACGCACCATTTCGCAGCATGGCAGTGCCGTTTGCGAAAGTCTTCGCCGCCCGACGTGTGCTCATCACCGGAGGAGCCGGTTTCATCGGTTCGAATCTGGCGCGGCGTCTGGTGCGGCTCGGTGGAATGGTGACCCTGGTGGACAGCATGATTCCCGAATACGGCGGCAATCTGCGCAACCTGGCCGGCATCGAGCGGAAGGTGAGCCTGCACATCACCGATGTGCGCCAGACAGACGGTCTGCCGGGCCTCGTCCAAGGGCAGCATTTTCTTTTCAATCTAGCCGGCCAGACGAGTCACATGGACTCGATGACCGATCCGCAGACGGATCTGGAGATCAACGCCAAGGCGCAACTGTCGATCTTGGAAGCCTGCCGGCGGCATAATCCCAGGATCCGGGTGGTTTTTGCGAGCACGCGCCAGATTTATGGACGGCCCGACTACCTGCCGGTTGATGAAAAGCACCCGCTGCGACCCGTGGATGTGAACGGCATCAACAAACTGGCCGGCGAGTTTTATCATCTTCTCTATCACGAGGTGTATGGGATCCGCACTTGCGTGCTGCGGCTGACCAATACGATCGGTCCGGGCATGCGGGTGAAAGATGCGCGCCAGACTTTTCTGGGAGTCTGGCTGCGCTGTCTGGTGGAGGGAGGTCCGTTTGAGGTCTGGGGCGGGAAACAGATCCGCGACTTCACGTACGTCGATGACGCGGTCGATGCCCTGCTGCTCGCCGCGGCATCGCCCGCTGCGGCCGGCCGGGTCTTTAATCTGGGCGGCCGGGAGCGGATCAGCCTGCGCGGTCTCGCCGACCTGCTGGTCGAGGTCAATGGCGGCGGGCGTTACGTGACCCGCACCTATCCGCCGGACCGGCGCAAGATCGACATTGGCGATTTCTACGCCGACTACGGTTTGATTGAACGCATCCTTGGCTGGCGGCCGCGCACCCGGCTGCGCACCGCGCTGGCGCGCACGCTGGCCTACTACCGTCGCGAACTCCGGCATTACGTATGACGCCTCCCCATCCCTTGCAGACCGCCGATCCGCGTGCTGCCTATCAGGCTGCGGCTGGCGAAATTCAGGCCGCCATCCGGCGGGTGCTGGAGAGCGGCCACTACATCCTTGGCCCGGAGGTCGAGGCATTCGAACGGGAGTTCGCAGCTTATCTGGGCGCGGCCCATACCGTGAGCGTCGCCAACGGCACGGATGCGCTGGAACTGGCGCTGCGCGCGGCCGGCATTAAATCCGGCGACCGCGTGATTACAGTGGCCAACACCGCGACGGCGACGGCCGCGGCCATCGAACTCGCGGGAGCCGAGGTGGTGCTGGTCGAGATCGACCCGCATACCATGACCATGGACCCGGGCGCACTGGAGCGGCGGCTGGCCGGACCGCGCGATTCCCGCTTCAAGGCGGTGGTGCCGGTGCACCTTTACGGTCATCCGGCAGATCTGCCCCGGATCATGGAGATTACCCGCCGGTACGGCCTCGCGGTGATTGAGGACTGCGCCCAAGCCCATGGCGCGAGCATTCAAGGCCGGCGGGTGGGAACCTGGGGCGATGCGGCCGCCTTCAGCTTTTATCCGACGAAGAATCTTGGCGCCATTGGCGATGGCGGCGCGGTCACCACCAATGAGGCGAGGTTGGCGGAGCAGGTCCGCCTGTTGCGCCAGTATGGGTGGCGGCAGCGCTACGTGAGCGAAACGCCCGGCAAGAACAGCCGTCTCGACGAGCTGCAGGCGGCGATCCTTCGGGTGAAACTAGCCCAGCTCGACGCCGGCAATCAGCGGCGGCAGGAATTGGCGACGCAGTATCTCCGGCGCCTGGCCGGCACGCGGCTGATCCTGCCGGAGACGGCGCCTGGCTGCCAGCCCGTCTGGCATCAGTTTGTCGTGCGCACGCCGACGCGGGAATCACTGCGAAGACAGCTCGAAGACGTCGGGGTGCAGACCGCGGTGCTTTATCCGGTGCCCATCCACCGGCAGCCGGCGTATCGTGATGACAATCTACAACTGCCTCTCACGGAGCAGGCCTGCCGCGAACTTCTCTGCCTGCCGATCCACCCGGGACTCAGCAACGCCGACGTCGACCGCATCTGCCAGCATATTTTGAGCTGGAACGCCGGTCAGGGCTGACAGTCGCCTCCCGCTGGGCGGCGGCCTGAAGGCAGGGATCCGGAACAGCCGGCTACCAGAGGGCAAACGAATCCAGGCGCCGTCGATATCTGCGGCCGATTGCCTCTGGCGAAAATTGACGACGAATGTCCGCGGCGGCCTGCGCGCCCAGACGCTCGCGCATCGCGCGGTCTTCGGTCAGACAGCGCATCCAATAAGCGGCATGATCCACCTCGGCGTCAGCCCAGGTCTGCCCGCGCGGGTAGGGACCATGGTCGCGGTCGAGGGTCACCAGCCGGTAGTTGACGGGGCAGCCGTTGGCGGCATTGACGAACTCTGCCGTGCCGGACCAGTCGGTGGCGATGACCGGTTTGCCGAGGAACATGGCCTCGGCGATGTTGAGGCCGAAACCCTCCGCCCGGTGCAGCGAGACAAAACAGTCGCAGGTCTGCTGCAACTCGCAGATCGCCACGCGTGGCAGCGTGTCGCAGATGAGGTAGACGTTGGCCAGTCCGGCCAATTCCGCCTGGAGTTCGGCAAAGGCGGCGGCCTCCCGGTCCGGATTGTGGGTCTTGATCACCAGTCCGACCGGGCCGCCCGTGGGGAAAGCTTTCCGGAAAGCCGCGACCACCGCCCGGGGATTCTTGCGCTCCTGGGTGGAATTGAGGTCGTAGATGAAAAGGAAGAGGAAGGTGCGCTCCGGCAGTCCGAACTTCGCCCGGAAATCACCCTGCGGTACCGGGAAGTCGATCGCATGCGGCATGGCCAGCACCGGCTTGGGCACCTTGGCGGCGAGGGCGGCGCGGGTGAATTCGGACGGGCACCAGATTTCGTCGAAAAAGCGGTGCTGGTACACCCAGCCATCGGGGAGTTCCGGCAGCTCCCACGCCCAGTAGGCGATGTTGTATTTACCGCGCCGGAACTGCGGGCCGTGGTGATGATCAATCTCCTCCGACTGCCGGGCGTCGAGGTGGAACACATTCACCGGATGGGGATTCTCGGACTGGAGCCGGCTGACATAGGTATCGTCAGCCGAGGAGTTGAGGCAGTTGAGCCGCAAATCGATCAAAGCTACCGGCAGGCCCACGGCATCGGCGGCGCGCACGGCGCAGCGCACGGATTCGCCGACACCCAGCGCCGCCCGAAAGAAACCCACGAGATTCAAACCCGGTTTCCAGCTCTGAGCGAGGAGGCGGGGGGCGGGAACTAGATGCTGCTGGCGGAAGCGGATGATGGCCTCACCGTCGACGGCGATCGTCTCGATGCGCAACTGGCGGTTCCGTTTCTGCAGGCGATATTCCTGCAGACGGTCGCGCCAGCGACGTGACAGCGGAAGCGACCGCGAAAGCCGCCCCATCCACGCCCCAAAGTTACTTCCGCCAACCCCGAGCAGTTCCAAGGACAGCACGGACTGTGCCGGCACTCCCCCCGGGGGCAGGAGAAAGGGCCAGGCGAACGCGCCGGGCTGCGCCGGATGAACTTCGCCGAGCACGCGGCCGTTGAGCCGCACGCGCAATCCGGGGAAAGGACGCGCGGTCGGATACTCCTTCGTGAAGTCGAGCAACTCGCCGGTCAGTTCAAGCCGGCTGCCCTGCATCGCGACCGGCAGGGCGATTTCGCCGCGGTCGCGCAGCCAGATCGTTGGCCCGTCGAAAAAGATCCGATAGTGCGACCAGCGTGCGATGGGAAGCACCTGCCAGCCGGAGGAGGGCCGTCCGTCAGCACGAGATCTGGTGGTCCGGAGGGACATGGAGGCCGGTCACCCGAAGCTTCAGGCTTCCGGCGCATCCGCCATGATGCGGCGGAGATAGTCGGCGTAGCCTGATTTGCCGAGCTTCTGAATATTGGCCTGCATCTGAGCCTGATTGATCCAGCCGTTGTGCCAGGCAATTTCCTCGAGACAGGCGATCTTCAGTCCCTGGCGGCTTTCGATGACATGCACAAACTGGGCGGCCTCGATCAGCGAGTCGTGCGTGCCGGTGTCGAGCCAGGCGGTACCGCGGCCCAGCAGTTCGACATGCAGCCGGCCCTGTTCGAGGTAGAGACGGTTAAGGTCGGTGATCT
>Ga0265322_10000271_pt1 | contig 22049 bp, 20 predicted proteins | sample 41222metaG_FD_193584 | JGI IMG/M metagenome (GOLD analysis project Ga0265322, IMG submission 193584) | Rhizosphere microbial communities from Carex aquatilis grown in University of Washington, Seatle, WA, United States - 4-12-22 metaG | ecosystem: Host-associated > Plants > Roots > Rhizosphere...
CGCATTATCGCTCAAGAACGATTTTTCGATATGCCCGCGAAGCCATTCCGACGGAGAGACAATCATGAAATCTTTCTTCTGAAAAAGTCGTTTCTTTAATTTCAACAGCATGCGGCTCGTATCCCGCGTCAGCTTCGGATAGGCGGAAAGCTGGGGGCAATGCCCGCACTCGTTGGTGTACCGTTCGCAGTCGTACGCATGCACGCATTTCCCGGTGAAGGGCCACATATCGTGAAACGTCCAGACCACCGGTTTCTTCTTCATCAACGTGCCGATCGTGAACATGTTGAAATAATAGCCGTGCATGTTGTGCAGGTGGATGACGTCCGCCTGCCGGACGATCTCCATCGACGGCACTTTGAGCGTCGGCAGGTAAAATAAGGAATGTGTTGAAAAAATTTCGTCCAGAAAATTTCCCGCAGAATACATCAGATCGCTCCCCGGCACCGGAACGACAAGCTCTTTTGCCAACGGGTCGGCATTATAATCGATGCGACGGGCAAGCATCGCACTGCTGTAGCCGCGGACGTGCAGTTCTTTGCAGAGCCCGTACGCTACTTTTTCCGCTCCGCCTCCAGCATTTGCCGTATTGATTGCGACGACGTTCTTCACGGATCAGGATAATTGTTTGTAAACGTTCATTGTTTGTTCCCCAATTACTTTCCAGCCGAACCGCTGAACATGCGCGGCATTGGCTTTTCCCATATTCCGCATCGATGATTCATCGGACAGGAGAGCGATCACCTCATCGGCAAGGCGGTCAGGATTTTTTGGCGTTACGTACCGGCAGCCGTTTGCCGTCGTATATTCGCGGATCGCGGGAAGATCGGTCGCAACAACCGGCAGACCGCACGCCATCGCTTCGAGAAGCGCGTTGTTTGCCGCGGCGCCGGTTAACGAAAGCACTGCCGCCGATGCCTCGTGGTACATGTTCAGTAATTGTTCGTCTGAAATGCCGGAATGAAATGTCACATTTTTCAATCCCGAAAAGAACTGCCGGTTTTGCTCCAGCGAAACGATGTCGCAAAGGATATCCGGTTCACGTTTCTGCAATACCGCCAGCGTGGAAGCAAGCGTCGGGAAATCCCGGAGCCAGTTTCCGACGGCAATGATCTTTTTCTGTTTTGGAGGTTGAACTGCGGGAGAGAAGAATTGTAAATCGATGCCGTGTGGGATAACGTGGATTTTGTCGTTCCCGACAACCGGTTCGAAGAATTCACGCTGGCTTTCGCTTAACAAGATGACGGCATCGAGCCGTTTGATGGCTTCCGTTTTGACGATAAATTGCCGCGATTCTTCCGGCGGCTGGTGATAGGTTGCGACAAGTTTGGTCTTCGACGAACGCTTTCTTCGCGCGGTAAAATAGAACGAATTTTCCGGGTACACGAAATGGAAAAGGCGCCGACCGGGGAGAAGCGAAAGCAAGCGTGTATGCCATTCGAGATAGAGGCATTCGGGAAAGTATCCGAGCAGTCCGGTTTTGGTTTTCAGCTCTTCACGCATTTTGAGCGTATAGATTTTTTCGAGCGCCCTGCCGATGCGAGGCGGAATGGTAATTTGCCGGCAGGGAAGAAATTCCGCGAGCCGGTTGTACCCGGAGATCGAGTAATGGTGATGGAATTTATATGTGATGAAATAGATGTTCATTTTTTGTCGGGAATCCAAAAAAAGCGAAACCTGATTCTGGATTCCCACTTAAAACGTGTGGGAATGACAGGAATGGTCAATGCTCGTCGTGCCATTCCTGCAACGCGGGATTGTGCAGAGTTTCTTTCGCTTTCCGCAAAAGCCACATCCGGTACGACATCCGGTATTTCCAATACCGCGGCTGCAAGAACGAACCCCAATGTTTCTTCGACGCACGCAACTGTTCCGGATACACAAACTGTTCCAGCGGCGCAAACGTCTTCGCATCGCGGTGCATCCGGTACGTCGCCAGAAATTTCGGAATATGATGAAACCGGTAATGCCTCGCCACGCGCAGCCACCATTCGTAATCCATCGCGTAATGATACGATTCATCCAGCATACCGGCAACAGCAAACACTTCTTTCCGCACGAAGACGGTCGGCTGGTGAATCGCGTACGTGTAATCCCACCACCGGATCATTGCTTCATACGTCCCGCAAAATCCCGTCGTCGAATAGAGAATCTTTCCGCTTTCATCGACGGCGTGATAATCACCGTAAACCACGGAACAATCCGGATCAGCGGTGAATTTTTCCGCCACCGCTTCGAACGCTCCGGGAAGAAAAACATCGTCCGAATTGATCCACCCGATAATTTCCCCTTTTGCTTTCGCAACGCCTTTATTCACGGCGTGTGTTTGCCCGCGATCCTTTTCGGAAATCCAATCGAGATGCGGATATTTTTTCAAAATGGAAATCGTCTTATCGGTCGAGCCGGCATCCATCACGATATGCTCGACGCGCGGATAATGCTGGTCGAGAACCGAGCGGATCGTTTCTTCGATGAATTGCCCCTGGTTGAATGTCGGCGTGATGATGGAAAAAAGCGGAGCGTTTTCGTTCTGAAGGTTCGGCATGTTGCGAAAGATTATTTCTTCGATTTGAACAGTTCACCGAAAAACTCACGCAGGTACCGGAACGGATTCCTGTGGAGTGCATCGATCCACTCGCGCAGTTCCCGGATTTCGGCGTCCTTGCGGTCGCGGTCGGCTTCCAGACTTTTATACCAACCCTCCCATTGATGAATCACCTCGACCAAATGCCGGCTCTCGTTGGCAAGCCGTTCGATCTCCGCTTTCTTATCGGCGTCCCACTGTTTGTAAAGATCGCGGTCTTTTTCCAGACTCTTATACCACGCTTCCCACTGCTGAACCTGTTTCAGTACCGCTTCGTGAGCGCTCTTCCATGTATCGTGCGACTTTTGTAACTCCTGCAACTGCGCCCGCAAACGCTCGGAGGTTTGTGCCCAGTATTTCATTTCGCGGACGAGCCAGTGATCGTCATTGACGTCGATAACGGGAACCGGCATCGCAAGAGGATCACGTTTCCGGGATGAGTTATCGGTCATTGTTTTCCCACCTGTTGAACATTCATCACGTTCTCGATTTCTGCTTTCACCATCTCCGGCGTAATAGAATTAATACATTTAATTTCGTCGTAAATGCAATGCCAGTAGCAACGGTAACAATCCATCGGCACGTGGACGATGCGCGCGTGTGGAACGGAAGGCGTAAACCTGCCGAAATGTCCACCGCCGAAGATGCCGACCGTCGGAATTCCGGACGTCCACGCGAAATGAAATCCTGCCGATTCAGTTCCGACAAACAGCGATGCGCGTCCGACCAGTGCGGCAAACTGATTGAGAGAGCTTTCGCCGATGAGATCGTACAACTTCTGTTTTGAAAATTTTTGAATCCCCTGCGCAAGCGTTTTGTCTTTTGCCGAACCGGTGATCACCACATTCATCCGGTATTTCTCATTTATCCAATCGGCAACGGCAGCAAACGATTCATTCGACCAATATCTTATATCGAATCCGGCGCCCGGACTGAGAACGGCGAATTTTTTATCCGGAAAAGTGTTTGCGATGTACTTGTCCGCCCAGGCGCTTTCTTCATCGCGAAGCCAGTAGACGGGTTTTAACGATTCTGCATCGGGCGGCATACCGAGCGCATTTAATAAAAGCCGGTAGCGTTCAATCTCGAACATCCATTCTTCCGGCGATGAGACGAGTGTCGTGTAGAGTGCCTGATCCTGCGTGCGGATTTCCCGACTGCCGTCGTTATCGAGACACGCGAATCCGATCTTGACCGGTGCGTGCGTCCGTGCGGCAATGTCGTCCGATTGCCACGTGCGGGAGTACATCGTATTGACGACGACGTCGAAGTTGCTGCCGAAGTGGCGGGCAACCTGCTCGACATACACAGAATCGGTTGCGTACCGTTCGGGATCAACGTGCCAGACTTCATCGACGTACGGACAATTGTTGGCAAGCGGCGCAACGTTCGGATGCACGACGAGCGTGATTTTATCGTCACGAAACAGTTGCCGCAGGTGCGGCAATGCCGACGTGAAGAGGATAAAATCGCCGATGGCATCGAGCCGGAGCAACAAGACCCGCCTGTTCACGTGCGCATCGCCTTTCGAAAGTCGTTCATGAGGAACAGGATAAGAATTTTATGGGAATATACCAAGAAATTGGTGGATAGTCTATTCATTTAAGCAAAATCATCGTCAGTCTGAGCGAAGTCGAATGACGAACCATGTACGAAGCATTCCGCCGTCAATCACTGCCAATCTTTGAAGAAAGGGCGTAAATATTCAATATATTTTTCGGCGCTTTCTTCCCGGAGATTTAAGAGACGATCGCGTTCCGATTGTTCCTTCTTCAAACAATCCTCAAATAAATCAATGCTCTCATCGACATCAGCATCCGCAATATATTTGTTCGGTAAACCAATATATTCTGCAATCCGCAGTCGAGAATCATTGCCAACGAGAACAGCCGGTCGACCGAAACCCGCAGCGAAAACTCCACCGTGGACACGATTTGCAAATACTCCACGAGCCGTCCCGTACGCCTCGAAGTAATCGAGATAGTTATTACTAAGAAACATCGACTCTCCCGGAAATTGAAATTGTCGCATATAATCGGCTTCAATTTGATTGTGGGCAATGAACATTATGGTGTGATTTCGCCGAAGAGCAGAGACCGCTTTTCGCTGAAATGCCAACGAAACGGATTCGGTTACTTCCGGAGCAAATTGATAATGTCCTGACAGGGGCATAAAATTGATTGCAATACAATTTTTGCTTACCGGAATTGTATTTTTTATTCTTCGAGCAGCGTGAAATGCCGGACACGGTAATTTCACGTGTGAAATCTTGAGATCGTTCAGAATTGCAGAAGCAAGAGGATCGCGCACAGATTCCCATTTACACGATTTACTTATCTGCCGAATGAATTCCGCACACAACGGATCGGATGAAACCGATTGAGAGTTATCGTGAAACGCCTGCCCTGATCCCGCACCGATATTCAGAACAATTTTTGATTGACCGAATTGAAAAATTCTTTTGCGCCATAATTCATCGACCCATTCAGCGGAATAACACGCGCTTCCCGAATTCTTCCAATACACCGGTGCACCTGCCTGAATGATAACATCTGCATCCAGAAATTTATCTTGAACAGAAATCGATTCATTAAGACGATGTTCATGGAGCGATGTCAGATCATGTTTGCTCACGTACAGCGAATGATATTGTGGAATAAGTTTTTCAAGAAAAGAATGGATCCCTTCGCGGATAAATTCATCGCCGACATTAACACCGAGAGTCGTCATGAAGGCAATGTTTGGAATACGAGAAGGCATAAAGAGAGTTTAATAAAATTGAAGAAACGAACTTAAGAACTTTTCAATCTGTGCGATATCTTCATCGGCAGTTGAGCGATGCCGTAAAAGGGATAGACTTCGGAATCGTCGGTGGTCACGGTGACGGGACCGAGCATCTCATGCCGGTCGTGTATGAAGCCGAGGTTCGGCGGCTGGCCCTCCACCGGTTCCGAAACGCCGAGACTGAACGTGTACTCACCCTGCTCGACGTTCATTGTCACGTCGAATGCGACGATCAGCTCCTCGCCTTTTTTCAGGTCGGGCAGGCGGTGGCGCAATTGCTTCGTTCCGGCGGCGAAGACGAGCGTGCCCATTCTGTTAAACAGATGCAAACCGCAGGTCGGGTTGTGGATGTCGGTGTTCGCATGAAGCAGAACGGTGAACGTGAGCGGTTCAAGAACGGGAACAGAGCGTGCATCCTCGCCGGCGGCGTTCGTCACGCGTGCCGCAATGATCTCGACGCCATGTGCGCCGTGGCGGTTCGCACCCGTTAAAAGAGAATGTTGTTTGATGTCGTCCGGCGTCATGGCGATATCCCGTTCGCTGGAAGAAACCGCGGACACGCGCCTTTCTTTTGCGGGCACGGCAGCAGGTTTCTGCCCGACTTTTGCGTAATAGCGGCTCACCGCTTCGGTGGTTGCGCCGATAAACTCCGCTTTCCCGGCATCGAGCAACAATGCACGGTCGCAGAGATTCTGCATGCCGGCGGTATCGTGCGTCACGTAAATGAATGTCGTCCCCTGCCCGATGATCTCGCGCATTTTGGTGAAGCATTTTTGCTGGAAGAACACGTCGCCGACGGAAAGGATCTCGTCGATGATCAGGATTTCCGGCTCGACGCTCACGGCGACGGAAAAGCCGAGCCGCGCGTACATGCCGGAGGAATATTTCTTGACGGGTACGTCGATGAAGTCCCACAGCTCCGCGAAATCGACGATCTCTTTGAATTTATTCTCGATGAACTTGCGCGGCATGCCGAGAATCGAACCGCTCATGAAAATATTCTCGCGGCCCGTGAGGTCGGGATGGAAGCCGGCGCCTAATTCTATCAAAGACGATATCCTGCCGTTCACGGTCACCGTTCCGGCAGTCGGTTTCGTGATGCCGGCAATGATTTTCAGAATCGTGCTTTTTCCCGCGCCGTTCCTGCCGATGATTCCGAACGCTTCGCCTTTCTCGATCGCGAAACTCACGTCGGAAAGAGCATGGAACAGGTCGCCGGAGGATGAGGGATTGGTAACGGACTTCAGCGCGCCGAACAGCGTCTGGCGCCCTGCCTGCAGATCGTACACTTTATCGACATGCTCGAATCGTACGATGCTCATAAGACGTCGGCGAAAAGTTTTTCGGCACGCTTGAAGAACTTATAGCTTGGAATGAAAATCAGAACCAGGACGACCGTCGCGATTATCAGTGAATACCACCGCGGCTCATAATCATAAAAGAACACATTTTTGAATGCGTCGATGATGGCGCCCATCGGGTTGATGAAATAAAATTCCTGCAGTTTCTTCGGCAGCGCACCGATGGAAAAAAAGACCGGCGTCAGGAACATGTAGAGCGTCATCAGGAACGAAACGACGTACGTCAAGTCCCTCCGCACGACATTGAGCACGGAGAGAATCAGGGCGAGATCGACGATGAATAATATTTCCACGATGAGGATCGCCGGGATATAGAGAAATTTGATATTCGGGAAAAAGCCGTAGAACGCGGCAAGAACGAGAAGCACGACAAACGAAACCACGAAATCGAACAGACCGGAGAGGATCGACGTGAGCGGAATAATTTCGCGCGGGAACGCGACTTTCGTGATGAGTGCACTGTTTGCGCGGAGACTATTCATCGCGCTGATGGTCGTCGCCGCGAAATATGTCCAGAGCGTCAGGTTCGCAAAAACGAAGATCGGATAGGGAATGCCTTCGGCGCTGGGAGTTTTCAGGACGAACGAGAACGCGATCGTGTAGACGACCGTTTGGAGAATCGGCTGCATGAGCGACCAGCCGAGGCCGAAAAATGTCTGCTTGTACCGCGAGATGATCTCACGCCGCGTGAGCGTGAAGAGCAGTTCGCGGTGGAGATAGAGATTGCGGAGATCGCGGCCCATGTTGACGAATCCCCAGTAAACATGAAAGAACGGCGATCGGGCTTGAACTGCGGCTGTATGTGGGGATGATGGCATTAGGTTTTTCGATAATTGGTTCGTCATGACGAGAGAAATCGAACCAAATTCTTTGTCTCTTCGCAAATCCAACTTACCCGTCTTGCTGAAATGCTTTCATTCAGCATCTATTCTGAGCTCACAGAATGTCGATCCCGACCAAAAGCGTGTCGGGACGATGATAACACCATCGGATTCCGAACAATCCCGCTCTTCGAGCGGGACGGAAAGACGGGGAATTTTCAATTGTGCAGTCGGGTCTTATGCCAAGGGCATAAGACCGACACCACTAAAGGCCTTTACGGTTGCTCTTTCGGAACAAAGCCGACGGATGCGAGGATCTTGTATCCGGGAGCGGTCGTCACCTTTTCCAGTTTCTGCTCGATCATCGCGAGTGTCGCCTGCAATTCCTGCACGCGGATCTGGCTTCGCGTGTACCGTTGCTGTAAATCGGACTGCGATTTCTGGTACGTATCGAATGCCGATATCTGTTTTTCCAGTTCGATCTTCAATTGCCGGGCCGACATGCCGTTCTCTTCCGATTCGCGCTGCAGGTTCATCAGAAAATCGGTTTGATCCTTGACCCGTTGTTCCAGTTGCGCGACTTTCTGCTGGCGTTCGGCAATTTCTTTCTGTGCCGTATCGGCGATGGCACGCTTTTCATCCAGCTCTTTGTTGAGTGCGGCAACGGCATCCGTTTTTTCTTTGATCGTCGCCTGTGCCTGCGACCATTTCGATTCGGCTTCCGCCTTTTCCCTCTTGAGCATTTCCTGAACATGAGTCCGGTCCTGAACGGCGGTTTCCAGTTCTTTGATGCGCGATTCGAGCTGAGCGATAACCTGTTCACGTTCCTTCACGACCGATTCGTTGCCGCCGTACTGGCGTTCGAGCTCTTCATTGCGTGAGCGGAACCGTTCGGTTTCCTGACGGAACCCGTCCGACATTTTTTCCTGATCCCTGACTTGCGCATGCAGTAAATGAATTTCTTCTTTGAACGCCGCAAGTTCTTCACCGGAAGCGGAAACGTTGTTATGCGTCTCATCGAGCAGTGTCTGCAAACTGACTACCTGTGCCTGCAGTGACGTAATTTCTTCGACATGCAGGTGAGCGATATCCGCACTCTCGTTCAGCAGCGCCTGAACATCAAGCACACGTTGTGCTTCTTGCTCCTGCACCTCGTGCAATTCTGAAAGCTCCGTTGTTTTGTGCTCAACGTTTTTTTCAAGCTCCGCCATCGCACTGCGGAGCCGGACATTTTCGGCGCTGAGGTTTTGCAGTTGCTGTGTTCGCTCGTCAAGCGACAGTTCGATATCCTTCATGCGTGACGACACTGCGGTCTGTTCTTCTTTCAGTGAATTGGCACGCGCGGTCCGGAGATCGTACGCTTGCTGAAGCGTTTCAATGGATGTATGGGCATCCTGGAGATCGCTCTTGAGAGCGGTGATCGTTCGCTCGCGGTCGGCAAGCGTCGATTCGGTATGTTCACGACGATGCTGGGATACCGCCAATTCATGGCGAAGCTGCTGGATCGTATTATCGCGTTCCGTAACATCGTTTTGCAATCCGGTTACCGATTGCCCGAATGATTGAACTTCTTCTTCCAGTGACTTCATTCGTGCAGGCAACTCTTCCACGCGCGCGTGTTGTGCAATATCGAAATAAAGCGACTTACTGCTGTCGGCAATTTCACGCGGGAGGGTTTCATCGGAACAGATGGCAATCAATTGATCCGGTTCGGAGAACTGCTCGTCGTCCGGAGGAAGCGTAAAGAGGTTTTCCCGTGCATGGAAGCGGAATGAATCGTCCTTCCATTGATAGAGCGACCAGATGCTCGAAACGGTGAGCGGCTTTTGTCCGACGAACAGGACATTTTTGAAATACTCTTTCGTGAATTCGGCAAACTCGACCGGCGTGAAGAGATCCGTCCCGTCACCGTTGAATGCGCTGGCAACGGTTCTGACATTCGTGGTAATAATGGCGACGCCTGCCGGCGCCATCACGGCTTTCAAATTCTTCATCATCGCATGACGTGTTTCCATCGGGAGAAGTTCGAGCGTACCGAAACAGATCGCAACGTCACGGTCTGACGGACAGGCGATACTCTCACCGTGAATTCCGACCTCGAACCGGGAATGCGTGAATTCCTGATATTTGCAGCGCGCACCGCTGATCGCCGATTCATCCGGATCGATGCCGAGAACATCCACCGCGTTGAGTGAAAGGAATGCCGTTCCGTATCCTTCGCCGCAACCGATCTCAAGAACGCGTTTATTCCTGACAAACCGTGAGGCGTATAGATAACGATGGTATCGCTCAAGCGATTTTACCGGGTCACACGGGTCAGGCGCAGCAGGAGCCGCCGGGGGTTCGGCAACGAGGGTTACGGGTTGTTGTTTTTTTTCTTCTTCTATCAATTGTTCCATTTGAGATTCCTTGTAATTGTTCAAGGATAATTCAGAAATTACGACTGATGAATTAGTTGCTGATAACACTCTTCCAATTTTCGCGCTTGTACATCCCAGCCGCCCGGTTTCGACGGACGATGAAACAATTCAGTTCCGTCCGCAAGCGCCTGTTCAATGCCCGATGCAAATGAATTACTGTCGCCTGTTTCGGCTATAAACATTCCCGGTTCGTTCCGCAGGAGTTCTACGATTCCGACAGCGTTGCCGGTAACCACAGGAATTCCGGTTGCGTACGCTTCCGCAACCGATAAACCGAAACCTTCGCTCACCGACGGGCAGACTGCGACATCGAGCGAGCGCAGGACATCCGGAATATCGTTCCGGTGACCGAGGAACAGAACCTGTTCCTGTAATCCGTTGTCCGTGACAAATTTTTTCAATTGTTCTTCATACTCTTTGAGAAACGGCATGACATTTTCGTTCTGCACATCGCCGATAATCAGAAATTTCAGATCGTTCCGCGTGCGAAGCAATTGTTCCGCGGCACGGAGGAATACGAGCTGTCCTTTCATCGGATCGATCCTGCCGATCGTGCCGATCAGTTTCACCGATTCCGGAAGATGCAATTCTTCGCGAAGGAGATTCCGCTCACCGGTTCTTTTCGGACGGAATGCTTCACCGTCGATGCCGGGATACACGGTACGCACCGTTTGTCCCATCAACACCATGCGGCGACGGAGATCTTCTTCAATCAAGAAAGAATTCGTCACGATCGTTGAAACCGTTCCAAGTGCAAGCATATTGAATAATATCAAGCGTGTCCATTCATAAAAAAATATAACGCTGTAGAGAACCGGAATTTTCTTCCGCTTCACTGCCGGTGCAATCAGTGCCAGCGAGAGAACATCGCCGCAGTGGATAATATCCACGCGGTTTGTTTCGAGAAACTTCGTTACCATGTTTGCATCGTTCATCATCCGCACAAAAACCGACGGGCGGATCAATTCTTTCAGCATCACGGTGCGGAACGGCAATATTTCCGTCCGTACACCGAGCCCGCGCACCGCCTCGGTCAGAGCCCCTTCGGCGTTCACCAGCAGGACCGGCTCACAGCGGCTTTTATCCAATTCTTTCAGCAGACGGTAAACAGCAACTTCACCGCCGCCCATTTCCGCATAGAGTGCGATAAAAAGAACCGTATACCGTTCATTCGCGTTCAATCGAAACCGCCGCGATATTCTGTCCGCACCATCCCGGTTATTCCGTTGTGCCGGTGATTGCGGCGACGGCAAATCCTACCGTCACTGCCGCCTGTGCAAGTACTGTTAAGAACGAAAGATATAACGCCCGGCCGAAACGGTATCGCCCGAACGGATGAACGAATAAACCGAAATACAAACGCGCCGGAATTCTTGCAGGTTTCTTTGCCGACCGGCTATGAGACGCATAATATAAATAGGAACCTTTTCCAAATTCGAATTGATGTTTGACGAACTGGGCGAAATCGGCATCGTTGTAATGGGTGACGACAATCGACGGATCGTAGATCATCGTTCCGCCGGCCTGCACCACACGAAAAAGAAGATCGCGGTCTTCTGCTCCCATGCGGAAGCGTTTATCCGGACCGCCGACTTTTTCCAAACACGCGCGCGTGTATGCAACATTATTGCCGGTTAAAAAAGGAACTTCAGTGCCGGCATTATTCATCGCCGACTTAAAATAATTGTTGATCATGTCGTTCGCCTGCGCGTACGGATTCGACGGATCGCCGGTCACTGTTGATCCTCCGACTCCGGCAATCCCGTGTCGTTGAAATGCATCATGAAGCTTTTCCAGCCAATCGGACGGGACGATGCAGTCATCATCGGTAAATGCGATATATTCTCCGCCGGCATGTTGAAGACCCGCCAGCCGTGTTGCGGCAAGCCCGCTGTTCGCATGATGAACATACGTGAAGTGCGAAGTTTCTGAAAGCTCTGACAGATATTCATGTGTCCCATCGGAACTTCCGTCATTCACAACGATCACTTCATAATCTTTAAAATTTTGCCGGAAAAGACTTTCCAATGTTTTTTTCAATAATTCAATTCTGTTGTACGTTGGAACAATCACGGAAAATTCCATCTCATTCAACCGGCGTCAAGAAAAGGCAAATATCAATCATTCGAAAACATTCAACTTGCATACCGACAAATGAGACATTCCTTGAAAGAGTGCGTAAAAGTTACATAATATTGAAATAATAGTCAAGAAATTTGCATTTTTCAGAGAAATTTCGGCATCGATTCTTCCGATCTACAAACCATTCATTTTTTAATGAAAATGATAAAAAGCTTCTTTTTCTTCAAAATTGTGTAATTTGAGGGGATTATCGTATATTAACACTTCACTATGAACACATCCGCCAGAATTTTACTTTTCGGTATAATAATTATCGTGCTCCTGCACATCTGGGGCACGCTCCAGCCGATCCACGAAAATTGGGGATTGCATTTCTTCGGATTATATAACGCGACGGTTTCGCTCATCGCGCTGGGAATTCTTATTCTATTTTCCATCCCGGCATTGCAGTCAAAAATTCTCGACCGGCTTACGGCATTGTTGCGCGTTCTTTCGAAACTGCCGCTCTTCATAAATTTTATCATCGTCGCGGGAATTCTCTACGGCGGCATTCGCCTGTTCCCGGCGAAACTGCATTTACTCGGCGACGGGGCGATTCTTCTGCGTTCCGCGACGCTCGGAATCAACGGACCGGAAATTACGCAAAGTTTCCGCAACCAGCCGCTGATGTTCTGGATTTACAAGACGGCGATGACGATGCGGCCGTTCGATACGACGCCGGATTCATACACCGTTTATTATTTTATCGACCTGGTTGCCGCCGCATTATTTCTCTTGTTCATTTTCTGGATGTTGCGGCAGATCGAACGTCCGTTACTTGAAAAGGTTTTACTGGGATGTTTACTGTTTTTCGGCGCCGGTAGTCAATTTTTCTTCGGCTATGTTGAGAATTACGTACTCCAATATATTTTGACGATTGCATTTGCCGTCACCGGATGGTTTGCGCTGGAGCGGCGCGTCAGTATTGTCGTTCCGATTGCGTGTTTTGTCCTTATGGTATTACTGCATCTCGGATCGCTGGTCTTTTCGCCGGGCATCGCCCTGTTGATTCTTTTGTACTGGCCAAAAAAGAGAATGCAGGCGATATTATTTCTGGCGGGCATTGGTGTGCTTGGAATTATCGGATTGTTTGTTGCAGGATTCAACATCGTCGATCTCACGCGGCACTTGCAATCGGGCAATGTGGATTTTCTCCATCCATTTTCGGTTCCTGGAGGGAATTTTCCGTATGCGATGTTTTCCGTCGATCATCTGCTTGACTGGTTCAACTCGCTCATGCTGGTTGCACCAGTCGGTTTGATTGCAATACCTGTCCTGATAGCGGCAATACCGGGTGAACACCGGTGGAAACGTCCCGCTTTGGCGTTTCTGATTTGCACTGCCGCATGCGGATTCTTCTTCACGTGGGTCATCAACAGTGCGCTGGGTCTTGCACGTGACTGGGACCTGTTTTCCGGATTCTTTACTCCGCTACTGGTGCTTATGGTATACCTGTTGAGCAGAGATGAGCTTTCGTTACAACCGAGACGTTATGTGTTCATGCTCATCGTCATTGTCGGCATGCTCCATTGGGCGGCATGGATCGGCGTCAATGCCGATGCCGACAAGCATCTTGCGCGAATCAAGATACTCGACAGCCCGAAGTTTCTCGCACTCACGACACAGATGGTTTACGATGAAGCGCTCGCGAATTATTATTTCGATTCGGGACGCTACCAGGATGCCCGCGGTTACTATCTCCACTTCATGAATATCGATTCATCCAACACGCGAATCGTCGGCAACATTGCCGATGTGTACAGAAAGCTTGGAGAAAAAGATAATTATTTTAGAATGCTGTTGCGCGCCGAAAATTTAGGATCGAGAGACCCCGGGATTTACACGAATCTTGGAGTGGAATACGCCTCCCGCGGCGATACGGCACGAGCGATCGAATTCAATCTCAAAGCAGTCAAGCTGAACCCTGCCATGCAGAAAGCAAATGCCAACCTTGGAATCCTTTTTGCAAGCATGAAGAATTATCCTCTCGCTTACCGTTACTTCACGACGGCACTCGACCTTGGGATGCGGGATCCTATTCTCTTCCGCTATGCCGGGGATATGGCAACATTCTTGCATCAATACCGGGAAGCATTACAATATTACGACAACTACCTCGAGCAATCGCCAAGCGATCAACGCGTCAAAGCCGTCCGTGACAGGATCGCACAGGTATTACGGGAACAACCGCCGCGCAAATAACGCGTGTGGTCAAAAACACGAACATACGGTAAGGTTATCGAACTCTTTTGCAGTTTACTTGCTAGGTATTTGTTGAAGAGCAATTCGAGCAGCTTCAAAATCAGGTGCGAGCCGCACGGTTTCGGTAAATTGACGTTCGGCTTCCGAAAACTTTCCTTCTTTGGCAAGAAGATTACCGTAATTGAAATGTGCCTGGACGTTCGTTGAGTCCATCCGCAGCGCTTCCCGTAATTGGAAGGAAGCAGAATCAAATTTCATTTGCATCGTGTACAACTTTCCGAGATTCACCCGGGCATCGACGAACGCGGGATTTAACGATATCGTCTCTAACCAATGAATTTCCGCTTCTCCAAACTGTCCCTCCTTTGCAAGAGCGTTTCCAAGATTGAACTGAGCATTATCATACCGTGCATTGACGCGAACGGCGGAACGGTACATTTCCATGGCAGCGGCAGTATTTGCCAGGCGATCATAGAAAATCCCTAAATCATTGTAGGCGGTGGCGTTCGTGGAATCACAACGGATTGCTTCAAGAAATTCCTTGATTGCTTCGTCGTTTTGATGCTGTCGGGCGGCAATAATTCCCATGACGTCATGAGCATCGGAGTTTCTCGGCTCAAGTTTCAAGATAATCATGCACTGGTTTTTCGCCTCCTCAAATCTTCCCTGCTGTGAATAGAGCACCGCTAACCGGCAGCGGGAATCAAAATCTTGAGGATCGAGACGAATCGCTTCGACGAAATGATTAATTGCTTCCTTGACCCGTCCTTCGCCGTTCAGCAGACGTCCGACCAGCGCGAGTAATTTCGGATCGTTCCACCCATTCGTGAACATCCATTCATAATTGTCGATAGCTTCATGAAATTCACCTAATGCAAGAAGCGACCGTCCAAGATTATGACGCGCGGGTATGTAATCGGGTTTTATCCGGAGCGCCTCGTGAAAATGAGGGATCGCTTCAGTATGTTTTCCCGAATCGGCGAGATCCGCGCCGAGATTATTATGGGCAAGAAAATTATCGGAGGTAACGGCGAGTGCATGTTCGAACAGTGTCCGGTTATTTTCCCATGACGATACCTGTGCACGCGTACCGAATATCAACAGAAGAACGATCAATACGAACGCACCACGGAGAATGTCGTTGGAAATCTTACGGTGATGAACAAATGCCGGAACTCCCCATGCGATCATGATCAACAGTCCGATCATCGGCAGGTACATAAACCGGTCTGCCATTGCCTGCAAACCGGTTTGAACAATACCGATGACAGGCACAAGGGTTCCGAGAAACCAGAGCCATCCGACCAGAAGATACGGTTGGCGCACACGTTGTCGCCAAACAACCATCGTCATGAAAACAAGCACGAATGCCGAACCACAGACTTCCCACAGAGGAAAACCGCCAGGGTAAGGATAGAAAACCGCGAGAGCATTGGGAACAATTGTTTTCCAAATATATTCTGCGTACGAAACAACGGCATTGGCAATGCGGTCGGAAAAAACCACACCTGTCAATTGATTGGTTGCCCCAGCTTGCCGCTGTACGAGGTACGTCACGACGGAAGAGGCGCCCGCAAGAACAAAAAAAGGAATTTTCTCCCGAAGACTTCCGAGCAGTTTGACCTGATTTTTATTCGCTTTGTTCGGAGGAACGGAAGCGGGAACGGTCAATCGTGCAAAGGGCCAAATGTCGAGCAGGACAAGAACAAAGGGAAGGGTGATCAACATCGGCTTTGCAAGCAACCCGAGTGCAAATGCAGCAACGGCAAACCAGTACCATTTGGTCTTCAGAGTAAACCGGTATTCCGTGTACGCTCCGATCGTCAACATCCAAAAGAGACCGCTCAACACATCTTTTCGTTCCGTAATCCATGCGACGGATTCGACATGAAGCGGATGAACGGCAAAAACCAGCGCTATGAATGCGCTTTGCCAGAGCGCCTTCGTCATACGGTTTAAGATCAGAAAGAGCAGTACACTGCTCAGGAGATGAAGAAGAAGATTCGTTGCGTGGTGATACCCCGCGTCCAGCCCGAACAAAGTACAATCGAGCGCGTGCGAGATCCATGTGAGAGGATGCCAGTTTGCCTTATCGGTCGACTCGAACGACCACTTGATCGTTTCAAGAGAAATTCCGGATTTGACATGATCATTATTCGTGACAAATCCCGGGTCGTCAAAGTTTACAAAATTATACTGAACAACGTGCCAAAAAGAAAAAATCGTAACGGCACTAAGAAGAACGACAACGATCGCTTTTTGAAATTTTTTTGCAATTATCATACAATACACAAATTTAACGACGTAATTGGCGGTTTCCACCTCTATTGTTGTACCGAGAGAATCACCGGGACAATCCGTTCAAGAGAACAAGATAAGGAATCACCGAACCATTTTCTACTGCTTCAACTGTATATCACGGGTAATTAGGTAACGAGCGATTAATAGTGTATCTTACAATACACTAAATGGTCAATACCATGTCAAAATTAGTCGAGTTCAATCCACTCCGCATCAACAAGAAAAACGCCGAGAGAATCCTTCACGCAAAGATAGACGTTCATACCTGGACGGTTTTCAATGAGTTTGTCACAAGAACCTGCAAGCCGGAAGATATTTTCCTCAAATATTGGAAATTCTGGCACGAAGCGGCATAGAGCTGCTTCTCTATAACCTTTCCATAACCTTAGGAGATTATTATGCAATGGTACCAAATCAGATTTACCAAAGAAGAAATGACCGCAGGAGACTCCACGCTTCTCACCGATCAATTCATAAAAGTCTGTTACAGTTTGGGATCACCGAAGGGAATGGCGCTTCTCAGTGAAGAAGGTGCAGGGGACAATACGTCCTCGGTTTATTATCTTAATACCGTCGGAAGAGAATACATCCGAGAACTGACAAAGATATTTTCCGCGATCCCGTGCTCACTCCCCACGGGAAAAAATCTTCACCTCGTTTTCGGCGATTCAAACCCCGCGGAAAAATCTCTCAGGACTGCATAGAAAAGAAAACAGGATAACACTCAGGCGGGAAAACTTGCTATCGTTCGGTTGCAGGATAACTACCGGTCAATTACCGACGTACCCTCTGGTCCGGGCATTGTTCACACATGCCTGGCGCGAGTAAAAGCCGTTCCCGGAAACTGCCACAACTTTGTTGGATTCAAACTTCCGCCATTGCCATTGACCGATCCGGTCTTTATAGAATTGCCACCGATCAGGATGTGGCATCATAGAGAGTTCCTTCCTTAACGGTTTCGTTTAACAAAGAAATTTATATTTTTGATGTATATCGTGTTCGATTTCCGTACGCTGGGATTCATCCTCTTTCGGCAGAATGCAAATACAGTTGGCATGGTTTGCCTGAAAGGATTCTGTTTTTTTGGGAGAATCGGATAGGTTGGGAGTCTCACCGCAATAAATACGGCTGTGCGAGATTCTCCCGTCTTCACTGTGGTTTCTGTTTGAGATGAAGTACACCGCTCCGAATTCTGCAAACTCTGTTTCCAGGGGATATGCCCGAAACGTGTACATTTTTCCGGAACATCCTTTCACACGAACATTGCCCAATCCTGCGTTCATCATACCAACTCCAATCTCTCTAAAAAATAGTTCCGGCGAAATCAGCTTATAAGTTACGCGGCCGGGCTTCGTTAACGGTAATCGATTTTCCCTTAAGCTCTTTTGCATGAAGTCCGGCAATGGCTGCTTCCGCTTCCGGGTTCACGGGCATTTCCAGAAATCCGAATCCCGCAGACACCTTATTATTGCGGTTCCGGACGATATTGACAAAGGAAACCTCACCGTATGCCCGGAATTCTTTCCGGAGATCATCTTCCGTTACGTCAAGTGCCAAATTACCTGCATAAATATTCATATTCTCTTCCTTCTTATAATAAAAATACATGATGTGCTGAACTGTAGAAGCATTTTCCGTAACGTGATTCAAGAAGTGTTGGTAAGAAATGTGGTAGAAGGTCGTTTCAGACCAGCAGAAAGAAAATCACACTTGTAATGTACGACAATTTTTGCCCGATTCCTAATCGACGAACTGCGGGGTAGTGTCTCAGTTTGAACTGCATTGAGATTGCTTCGGCACTACGTGCCTCGCAAAGACGATTTTTTGTTTGGAGTATTTCAAGCTGCCTCGCTACCAACGGCGGGATAGAGATACAGTTCGAAATAAAAAAGCCCGACAAGAGTCGGGCATTGTTCTCATTTGAAATGAGGAATAAAACAGTACGATCACGCGACGCGGTAATCTTCGGAACCACCAAGACAAGCCAGAGTCATTATTTGAACATTACTTCATCTTGTCAATTTTCAGTAACAATTCAAGGATCAGATCGCGAGCCGATACATCATGAATGCTCACCCATGGTTAACTATTTGCAGTATACGCAACGGTAACGATTGCAACACCGATATATTCATCCGCGTTGGCGCTTGGATCAACACTAAAAATACCGCCCAAATTGAAATGAACCGGAGCGGTAGGATCTTGATTTAAGGTGACTGCTACTCCATTCTTCGGATTGAAATAATTTGCCGTACCATTGTCATCGACCCAGCATGCCGATGTTCCATTGTAGTCAACATGGATGACACCGGTTCCGTTGTTGACGGGGTAGAGTAAATACGGCAATGCGAATGAAACGACAACGCCTGCACTGGGAGCACCCTGTACATCAAAAGACGCCGGGTTACCACCGAGGTTCGGTTGATACGGGTTGGTTCCGCTGCCGGCAAGACCTGCCTGCAACCACGCATCTGCGCCATCGGGAACCGCTGCAATGGCAACGCCCGGGGAAAGCGTCCCAGCGCCGCCATCGTCAAGAGCGAGGTCCGAAGGATTTTGGATAGCAAGTGGAACCGTCCCGACATTTACATCGAACGTCAAATCAGCGCTCTGAGCTTCCTGTGCATACGATACTGACGCTACGCCAAGCACCAGCGCCACTGCGAACACAAATGTTTTCATGTTCAAGTCCTTAAATGATAAATTATTGGAAGACAAATTTCATTCGTTCGTCTTCGTATTCAATTTGATATTAAAAAAGCTTGATTTTTTCTTTCTTATCAATGGTTGCGTGACTGCAATCAATTACTTCGAGTGGTGCAGATCACGTTTTCCTGATTGATTTCCGGGGGGGAAATGCTTCAAACGGATTGAGAAATTCGAGCTGCTTCAAGAAGGAGGGAAAAAGGATAGTGTTTTGTGGGCACTGCAGGGATCCTTTCTATCCCGAACTAACACAAAATGAAAAGGAACCCTTCTATTCCATCATTGAATCAGTTTCCTTCATCTACCAGCCGGCAGATAAAAGCCCATCCTCCGCCGAGCTCGCTGTCTGCGAGCATGAGCTCATTCTTCCCTTTGTGTAATGGAAGGTAAACGGCATCGTCTTCGGGATAGATGATGCCGAGAAATCCGGGATCGCGGAATCCCTGCGCGCTCCGTCCGCGAAACAGGATTTTCCCATTCATGAAGACGCTTACCTCATCGCTATAACCGATGTAAAGTTTTTTTACCTGATCTCTATCCGACTCGATCGTCGTTCGCGCGTAAACGACCATCGTCCCGGGCTGGGGTTGCAAGCGGGTGGAAAAATCGGTCTGGAACGTTACGTTTATGTGCGGACTTTCGCGATAACGATTGATGACAATAAAACCGGGCGGCTCCGCCTCAACATTCTGCCATTTCATCGTATCGATCTCGGAAGGAGACAGCGGGCGTTCCACGTTGCGGGAGAGCGCATCGTACGCAGGCGAGAGACTCCACTTCGTCAGGGTGTTCGGCGACATCGGCGGCAGGTGCCGCACCCACGGCACGTCGGGAGTTTTCTGCACCCTAAAATTTGAGAAATAGACTTCGCCGGCAAGATTCCAGAGTCCGACACTACCTTTCTGCACGCCGCTCTTCAAGTCGTCCATCACGAGAGCGGGTTTGTTCATGTCATTGACATACAATTTCGCCTGTGCGCCTGTGACCTCTACTCGCATATGGATCCAGACGTTGCTCTGGATTTCGAGGCGGCCGGTGAATCCCGGTCCGTTGTAAATCTGCCACGTGCTGCCGGTATTGATGACCGGCATGTACTGCATGGCATCAGGCAACCCCGTCTTATGCCTGCGCAGATAAACAACCTCATAATTCTCTTCCGCCGAATCAACGCGAAACATTACGCCGATGAACGCCCGTGTGGACGGCGTTTGCATGTCCACGTCGATAACGCCGTCGCGCATTTGAAAATCCTTCACCACTGCGGCTCCGGTCTGCAGATCGATGCATGCGCGACCGTCGAAATTCGTAACATGGGCGCCGCCTTCCAATTCCCATCGCGACGAGTCCGCAGGAAAGAGTGTCCCCTTCGCTTGCCCACGGCCGAACGAACCCGCCAAGAGGACCGCCATGCACAGAGCAAATCGGTTCATCGCGATAATGGAGAAAATTGTTCTCCGGCAAGTTTTATTAAGTCCGACCGTCGGGAGATTTGTTGTCATACGGCACCTGAAATGATGTTGTTTGCAATGTGACGTCACGACGCGGTGCGTCATGGACTCGTCAATAATTTTACGTGTAAGAACTGAAAATTTATACGGAAAGGCGGATAGAATGGTTTCAAGATTCGGCAGGGAATTCTCAAGCGCTTCAACAGAGGAAAAAATTACGGCTGGTTGCTCCGGATAATGACAGTGTAGACCAACTTTGTGAATTGTAGACCAAAAAATTATTTGTTCAGAGTAACTTGATCGTTCTTAAATTATAATTTAATTTCTGAAGTGAACTGGAAAAGTAACCCATCCTTCTCTGAGTGAGCCCGACTTATCTGTCCATTTAAATTTAAGCTGCTTGACATAATCAAACGCATATTTGTTAAATGCAGCATCTGTTGATTTGATGACTTTTGCTTCACGAACGGTTCCCTTGGCAGTCACAAACAAATTCACATACACGTCTGCTTTCCTGTTCTGCAGTTTAGGATCTGTAGGGAAAACTACCTTTGGTGCGAAAACCAATTTAGGTGGCGTAAAACTATCAGGATTGTTTACCGGGGGCATGTCATTCGGAAGTAGCTTGAATACTGAACTATCCTGTTGAGCATTCGGAAGTAGTTTGAACTCTGAACTATCTTGTTGAGCGTTTGTTGCATTAAGAACCAGAATGAAAAGACAAGTGAAGATGCTCAAGCATCTTGCGAGTTGAACGATTCTCTTGTTCATATTTCCTCCAAAATTATGTTGACAACTTTCTATCAATTTTGCTACGTCTTGCAGCAAGGCATATCGTAGGGAAAGAACATATAGTCAGATGCAATGATAAATTTTCCTATCACGAGAAAAGATAATTACTTTTTTGAAGAACATCCACCCAAGAAGTATGATTTTTTGTGGGCCCTGCAGGACTCCTACCTGTTCCGATATAACACAAATTGAAAAAGAAATACTCTATTGCGGTTGAAATTGAGATCTAAACTGTCACCCTGCGGTTATATATCCGAAATAGAGAGAATTATAATTGGACAAGCGATTGAAAGCAGATTGATCTCGACAGTTTCATGTTAACTTCGAAGAATAGGTCCTCACGTTTCATCCCAATTTCATGATTGTATACGCAATGAATCTCTGACGTTGCGTTGCCTTTTGTCTACCAATTCAGACGAAGTCGGTTTGTAGCTTAAATTGATAGATATTTCATTAGAGCCAATAATGATATTGTCGGTAATGTTTTCTATGATCTGGCGCTTTTCGGT
>Ga0265322_10000273_pt1 | contig 21977 bp, 34 predicted proteins | sample 41222metaG_FD_193584 | JGI IMG/M metagenome (GOLD analysis project Ga0265322, IMG submission 193584) | Rhizosphere microbial communities from Carex aquatilis grown in University of Washington, Seatle, WA, United States - 4-12-22 metaG | ecosystem: Host-associated > Plants > Roots > Rhizosphere...
ATGTTGTATCAAGACAACGTGACGCTATTGCACTTCAAGACTTTGGTGACGGCAAAGTATCAGTTGGATTCCTTGTACAAGGTAACACAGTGACAGACAGTTGGAACGGGATTTGGATGACCCTTGACGACAGTATAATCAGTAATAATATAGTGACCAATAATGTCAATGGAATAGACATTAAAGGCACAGCAAACAAAATTATAAACAACATCCTCAATGGAAACAGTAATTGCGACATCGCAAGCACAGGTGGAACCAATACTATTTCAGGAAACACCTACAACGGTAAAACAACCGGTGGCAAACTCTACTATGGGTAAACCACTTTCTACTCTTTTTTTTAAACTATTAAAACAGATAATTTAAACAGTCATGATAATTCATTAATGTATTATATGAACATAAATGATATATCGTGTCTGTACTATTTTTTATTTCGTGGTACACATTTATTATATAGAGGGTTTTTTCGGACTATGGATATATATTGATGAGCCTTATTAGTCTGGTAAACATTTATTATATAGAGGGTTCTTCATGGTAACATATTATATATAGAGAAGAATTTATAAAATATTCCATGGACATCACAGAAGACCCAAGGGTTCAAGAATTTCTATCCAACAGGGAATTATCACATAGAACCGTAGAACGGTATTTAGTGACTTTACAACATTATTCAAAAGCAACAGGGCTATCGTTAACTGACCTAATCCAACAGGCGGAAGATGAAGAGGATGAGGGAATACGGAAACGTTCAAGGTCTATTAAAAAACATTTCCTTGAATTTAAGAAGTATGTTGAAGACAAGGATTTTAGTGATACTAATATCTCAACATCATTTGCTATTGTACGAACATTCTACAATGAATATGAAATTGATTTACCCAATGTAAAAATAGCAACACCACATACTGAGGAAACAATTGACTCACTACCTAATAAAGATAATATAAATTATGCACTTCAACATGTGAACCTGAAATACAGGGCAATCATACTATTAATGGTATCCAGTGGCATGGGAACCAGTGAAATCATAAGTTTACGGTATGGTGACTTTTTAAAGTCAGTCGAAACCTATGTAAAAGGGTCAGTTGATATAGATGTGATAGCCGATAAACTGGCATCTCTTCACAGTGCTGAACGCATTATAGTTGGAACATGGTACATTCAAAGGGTGAAGACAAAGAATCATTACTACACGTTCAGTACATACGAATCCATAGATGCAATTATACAGTACCTGAAAAAAGAACCACCAACAGATGTTAATGATTATTTATTTAGGGCTACCAAAAAATATGGTGGACAGATGAGAAGGAAAACCTTTACCAACTATTTCACTGAACTCAATAAAAAATGTGGATTCGGTATTCCTCATAGACAGATATTTTTTAGGTCACACAACCTACGGAAATACTTTGCATCAACCTTGTTTAAGAATAAAATACCTAAACTGGTGGTGGATTGGATGTTAGGGCACAGAATCGACTCAACCAGTAATGCCTATTTCAAGGCAGATATACCGTCATTACAAAACCAATACATTGATTGTATCCCTGATTTAACAATGGCTGATGTAGATGTTATTACAATAAAATCAGATGAAGTGTTGAAGATGGAAGAGGAAATCAAAGAAATAAAAGAAGAATTAGAGTTTATTAAAGGGTTAAGAGAACAAACTCAATCTTCAAGCAGATAGTAGATGTTCATGTTTTTTAATATATTCATCCATGGCCTGTCTAAAAGCAATGCCAAGGGCATTATCAGGGCTCATCAGGAATTCTTTATGTTTTTTCAGTCCTATCTCTGTTAGTTTTTCTTTATAAACTCTATGAGATATTCCCACGCTCATCCACATATCCAACGCCTCTTGAACACATTTACCCATATACCCTTTTTTAAACGATTCAGTTGTCGCTGATTTCGTTTTAAACTTTTCAAGAGTCGTTTCATCTATATTTACACACATTCTTTTAATATAATCGCCTCCGCTTATCTATACCTCCTTTTGGTTATCAAACCACACTCCGTAATACTCCGTACAACCCTTAATATTCCTTTGGTCGTACTCCCATATAAGTTTAGAGTTTAATCATGTGAGAAGTATTGGGGTGGTAATAAAAGATAGTGTCATCGTGTCATCAAGTGCATGATTGCTTTGAGTCAATCTTGCACAACTCGAAAGGTTTAAATAGAGTCGTGGACTACTATGAGTTGTAAATTACTTAAAACAAGTATGGTAAGGCGGAGAGTTAAGTTTTTGGTTGAACTCTCTCCTCTCCTTACCTACAAACACAAATACGGAGCGTGTCTGTAAATGAATATAGAACAATCATGTTATATAAACATTGCTAAAAATACCTTATTTATTTTTGATGGGTGGTTCGATTGAACTGCTCTAACTGTTTTTCAGGAAATGCAGTATTTGTTGCTAAAACCAATACTCATGTAATATTCGAGCACCTACCCTATTTATGTGCTGATTGTGCAAGTAAAGCAGATGTTCATCTCTTAAACAAGTATTATACTGAGATAAGCCATGATTCTGCCAGTGCTAAGGTTAAAATTAGTATAGAATAAATAGGTTGGGGTAGTATTCACTTTTTTTCTAATGCGGCCTTGGCTATCAGGATTAACTTGGTTAATTCCATGCCTACGGCTCCTTTTTTCATCATTCCAAAATCATGGAAGGCCATTTGCTCTAAAAATTCAAAAGCCTCTTCTGTTATAGTTGCCCTGACCTGTCTTTTATCTGATATAATCCAATTTTTTTCAAGACTGTCAAGGTTTCCAAGTTCAGGTGTCTGTGTTGTCATGATGTCTTTTTTCGTTATTGACATAGTTACTATTTTGGTTTTTGACTTATATATAGTTATCCTTGTGTATATCTACATACACCGATATTCTTGTGTACCCAAATGTTTATATAATCCAAGATACAAAGTACGCATGTACTTAGATGTGTATGAATTTATAGGTACAAATTCTTATGCACCCAAACCTTTATATAGTACAAAGGATATAAGTACATCTGTACTTGGGAACACAAGTCTTCAAACAAACAAAAAAGATGCAAGACTTCAAAACCCACAGTACAGCAAACAACGAACAAATAACTCCCCTACGACTTTAATGGGCATCATGAAATAAGCATGAATAAAATTACACCCCAGTGTTACAGGGGTTACCATACCAGTAACCGTCACGGCTGCTATTAATAAGCGGTTAAAGACGATGTATCCGGATTTAGACCGGAAGTTTGAAAAAACATTAAATAATTATTTGAAGGGTACAGGGCCTGCTTTACGTTGTTATCACCTATCCTTATATTATGAGGTTCGATTCCTCAGCCCTTCATTCCTTAAAACAAGGATAACGGAGCGTGATGAATTATGAGTGTTAAAGTGGTCTTCTCACGACAGAAGACAGAAGAAAGAATAACACAACAGGTTGTAAGGATACCTAAACTACGGTCTTTTAAAAACCTTACAGGAAAAGTTGTGAGTAAATTACCAGACACTGGCCCTATATTGGTACAGGGCACTAAGAGGAAACCATACCCAGTACACCTTACAAAGAAGACACAATACAACGCAGATGACCTCATAAAGGGTGGGGCGTTCAATGCAGAGATAGACACGACAACAACCCCATGGACTGTTATAAAATTAGAACTGGTAATTGATGAATTTGAATCTCCACTTGAAGAACAGAAGAAAGAATATAATGACCTCTGTGGAGATTACTGAACTTGACCGGGAGGGGTTTTTGCCAACCTCTTCCTTACCTCCTTTAAACGGGTGATAAATGATGTTAGATAATATGACATGGATTTTAATTATAATTGCATGGCTTTTAGGGATACTTGTAGGATATTGGTTATTTGTTTTTGTATTCCTTTATACTACCAAGAAGTTCACGATTAATTTTGATAAATAGTCAGGAGGCGATATATGTGTTGTTTTATCCAAAACTACTGGTAAAAAGTTTTGTTGATGGAATAGACCACATGTACCGATATTTTATGGTACATGCGTATCTGCACCGTCAAGACCAAAAGATGAAAGAACGACAGGTGTTCAAATGAACATTCTGATATTGATAGGAGCATGGATTATTGTTGTAATGATAATATTGATGTTCTTAGAGCAAACGGACACGTGGTGATAGAGTATGTATGAAATAATTATTGAACTCACTGCTACTGAAATTGATGAGTTGACTGGTGAGTTGAATGAAGTATTGGAAGACTCAGAGGCAACACCAGAGGATATATTTCTGGTATTCAAGAACTATGGCGTGGTGGTAGAGTGAGAAGATGTACATGGACAGATGACGAGGTTAGCACCTTAGTTACTATGTTTAAAGATGGTAAAACAGACAAAGACATAGGTAAAGTATTAGACCGTGCACCTTATGGGGTAGGGGCTAAAAGGCGTGAAAAGGGTTTAAAACGTTTAATACCTAATGACCCTTTCCAAGTTATTCTGCAAAGACAGGAGAAATTACGAGAAAAAATGGCAGAGGCGAGTTAAATTGCCAATCAATACAATAGAAACAACATTAGAGGCTGTTACAACCAGCATAGAATACCTTGACCATAAGCAAGACAAGGATAACTTTGATTATCTGATATTATGTGGTTTAAGGATTGAACGTGAGAAATTGTTAAAGCGTATGAACTTGAAGGGGTAGTATCTGTGAAATACGATGTAACATACAAAGATGTTGAAGACGGTATAACCATTGTTGAGAATGTGCGTCCATTAGATGAACACGATGCACATGTACTAATGGCTAAATTAATTAGGCGTGGATTTAATTGGGTTAAGGTACGTAAAACCCAATATATCGGAGCCAAACCATAAAATACGTTACGGAGCGTGATTAATATGAGTAAATCATTTACAAGAATGTTATTGGAAGAACCAGTACAGTTATTAGGGGCACCAAGTCCCATGACACCAGAGTCAGTTTCACAGTTCTTTGGTATGAGTAGAACAAATAGGGGACGGGTTTATCCTGCACTTAAAGTTTTACAAGCACAAGGACTTGTTAAAGTAGTCGAAAACGCCGATGGCAGGGCAACAGCATTTGCACCAACCGAGGCAGGATTGGCGAGATTTAAAAAAATGAATAGTAAATAAATAAACGGAGCGTGATTGGAGATGGACGAAGAATGGTGTGCGTACATGAATGAATTAGTGGACGCAGTAAAAGAAGTAGCAAGCGAATTGAAGAGGGCAAATGACCTGAAAGAGAAGGAGCGTGTCAGTGTTGTCAGAAAATAGTTTGCTTGAAGATCTGCGGATAGCAGAGCAGGAGTATGTACAGGCTAAATATGAAGTTGAATACAAGAAAGCCCAATTGTACGTACATACTGACTGGAAAGAATTGAAAATAACTAACCAGAAGGAACGTGATTGTTGGGTGATAATACAATCCGATAAGAAGATTGTTGAAACTGGTTTAAGAACTAAACAGACACTATACAACCATTTAAAAAGAATGTTTGAATGGGAAGTATCAAAACAAAACACAGCACCACTAAGCGATAAAGCCTTAGATAATCTGTGTGAATACGTGGTAGAACAAATAAAAGGTATTGAGGTGTAATTTATGTCATGGAAAACATTAACTGAGAAAGAAATGGAATCAACTGAATTTGAAGACAACGCAGAATTCTGGAATCCTGAGAAGGACGATGTATTACAGGGAACCGTAAAAGTAGTTAAAATGGGTAAGTACGAAAAACTCTTCATGGTAATTGAAGACGATGAAGGACTTACATGGATAACCACCCAATGTGGAAGTCTTGACAGACAAATCAGAAGACAACAGATAGAACAGGGCGATATTGTACAGTTACTGTACAAGGGTAGGAAGGATGACGAATACCAGACCCACATGTACATATTAAAGAAATGGGAAGATGAAGAATGAATTACCTTTCCATTTTTTTCATAATAGTTGTATGGGTACTTTTATTAGTTAAAATTTTAGTGTATCCTGACGCTGTAATAAGTACATCATTTGAGGGTTTTTTAGCAGCCGAAATGGTGGCCATGGGTATATTAATCGGTATTCTACTACAAGAGTTTGTGGAGTTGAAAATACATGTATAATATAACTTATATGGATTTATTTATCCCAAATGTTTTTATTTTAATTTTATTTGTATTTGGGGTATTCAATAGTGCATTGGATTATGTATTATACATGACTGCTTACCTTGGTATAATGCTGATAATTGATTGGTTGGTTGAACGTAAACATAAATAAAACACGAAACGGAGCGTGAATGTAATATGACTGAAAGTAACATAGCGAAGGCTTTGTTAAAGGTTCAAAAGGATATAACAAATCCCGTGAACACGGCAACAAATCCTTTTTTCAAAAGTAAATATGCACCATTAAATGATATATTAAACCTTGTGAGGCCATTACTTACAAGGAATGGCATACTCATGACTCAGAACATTGGTACGGATGACGAGGGAAGACCTTATGTCCAAACTATTCTGATACATGAAAGTGGTGAACATTTGGAAACTGACAAGTTAACAGTGAAACTTGACAAGAATAGTGTGCAAGGGGTAGGGTCTGCTATAACTTATATACGCAGATACCAGTTATCTGCTATGCTTGGTATAAGCAGTGAAGACGATGACGATGCTAACCAAGTGAGTCCACAGCCTACCAGTAAACCTAATGGTAAATCAGAGCCAAAGACAAAGACAAGACCTCCAAAGTTAGAAGACAAGAAACCTGCTCAACGCAAAGGCCCTATGGCAGATAAAAAGAAGAAAACAGACGAACCAGAGGTCTTGCAGATGCCCAAAGACGATGACAATAACAGTGAACTCTTAAATAAAATAGAAGGAATAAGCAAACCATTAGACCGTATGTTTCGTAATGTAGCCAACAAAGAAGCCATAACCAAAGAAGGTATATTGAAAGGTGCAAACAACCTATTGGGTGAGTCGTTAACTCCTGAACAGATGAATGAGATACGTGCAGCCTTAGAATAAATCTGCACTACTTTTTTATTTTAACAACTGTTACGGAGGTGACGGCACGACTGAAACAATAGAAGAGCCAATAGAAGAATTAGAAGATGTTGAAGACTTTGAATTGCCTAATGGTGAATTTATAGAGATTATTAAGTTAGGCCCTTCATACATATACATTATCAAGGATGAGAAGGGCAATGAAGTAATGCAACGAAAGGGTGATACACCTAACCGTATTACAGAGGCATCGGCAGTTGGCAAAGAAATTAAACGATTATTAGACCCTAAAAAGGAATATACTAAGTCGGCGATTAAAGATAAATTTATACTTGCAATGCAAGCGTTACAACAATATTGGGAAGCCAAGAGTTTGGTTGAACAGAAACGCAATGTAATGACAGAAGTTGATACTGAGAAGATACGACTTGAACGGGTTGAGAATGGGTTTAAGCATTTAGATGAACTCACACGTCCTATACTATGGACTGCCAGTACAATTGATTGGTTTACCGCAGGGGAACGGATGAATATTCTACTTGCTTGGATATGTTTCGTAGGCCAAGTAGTGCTAAAAGAACAGATAAGCGTGATTCTTGAAGGCGAAGGGTCACAAGGTAAAACCCACATCCAAGACACAGCACTGGAATTAATACCACAAGAACATGTCTTAAATGTGAAATCGGCAACAATGGCCGTTGTATATGCAATGGCAGATAAAGACCCATGGTATTTTGATGGAATGATAATTAACATGGGCGATATGGGAGGTCAGAATGACCATGAAGAGGCAGATGAATTCAAGAATATAATGAAAGAATTACAAAGTGATGGACATGTAATGCGTACAAAGATGGTTAAAGGTGCTGACGGTGAACCAACACCAAAAGAGTTTCACCTATATGGACATCCAATCATTACCTACACTAATGTGCCCGGTCATGACTATGATGACCAAGAAATGAGCCGTAGCATATTACAGCAACCATTACCTCGTAAATATCACCAAACCGCATTCATGATATTTAAACGCCTGAACAAACAAAAAGGTACAAAAAGTGCAAAACTAATACAGGAACACCGTGACATGATACCTGCCATTAGAGATATGGTAAGAGCGTTACGCAAACGATTGGAAACAGTGACAATCTACAACCCTTATTGGAGTTTCATGGAAGAGTATCTTGCTAATAGTAAATATATATTCAGGGATACTGACAAGTACGATGCAATATTAAGGGTTATCACCTGTATCAATGGTTATAATCGTAAGATATATGATGTTGATGGTCAACCTACATTGTTTACAACCAAAGAAGATATTGGGTTCTTTTTGGAGTTACTTGACCAATACCATAAAAGTATTGTATCTAACATGTCACCCGGTGCCATGGATTTACTCAACAACTTGACAGAGAAAGCAGATATATGGTTTGGAGATGACCGTGGTGCTGATGAGCAATATACATTTAGAAAGGGGTTGACTATTTCAGATTACATTGAAGAGTCCAGTACCTCTCTATCACGGACTACATTACAACGATATTTTAAAGAACTTGCAGATGTGGGTTATTTGAAAATTATTGGTAACGAAAGCCGTGAATATCTATACGATATTGGTAAGGACAGCGTAATTGACGACATGGGTAAAGTTAACTTATCAGAATTAGACCTTAAAATCATGGAATTCAACTACGGGTCTGATATAATCGCTACTTTTGAAGATGGGTGGATTGAGGATATTCATTTATGGGATATGCACCCTGATGTTGATGCTCCTATGTGGAATAAATATCTGTCCAAAAAAATGTGAATGAAACAGAAGGTGTCTTTGTCTTGGGGATGTTTCCCTGACCATTTTTAAAATGTACCTATCTGAGGATTGAAAACACTCCTTTTGGTTTATGGCGACTTCTAAACGCCTCCGAGGCGATGCGAGGCGTTTAAAAATAAGCCCTTTTAAAATGAAAATAAGGCACTGTAAATGTTTCTTTGATTATATGGTAAAATCTGAATACCTGCGAGGCGATAGAATGCGTTTAGGAGGGGATTAGTGTTGAGCATGTTAGAAGACCAACTATGGAAATACCGTAATAAGAAATATAAAATCTTACAAAACAACAACAACTGTCCTGACTGTACATGCTACGGCTGTTACAAGAAAGGAGAGTGTGGTGGTTGTAATAACAATTATAAACAGAATTGGAAAGTTAAAAAAATATATAAAATCAAAACACATGTCTGCGAATACGAAGGAATACATTGCAGACAGAAGTGTGAATTAAGGAGTGAGAATATGGCAATAGACGATTACTGTTCAACTTACATACCTTTGGGAGATGGTAAAGCCATTAAAACATGTACTATAATGCCACAGACATGGTTTTGGCAAGAACATCACATACCCATGGAACTGTTAATGTTAGATGAAGGAGATAAAAATTTTACTTTTTATATAAAATTGTGGGTTTATCGTGAACTACCCAATGTAAAGGATTTCCTACAATATTTAAGGAGGGAATACCTTTGCTTGCCTTTCAACTGAATTTTAAAGATGAATTCCAAGGCAAACTACCACCACAGAAGTTAAAAGAAATTAACGAGGCACTTTCTGCGAATCCGTATGGAATAGATATGGATAAACTAACCGTTGCAAGTATGATAATGGAATTACAATTACAGGGTTTTGATTACCTTGCCACCTATGTCCTTGCACTGGCAAGAGATGTTGACAGGAAGAATGCAAAATGAAAGGGTTTGGTAGGTATGGGTAGTCTAATACATATTAAATGTTATGGGGAAATCGACAAACGCAAAGATGGCACTTATTATTGTTCAAAGTGTGGCTGGAAAGTACCAGATAACAATGTATTGTTTGCATATTTGGATGGGTTGGTAGAGATACCAATATCATCAGGAGCGTGTGAAATATGAAGAAAATTGTAACGACAGGTAAATACTGCCCTCATTGTGGTGGACTGGTAAAACCTTTTGGAAGAAAAGAATACGCACAATACAGATGCGTGGAGAACCCTGAGCATTACTGCTCATGGGAAACAGTATATAATAAGCGGAGCGTGATTTTAGATGAATGAATGGAAGATGTATGAATTTGTAGATGTAGTTAAAAATTACCTTAAAAACGAGGATTGGGAACAGTTAAAGTTGGATATGGATAAAATAGACCAACACGACTATGACCATAAGAACAGGGTTAAAACAGACAAGGAGAAACAGTTAGAAGAAAGATTAAGCGAATTAGATAGTCTGATGGAAGCCGACCCTTATGTGAAAGAAGAGGAATATCCATGGGCACAGTTGTATCTTATATTCCAATTGCTCAGAGAAACAGTCGAACCATTGCCATTTGAGAGTAAATTAGAACTGTTATTTGAAATAGTACACACAGAAGACTCTGAGGCAAACAGTTATGAAATATTTGGTGAGCAAATACATGAATTGACCTGTAACTTTGGATTGGTCATGGGTAGGGATTTCCCTGACGATAGAATGATGAATGAGGCGTTTAAGGTATTGGTAAGGGATAAAAAGGTTTTCCTGCGATTCATGCAGAACCTTCAATTTGTAATGTTTGTTTTAAACCATTAAGGACGGTGATTGTGATGATACAGATTAGAATGCACCCAAACAATGATGTAATTGTAATATCGGATGTTGACAGTGAGGATGGAGAAATCTACGAACAACTACTATTAGATTATAATGACTGTTTAAAGATATATAGGGAATTACAGTACATAATACCTTCAATGAAGTCTTATACACCCAATGATTTAACAACATCAGAAGCCATGGAACAGATGAGATTAGAAGTCGATAATTTAACAGTGGCGTTATGGGAAACACTTAAAAAATCTTTTAATAAGAATTGAAGGATGGTGATAGAGTGAAGACTGAATGTGAACTAATTGACAGGAATATGTTACCTGATACTGACTATAAAATACATGTGACAGTTGAAGGTGACAGTACCCAAATAAAGATGTTATTAAATATCTTGGATAAAGAGTATAGCGTGACCTAAACGCCTCCGAGGCGATGCGAGGCGATGGTAGGTCGTTATAGGAGATGGTAGAGATGTACTTAAAAGAATTTATTTTACTAATAATAATCCCGTTTATACTATATTGTCTATGGGGTTTATGGACTGGAATATTTTTTATAATAGGGGTTATTGCGTATATGGTGCATGAGGAATTTAAACGTAATAGAAACGGGAAGTGTGATGTATCATGAGTATTTTTTTAACAGAAGAACAGAGAAGGAATGAAATCAATACACAAGACTTTTGGACACGGGAACGCCTTATTAATAGGATGATAAAACTTGAACGAACCATTATAGACATAGTACAAGAATATCCTGAACCCAACAAAGATGAAATTTTAAATCGTTTGAATAAGGTGATATAATATGTATGCGGGATACCAACTTAAATTTTATAAGAACCATGAAATAACACAGGATGAAATGGACAGAGCCATTGACAGAGCAATATGGGGAATTAACATTTACTTGGAAAGAAACCCTAAACTATTTGTTGGGTGGAAAACAAACGGTTTTGATAGTATTGAAACATCAGGATATAGTACACCAGAAATGGAGGTAATAGAGTTATATACTTCTGGTTCTAAGTAAATAACGAGGGTGATACGGTGGATGAAGAAGTTACAGGCATTGAAAAGATAGTGCGAAAGAACGAACATTTAAAAGGTAAGATAGCACAGTTGGAATTAGTAAATAAAACATTGAACAGCCAATGGCGTGAAGTGATACATAAAAACAATCACCTTGAAAATGAAATGAAAACAGTTAAAAAAGACTTGCGAGATGAGTCCGATGTTTTTACATTAAGTCAAGAGAAACGGATAAAGGAAATAGTAGAACAAGCCATTAACGATGCAAGGAGAGATATTGAAGAATGGAGATGATAAATATGAAGAGATATGGGATAATAGGGGTATTGGGAATTGTTTTATTAGTGGTTGCAATGTCAGGGTGCACAAGTAACACGCCAACCAATACAACAGGTTACCAGACAGATATTGTACTTGATGGGGACACCTCTGGCAATATCACAGGTGGGCAATGGAACACTGATGGTAACACCCAATGGGCCAGTGACGGTGGAAACATTGTAAGTAAAAGCAATACAGAATATACCAACATTACACTACTTTTTACTGCCTACAATAAAAAAGGTAAAGTAGTAGGTAAAAAGAAGGTCACAACATACCTTGATAGTAGTGGCATGAGTAATGTAAACCCTGTTATAATTGTTAATGGTACACCTGCCTACGTTATGATGACTGTTGTAAATGCAACGGCTAAATAACTTATTATTTTTTTTTAATTTTATGTGTGTAATTAATCAGGGGTTAATCTTTATGTACACCATAACATATAAAAGTTTTCATTAGAACCCATTTGTTTATATAGAACCAAACTAAACTAATACATAGACAATTATCGTTACGGAGGCGATACATGTGAGGAATTGTAAAATATGCGGAACCGTGTTGGTCAAGGTTGACGGCTCACTGTGTGAGTTCTGCTATGCACGAAACAAGCACCTTATCAGAACTTGTGAATGGTGTGGTGATGAGTTTATTGTTAAGAGTGCGTTCAGTCAAGACAAATACTGTTCTGATGAGCATAAGAAGGAAGCGAAGAAAGATAAAACGAATCAGAGGGTTAGAAAATACCGTAAACAGAATAAGTTGAAGGATAATTTGAGAACAGTTGGAACCACTACTATTAGTCCACATCCTATGATTAATTCTGTTATGAAAATGAGTTGTACTTACCTTGGTGTGTATATCCCGTATCTTGAATTTTATGAAGAACAAAAGTTAATACAAAATGAGAGATTGCGTAATACCAGCGTTAGTACAAGTAGTAAGGGAAAGCGTAATAATAATTTTTGGATTGATTATACGGGAACGATGGAATATGGGTCAAAACAACCAATCGGCATACAAATTACACACAACTATGCAAACTTTAACGATTACTTCAACATGGCCGTATCTTACTGGATGGAAACGTCATCCAAATGCCCTGAATGTGGCAGTACACACCACCTGCGAGATGTGAGCCGTGCAGAGATAAGTTGTGAATGTGGATTACTATTAGCAGGCCCGCCACATAGAAGCGTGACATATCCAACCGATAACTACCCAAATATCCCTATTGCGAAATATAGTCATGAACACAAATGGAAGAAAAGAAGAGTTGAGGACGATGGCTGATTACACCTATGAATGCACAGAATGTGAAACAAGATTCATATTAGATGAATACGACTTTGAAGAGATACCAACATGCCCTAAATGTGGCAACACTGATGTTGACATTGTTAGACGTGGTAATCTTGATGGCATCGTTTACAACATTGATTAAAACGTGGCTTGGGTAAGCAAACCTTATATTAAATTGATTAAATGCACAATTATCCAAGCCATTATAATACTGTTTACCATGGGGTGGGTGAGGACATCTCCTATATCTTCTTCCACACAATATTTCATCTCCAATCCCTCATTCACCCCATTATACTTATAGATAAAGGGAAGTAACCCCTATGGACAATAACATTGAATGTATAGATAAGAATTGCTGCATTGAGCAGTTAATGGAGGATTTATACCTCCAACAAAGACCGTATGAAGATTAGAAATAAATTTAAAGGAGATAAATATCATGGATGAAAGAATAATAGACTTTGGAACATTTTTATTAGGTGCCTTTGTAGTGGCAATCTTATACTACATGCCAAGTATCCAAGCACTGGCAGGTAACAATCCAACATACCAGTTAATCATTGGTATATTAGGTATGGTTCTATCACAGATAGGAAGTCGATACGCTATTGGTATGGTCAAACAAGCCCAAACAGATGCTTGCTAATTAATTTCTTTTTTTGGTGGAATTTCTGATGGAAGAAACAAATAAACAAACAGCAAAAGAAGAAAACGCAAAATTTCACTGTATGCAAACCCAAGCCACCGAAGAAATAAGGCAAAGCCAAGAAGTAACATTAGAAAATCAGGAAAGTATTAAACAAACATTGGAAGCGTTAAATGGAAGTTTAACTCGTATTTTCCAGTTATATAAAAAACAAGATGAACGATTGGATGAGGGCGATAAAAGATTCCAAGAAATCCGAGATTTCATGGTGAAAAAAGATACTACTAATGGTTATTTTGAGAAGGAAATCGGTGAAAGTAAAGGAGATATATTAAAAGGCCATGATAACCGGTTAGAAATATCAATGCGTGTAACTAAATTAGAATCGAACTATGAACATATAATAGATTTGATAAAAGAAAAAAACACCGCTAAATCTGATAAGAAAATTAGTAATCGAACATGGATGATAGCGGGTTTTACTTGTATTGTCGGGCCATTAATATTTTTATTGATTTTACAATTAGTTAAAACTTTTATCTGGCATTTTTAAAAGGTTAGTGTTATAGATTACAGATATTTACAACATCATTGGTATTATTAATATATTTAAGACGTAGTTAAGAGGTGGCACATGAAAACAGGTTATAAATTAAGGGCAAACGAGAAAATATATCTGTGTCCTATCAGTGACATTCACCTTGGAAGTCCTGAATGCAATCCAGAATATTTTGAATATTGCTTAGACACCCTTAGCAACATCAAACAGCCCAAACGAATTTACCTTGTAGGCGACCTGATAGAACAGGCAAGTAAAAACATAGGTAATAGTAGTTACAGGCAGATTATGAGTGTTGATGACCAAGTAGAAGAGATAATACGTTATCTTAAACCTTTTAAGAAGGATATTGTTTTCAGTGCAATGGGTAACCATGAACTCAGAAGCCTCAAAGAATTTGACATGAACGTTAACAGATTCATAGCCAACTCTCTTGGATGTAAATATGGCAACCAATACATTGACAGGTTCACAATCAACGGTGACCCATTCGATGTGTATATAGCCCACGGTAAAGGCAGTTCTGCCCATTTTTATACGGCAGAATCTAAGATACTGCGTGACACACAACATATAGACGCTAACGTGTACCTTAATGGCCATAACCATAGGTGTGGGTACTTCTCAGTGCCTAAACGTACACATGATGGAATTGTACGTAAACATTACGCTTTTACAGGAAGTTTCTTGAAATATATGGGGTATGCTGACCAAATGCAACTGCCCGTACTACCAGAGGCGTTTTTAAATTTATCAGTGAATAAGGATTTAATGGTGCGTGGAAATCTCCACTACATAGACCAAGTACGCCCTGACCTTATGGAGTTATAGAATTGAGAGATAAAGATGGGATGTACTATAAACGGACTGTAAAGGATGAACATGGACTAATATACAAATACCATGACACTTACAAATTGAAGGGAAAGGATATGAAACTTTTATACATAGCAGGCAAACTCAACGGTGATGCCTGTGAATACATCCGAAACATGAACACCATGGTAAACTATGCAGAACGTGTACGCCAACTCGGATGTGCAGTCACGGTGCCCTGTAACGACTTCATACAAGGAGCCATAATAGGCGAATATAACTATGATGACTATTTTGATAACAATGTTGAACTAATGAAACGATGCGATGCAATTGCACTATGTCCTAATTGGATGGGTAGCAAAGGCGTAACCAGAGAAATAGAGATAGCACAAGACCTTAAAATTCCTGTTCTATTTGACTTTGTTGAAGTACGCCGATTCATAGATGGGGTGATACTATAACGTGTATAGTAGGTCTTATAGACGATGATAACATTTACATAGGTGGTGATAAACTTGCAACCAATGAATCAGGATTGTGTTATCACCAAAGTAAAAAGAAAGTATGGCATAAGAAAGACACCATACGTAATATTGATATGATATTTGGAAGTGCAGGCAGTGTACGTGGAGCCCAACTACTTGCATATAGCAGTACAATAAGTCCACCACAAGCAGGTCAACCCTTAGAGGAATATTTAACCATAGACTTTACACGTGCAATGAAATTAGCACTTGCCACAGGCGGTGAATTATTTGCTCATCATGGAATTGAACTCGGGTTCAATCATTTCCTATTAGGGTTCCAAGGACGACTTTTTAGTTTTTATGAAGACTTCTGTTTCATAGAGGTAGTGGAGAAATACACTGCCGTTGGAAGTGGTAGTCGATTTGCACTTGGTTCACTGTACAGTACAGAGAATAGTGACCTGACAAGTGAGCAAAGGATAGAATTAGCCCTTGAATGTGCAGAATATTATGACGCTTATGTAATGGGTGATTATGATATAGTATCAATACCACGAGAAGACCCTGTTGACAAAGCAATGGGCGATATATTGGCGAAAGCCCAAGATAAGATGAGTGAGGACGAAGGTGATTAAAACGCCTTCTTACAGTAAAAAATTAAACGTATTAAACTCATGTGAATTTTTAATAAAGTACCATGGATTCTGTTATAAAAGAGGTCATGGAGAACACACCTTGACCATAGAGGAACCAAGCCATATACTTGGCATGGACAGGTACGCCGACTACATAGAATTAAGAGATTTAATACCATTATACTTTGAAGACCTTGAAATAATAAACCAGAGAGGATGCTTTAAAATACAAATAAAACATAAAGGAGATTAGATTATGGCATACGACTGGGCAATAGTACGTAGAGAATATGTACAAGGCTGTCCAGACACGGAAGGTGAAATACGCAAACCAACCCTGCAATTTCTCGCAGACAAACATGGACTCAGTATGTCCACGTTAAAGAAACGAGCAGCAAAAGAGAAATGGGTACAGGAACGGAACATTTTTAGTGCAAAGAAAGAACAAGAGGTCATGCAACACCGTATGTACATTATGGCTGGTGAGGCGGCTGCTTTTGATAGTAAATCCTTGGATGCAGCGAATGCAGGTATTGAGGATGGTTTGAGAAGGTTAAAACAATCTGACCTTTCCAATAATGATTTTCATAAACTAAGTAGTGCACTTGTTAATTTCCAAAAGATAGGTAAACTTGCACTTGGCGAGCCAACTGAACATGTACAGTCTGATAATAAACACGATGTGAGTATAGATGACAAAGACCCTGACAGAAGAGCAGATATTACAGATTTATTCCAACGATGGGATGAGAAAGCAGATTAGTCCCGTTGAATTGGCCAAGGTCGATACTCAGTTCAAGTATATGAGTCCTGCTCACATTCTGGAAATCAACAGGTTCTTGTTACAGATAGCAGAGCGTAAGATTAAACGCTTTGCTGTTTTCTTGCCTCCACGTCATGGTAAGTCTGAACTTATCAGTAAATATTTTACAGCATGGTACCTTGCAACACATCCTGATGATAGGGTTATACTTGCAAGTTATGAGGCTGATTTTGCTGCGACATGGGGAGCAAAGGCAAGAAATATAATCGAAACACATGGAAGTGACTTTAAAGATAACATTACCATTGATGAAAACAGTAAGGCAAGGAATAGATGGGATATAAAAGACCACAACGGTGGAATGATGACCGCTGGTGTAGGTGGCCCTATCACAGGTAAAGGTGCAGACTTACTAATTATTGATGACCCTGTGAAAAACTTTGAAGAGGCTAACAGTGCCACCTATCGTGATAAAGCATGGGATTGGTACACTACAACGGCTTATACAAGGTTAGAACCAGATGGTGCAATTATACTTATTCAGACACGATGGCATGAAGATGACCTTGCAGGAAGGATCCTCGCCAACAGTAAAGAAGATTGGACAATATTGGAACTGCCGGCATTAGATGAACATGGACATGCACTATGGCCTGAACGATTCAATACAGAGGATATTAACAATATAAAGGAAGAAATAGGCAGTTACCAGTTTGAAGCGTTATATCAACAACACCCACAACCTGCAACAGGTGGATTACTCAAACGTGACTGGTTAGATTATTATGATAAAAAAGGATTAAACATAGCAGCATTTACCAAATACACAGGTTGGGATTTGGCAATAAGTACCAAACAAACAGCCGATTACACATGCAGTTGCACAGTAGCCCATAACACCAAGACTAATGATATATATGTACGGGATTGGACACGTGACCATATAACATTTCCAGAACAGTTAAGCATGGTTAACAGTCAATATGACAAGTACCACCCTATGTTGATTGGAATAGAAACCAACGCATACCAAGCAGCATTACCACAACAACTGTTAAAGGATAGGATATTACCTATTAGGAACATGCCAAGTGTTAAAGATAAAGTGACACGTATTACTTCTACTTTTACAATGTTTGAACAGGGCAAAGTACACCTGCCCAAAGACCACCCGTTACTTGATGAATTTGAGAAAGAATATACCACGTTCCCAAGAGGAACACATGATGACCTGTTAGACGCAACGGAGATGGCAATAAGCCTGTGTAGTCAAGGCGGTGGTAATCCTTACGGTACATCTGGTGCATCCTATGAATTCAGCCGTGCAAGAAGGAATAAACAAAGAAGATAATATTGGAGGATTTTTATGGGAATAACAGACAGTATCAGATTAAGATTACAGGCGGCACTATCACCCCAACAGATGACAACGCAGATGTCACGTTCAACCAACAGGGCAATGAATGACTTTGAACACTTGTTTGGTATTAAATATAAACAGACTGGTGATTTAACTTTTAAAGAGTATGATAAAATGATGCAGGACTCGCAAATTAAAGCGGGTTATGAACTTATCCGTATGTTCCTTTTAACACGTAAACTCATCATTACACCGGCATCAGATGACCCAAAGGACAAGGAAATCGCAGATGCCATTGAAGACATGTTCAATAACATGGACTATCCACTGCGTAAGGTAAGAAACGACATATACAGTGCATTACCTTATGGTTACAGTGTAGGTGAGATTATATGGAAATATAATGAGGATACAGACTTAACAGAACTCAAAAGGATACGCCCTATTCCAATCAGTACATTACAGAACTGTTTTAGTTATGATGAGAACGGTGACCTTGACACTATCACACAAACAATTGAAGGTGAAGACCCTATACCTATTCCCGCAGAGAAGTGTCTTGTTTACAGTTATGATGAGAAGTTTGGTGACCGTAGTGGTAGAAGTATCCTTGATGCTTGTTATGATAACTGGTATATGAAACAAAAGGTACTGGCTATGTGGAATGTGTTTTTAGAGAAACATGAAGGCCCTACACTTGCAGCGTTCCTTGAAAACCAACAATTCAAAGAGGACGCAATAGATGGATTGGAACAGATACATGAAGGCCGTGCAAACATTACCATGGGTCAAGGTGACCGTTTAGAAGTTATAGAGTCATCACATCGTGGTGAAGGTTTCCAGACAGCAATCGAGTATCATGACACCATGATATTCAGGAAGATGAACATAGGAACCATGATATTAGGCCAGCAAAATGGTCGTGGTGCATACGCACAAAGTCAAACACAAAATGATGTCCTTAATGTATTCCTTGATGGTGTTAATGAAGATGTTGCAGCCGAATTACAGATTAAAGTTCAGGAATTATGTGATATGAATTGGGAAGGTATTACAGACTATCCCACAGTATCATTTGAACTATTTGAACAAAAAGATTTACTTGGACTTATACAGGCATTAGAACCTTATGTAAAGGATTTATCCATAGACCCTAACAGTGGATGGTTTAAACAGTTAATTGCCGATGTTGTTAGTAGATACAGTGATGTTGACACTTCTGATTTAACAGAAGAGAAGAACGACCAACAACCAATCGAGAATATTCAACAACCTATTCAGCAACATAATCAACAACCTACTAATCTACCAGATAATGGAGAGGTTACACCAACACCAGAAGAACAGAAAACCAGTGCAGACCAAGCCAATATGATAGGCGATGTCAACAACGCATTCAATATAAACAAGAAGTGATAAGCCATGTCTGTTGATGAGAAGAAACTGTCATTGTTAAAGAAACGCCAACGGTTAGGTGAAACTAAACTTGAAAACATACTCATACGAGTAATGAAAGGACAGAAAACCGTACTTGGCAGAGCAAAGACAGTTGATGTACTAACCAGTTTAGTAGGAGCAAATATATTCCTTAAACCTTCCAGTGCGGCAGACATGGCTGAGTTCAAGGCATGGGTTGATAAGTTATACAACTTTGGATTACACTATGTTGACACCACACCACCTGAACATGTCAAGTTAATGTCAGATATTGTACAGGAGAAGGTGATGGGGTTTGTATCCAAGATGGGTGACGATATAAAAGACGATGCGTTGAAGATTGTTTCTGATGGGGTTAAACAAGACCTATTACCTTATGATATATCAAAGCAACTGATACAACAGTTGGATATAAGTCAAACACGTGCCAAGGCCATTGCCCGTACAGAAACAATGAGGGCAAGTAACACAGCATCATTCTTACAGGCCAAAGAGAACGGTAACACCCACTTTGTTGTTGATAACCGAGAAGAGGCGTGTGAAGAATGTGTAGATGAATATGAAGGCCAAGTGTTCACGATAGGTGAAGATGACGGTGAACTGCCACCATTACATGTAAACTGTGCATGTGTTGCCGTGTATTTTAATAACCAAGACGATGCCAGTGAATGGTCAGACCAATTACAAACAGAGAACAAAGACCAAAGAATAGAGATAGAAGATAAACAAGGATTTCCCATACCCACTGATGGTACAGGCCAATATCCTAACACACCAGAACCCAAGGGGAAATCAACATGACAACAAGACATACATTCACAATCATGGCAAGTGACCAACCAACCAAGCGAAGGCGTGTTGGTGATGGTGTCAGTCTAATATTAACAGATGATAAGGGAAAACTAAAAGCCCAATCATACGAGTTTAATCCAGAGAAATACACCTTTGAAGAGGCCCAAAGTTGGATTGACAAAGCAGGGGTTGATTATATTAAAAAGATTAATGCAAATTTAAGTTTAAAAGCATGGGATGGTAGTGCATCCAATTATACGCTTGAACAATGGAAGAACGCATGTGTAATGAAGGTATGTGACAAGGATGTTAAGGATTGTTACAAATTACCAGTCAAAACACCTGATGGAACATTAGATGAAGGCGGTGTAAAAGCAGCATGGGGAGTGTTAAATGGTAGTATGGGTGGAGTTAAAGCCTCACCTGAACTTATAGCACAAGCCAAGAAGACAGTTGACGGTTATTACAGTAAACTTGGAATTAAACACACAGTTAATGCAGCAAGGCCTGATGGTATGATTTGGAGTAAAGGTATTCATCATGTTTATGTTAATGATAAGCCGGCACGAATCAAAGTGCCACAAGAAACTATAATGCAGACATTTCAAAGCATCCGTGACATAATCAACCGTGATGGACGCATGAGTATAGGAATTGACCACCTATCTGATGATATATTGTTACAGAATGAAATCCTTGCCAAAATGAACCTACTTGATGTAGGGGATGTAACCAAAGTAGGCACGGATGGGGATAGTATATTCCTATTAGATAGTGAGTTAACCAATGATAACATCCAAGAATTGTATGACAAAGGAGAAATTAACGCTTATAGTATCGTTGGAGGCATAGACGCAAAGCCATGCCCAACCGGCGAAGTAGATTATGTTGTTGAAAATGTAAATGTTGAACGGGTGGATTTCGTAAATGAAGGCGGTTGCCAGATATGTAAGACAGGTGTTCAACCAAACGAACTGATTTTAACATCAAAGAATGCAAATATGGAGGATAAAAGTATGACAGAAAATGAAGTTAATCCAACAGAAACTGTGGAGGAACCCCAAGAAGTGGTTACTAATGAAACAGAACAAGTAGATGAAACAGAAGTCGAAACAAGTGAGAATGTTGAAGAGAATGAGGTTATTGTGGAACCAGAAACACCCGCAACACCAGAGGGCTTTGACCCTGAGAAATTC
>Ga0265322_10000281_pt1 | contig 21696 bp, 26 predicted proteins | sample 41222metaG_FD_193584 | JGI IMG/M metagenome (GOLD analysis project Ga0265322, IMG submission 193584) | Rhizosphere microbial communities from Carex aquatilis grown in University of Washington, Seatle, WA, United States - 4-12-22 metaG | ecosystem: Host-associated > Plants > Roots > Rhizosphere...
ACCTATATTATATAATAATGCGCAAAATAATAACAACAAAAATAATCCACAGAGGCCTGAGGTTGCAGTAAAAACTATTAAAGAAATTATGCCAATTATGTGTTTTATCATGTTATCTATTGACAAACCGCTTTGATAGGAATATAATTAAGGTGGAGGGGATAAGTGAGGAACCAGTCATTCTAATCTTTCCCAAAAGTCGGCTCCGATAATAAAATTAAATAAATAATATTATGAAGACATTTACAAGAGACATTCCGGAACATTATCAACAATTCACTCCAGAAATCGGGGATTATCCAAAGGATCTATTCGCAGTTTACATTTATCCAGAAAGATTTATAGCTAAATTCTTTTTCGGAAAACAGAGTAAGGCGGCATGGCATATCAGATTTAGAAACCTAGAAGATATGAAGAAAAGGGTGAATGAATCAATCAGCAATGCGATGAGGAATTATGAAGACAAGATAACGCGCAGAGAAAAAAGAAAGATTGAATTGGTTGACTTCTACAAAGATCTAAAAGTTGGGGATCTATTCTGCTACTCATGGGGATACGATCAGACAAATGTGGACTTTTATCAGCTAGTGGCCTTTAAAGGAAAGACAATGACATTTAAGGCTATTGCATCAAAGACAGTTCCAAGTTCCGGCGGAGATTACAATGGGATGGCCGACAGAAGAACTGCGGTGAAGGATGCATTCCTGGATGAAGAAAGATATGAACCATTAATCAAGCGCTCGCTTTCAATGGACTTCGGAATGCTTTCAAAGACTACTGAATCAGAACCTCATTACTGCTCGTGGTATGCTTAAAAAAATTAATCGTGACAGTTAAAACAAATCATTATGTATTACATAGAAAAAAAGAAAAAAGTTAATAGCAGAAAATATAGTCCATTCTTACAGTTTCTCAATATTGATGAGGTTGTAAGGTATGTCAAAGAGAATAAACTCTCTTTCTCATTCCCCTACTTCTTCACTCACATTGCACTTTCAGATGGAACCATTATTAGACAGGAAGTGGATATGGGAAGTTGGAAAACAACTACCAGTCCGGAAACATTAAGAAAGTTGTTGATTGGCCAGTAAGGTGGTATAATCAAATCGGTTAGTCAATATAATTAATCACATATACTTATGACAAAGATCAATCCATTATCAAAAATAGCAAAGCAGTTAGGCGCGATAGGCGGTAAGAACTCGGTTAAATCAAGGTTTAAGGGGAAAAGCAAGCAGGAAGTCAGTGCTATCATGAGCAAGGTCAGAATGTCTCCCAAATTGGAGAAAAAACTAGATAGGGCGATGGATAAAACGCTTGTAGGAATGAATAAAACCATTAAGGAATCTATGAAAAGAAATGCTAAGGCTAGGCACGATGCTTTTCATGAATAGATTTCTTTAGACTCTCTAAAGATCCTTTCATGGCCATATCTAATTTCTTTTCTAGTTCCGGAGAAAGCACCCATGGGGGTGTCTTTTTATTTGGTGAGGCCGGCGTATTGTTCTTTTGTAATTTCTTTTCCATATAATTTTATCGCTTCATTAGGGTTATTATATAATCTCGTTACTTCTTTATTAAACATATCAGTCAATTCTGCTTCAGAAGGATAATTTAATTTAGCAGCCATTTCATCTTTAGTAATAAATTTAGGATCTCCTCCAAGCGTAAAGTTATCTATAAAATACTGTTTTAAGCCAGGAAATCTCTTCGGTAATGTTTCTGATACATTCTTCCATGATCCAAGCATATTTTCAGCAATAATCTTTGTTGGTACAGACCTCCCACCCTCTTCTGGATTATTAATCATTCTATCTAACACTCCATGTAAGGCATCCATCGGATTTCTGGCCACAAACGCCGTATATGGTTGTTTCCCAGCATCAATCGCTTCTTGTATCTTGTCTCCCGATGTTGCACTTGATAAATTACTATCAAGAATATTGGCTGATATTGCTTTCAAATCAGTAAGATCTTTTAAACTAGCAATGGCTGATGATTTCCCACTTCCTGATGATCCTGCATAAAATCCTGCCAAGGGTTCCGGATTATTCTTATAATTATCTGTGGCCGCGCGCTTAGCTAAATAGCTTGATGGTTCTTGTACTGCGGCCGCATTGTCTCCAGTATATCCCACATCATAAGGTGAATCTTTCCCAAAATACTTTTTGAACTCATCCGGATTTACTACTTTGTCCCCATTTGGTTTTGCTTTATAATCTGCCAATATTTCATCTTCGTGTGCTAAAACCTGATCAAAAGCTTTGCTCTCAATTTGCTTATAGTGATATGGAATATCCTTTGCGCGTGTAAATTGGGTTGCATCAGTAATTTTTGCCTGTCCAAGTGGTTTTATACCACCCCGGCCATCTGTTGATGTTGTAGCCCCATTTGATGCCTGTGGGGTGCCTTCTGGTGTAGTTTTAGGGGTTGCGCCCTGCGTTAAATCCGGTGGTGGTGTTTTCCCCTGTTTTTCCATCATGGCTTTCACTTCAGCCATCACTTCCGGCTCATTTGTTTCAGCATATTTCAATAAGTAATTCCTTAATGGATTATCCACGCTTAAATTCATAATGGCATCAGCCACATAGTTTCCTCCAAGCGCGCCGGCAATCTTGCCGGGCAACGTATTTCCAAGTGTTGCGCCTATTGCGGTCCCGACATATTTAGATAATCTGCCGCCTTTCACGGTCTGGCCATCAAGCTTCTGAAGCATGTTTATCGTATCTTCGTGATCTCCAATGTATTTGTTTAATGCCTTGACGTTTACGTCTTTTGTGCTGTCCTCTATTGTTTGACGCGCCGTTTTGCTTATAGTGTAGTCCACATTGCTTCTCCACTGTGGTCTCGTCTGGTCAAATATTCTAGACTGTTGAGCTTTTCCTATTTTAATATCCTGTAAATCTGTCTGTTTGAATGTTGCTTTATCGTATGCAACCTGTATAGCATCTGCCTTTTCTGATGCACTAAGTGTCTTATCTGCTTCAATAGATTTTACTTCGGCTTTAATTTCATCAGAAGCATAAGATTTTTGATATTGATTAAACTCATCATTAACCTGTTTTTGTAAATCCCCGGTAAGATTTTTAGCTTTATTGGTGCTATTATCCATTGCATCCAATACCTTTTGACGTAAATCATTAATATTCACTTCAGTTGGGTTGTCCTCTAAAACCTGTCTCATTACTTTATTTAATGGAGCTTCTGATGCAGTTACCTTATCAATCGCGCTCTGTGTATTGAATTTAGTCCCATTAATTTCAGGTACAATCTTTTTATCAGCTAAAAATTGCGCAGGATCCTTGCCATTAGCCAAGCTTTCCTCTAAAAGGTTATCGCCCGACTTGGTTCCGCGCATTGTGCTTTCCCAAAAGTTCTTTAAATCTCCTTGAGCCTTAACTCCAGCCTTATCCATTAAGCCGCTAGTTAATTCAGCAATTTTTGGCGATACTGCATTCGTAGCAACTTTTACGCCTTCCCCGGCTAAATGCATAGGGTTTGCCATTTTAGCCACATCAGATATTCCTTGGCCAACTTGTGCAGTCTTTCCTAGGGCGCCAGCTTGTGCAATCTCTGGATTGGCTGCCAGTGACGCTGCTTCTTCTGCGGTTAATCCGGCTTTTGCTGCATCCCCAGCTAAAGATGCACCTTTAATAGTATCTCCTACTGCACCGGCACCTCCAGCTAATACAGATAAATCTAAAGCAAATTGAGCTGGATTAGTATAAGCATATTTTGCTAAATGTTCAATAATACTTTGTGCATTTGCCCCTTTTAATCCTATACCAGTTTTTTCAGCATAACTACCAAGAAAATTATTAAATGCTTGTTTATTAGATTGTAAGACTGAATTATCCTTCCCTCCAGCAGCCAAGCTTTCCATTATTTTATCTACACCAGGTATGCTATCTATTGCTCCTGCTGCAAGTTTTCCTACTCCCTCAACTGTTTTGATTGGATGCAATAAAGCATTTATCCCAGACTTAATAACACCTCCTGTATCTGATACTAGATTATTTACAAATCCTCCTATTGAAGGTGATTCCTCTTTGGGTTGTGCAGGCATCGCTGGTTGCTGTGATTTATTCCACAAATCATCCAACTTGCTAGTTGAATCAACTGGATTTGCTTTTGTTGTATTCCAAATACTATCCAAAGATTGCGTATTAGAATTTGTTGGCGCAACCGTAGGAGTTGTCTTACTTCCTCCCCAAATTGTATCTAATGGATTTACTGGCATGTTATTTTGTTGCTAAATAATTTACTATGTCCTCATCACTCATATTTTGACTTCGTGCTTGGTCAATAAAAGCTTTAACTTGTGGATCAGATGCAGAGGCCCTAGATAAAATATCTGTTACAGAAGCTCCTGCAGTTAAAGATTGTTGAACTTTTGAACCTACACCACTTCCTCCAGTCCCAGTAGCCTGTGCAGATAAATTATTCAAATCTGGCATAGTCCAGAAAGCTTTTGGAATACCAGCCGCGGTAAGTTGTTGTGTTACTTGGTCATACACTGGTTGATAGCCTTTTTGATAGTTTGCATAAATAGCCTTGGCGATGGATTGTATTTGGTCTCTCTGGCTATTGGATAATGTTCCTCCATTGGCAAATTTATTAGCCCACACACTAGCAGTATCCGCAAAAGATTGTCCTCCGGTAATAAGCTTAATCTGCGCATCAGATATTGCATTACCTGCAGTGTTGAGTTTTGTCAATGAATCCAATAAGTCCTGGTCTGAAACAGACCCGGGGTTCTTCATAGCCGCGTCAATCCTCTGCAAATAAGGCAAACCATTGGCGGTAAGTTGATATTGAGGTAATTGTATAAAATTAGCGGCAATCTTACTGGCTGCTGTTGTAAATCTTGAAGCGGCCATTGGCGCATATTGTTGTTGTCCGGCATTAGCCAAAATTGTATTTACATTTGCGCGGTTAGCAGCTGGAACTTGTGCCATGGTCTCATTACCAGCTAAAACTTGAGAGGCTGCATTGTAATCTGCTTGAGTTAATACTGCTGGAGCTGTATTAGTGTAAGTGTTTATAGCATCTTCAAATGTCCTGCCACTGTCAGCATATCGCTGTATTTGGTCCGCAATGGCTTTCTTGCCATCATCTACTGTATCGTAGTTGGCAAATTCTCCTCCATCAGAAGCTTTCACTCCAGAATGAGATTGCCCAGGCAACAATCCACTTGGGGGTATTTTAATATTTCCCGGATTATTAATAACACCGGCAATAGAGCCTCCTTCATTATTTATAATACCCTGGACAATTGAATCCATGCCGACATTATCAATGGCAGTCTGCAACGGAACAGTTGTATCTGTTATTCCGGCGGTTTGAGCCACATTTATTGCTCCAGTTCCGGCCCCACCACTTCCACTTGTTTTTATTGTTGTATTTATAACCGATGCGGCCGACATGTTAATCATCTTCAAGTAAGCAGCCAACTGAGAAGCCGTGTCCGGGAGTGCCAAAATTGACGCAGGAAGGCCATTAGGTTGCGTTTTTAACCAATTAAAGGTCTGTACATCAGCCGGAAGCTTTGTAGTGTCAATTCCATTGGCTGTAATTGCTTTTAAAGTGTTATTAATATCAGCCAATGTAACTGTTGTATTTCCATTAGCTTGAAGCTTCTGCAATATCTTGGTTGGATCTGTCATCGGCGTACTTCCATCTGTCGGAGATATTATCGCAGAGATAGCAGTATCAGTTTGAGCTTGCGTTTTAGCCGTAGTGACTGCATCTTGTATTTTTTGCGCGGCGGCAATCTTTTTATCCCTAATATCGCTAATCAAAGTATTCATTTTATCCACTAGTTGTAAGTCCTCATCTTCTCCAGCTTTTTGCGCGGTTGCTAATGCTGAGTTCTCTTTGGCCTGTAAGTCTGAAATCTGATTTAGGCCATAGCTCATAACAGACTGTATCTCTCCGGCAGCTATTCCCGGCGCACCTTGCGCTACGCCAGACATAATAAGAGAATTAGTCAAAGCTCTTGTAGCTTGACTATTTATAGAGTTTTGTGTCTGAATGTATCCCTGATATGTTTGCTGAATGCTTGAAAGCATTGAAGCTGTGTTTGCATCAACTTGAGCCTTGGTTTGGGTTATATTATCTGATATCTGCTTAGTCTCATAGCTTCCATCATCAGCATTGACGGATGTTCCTTGAGGTGTTGTATATCCACCCTTGCCATCCGGCGTAGAACCAGCCGGGACTGTTGCAGTCGCCGGAACTGTCTCTCCCATATAGTTAGTATAAGTAGTCTGTGGCGCCGGAGCTGGCGCATTAATCACGTTTCCATTCTTATCAATTTGAGTTTCAGCTGTCGCGCCTTGAGACTGTGCATTCTTTAGTGCTGCCTGCGCTTGAGTTAATTGATCCTGAATAGATTTTATCAGAGCAGAATTGTCAACCGGTGGAGTATAAATTGTTCCGTCAGCATTGTGCGGTACGCCGTTCGGATCTGTTGTAAGGCCAACTTTATCACCCAGAGTTTTGGCTTTAGTTTGAATTGCCGGCGCTGCTGCAACCTTATTTGCATTACTTACGGTCGTTGTAGATGCCGGTGTAACTGGTATCTTATTAGCCGTAACGGCTCCTGGCCCACTAAACAATCCACTATCTTTAGTATTAGCCGGCAGAGTCATTGGTGACATTCCGGCAGGAAGCTTAATAGGACTGACCATTCCTCCGTTTGCACTCAAAACATTAGCTCCGGTTGCCGGGGCCACTCCATTTGTTACTAATCCTTTTGAGTCTAATGTTGCCATAGTTTTTTAATTATTTATTTTGTTTTTAGGGTTATTGGGCTTCCCACATTATGCTATATACTCCTGTTGGAGAACTTGTTTTTGTCCAAGTGATGTAAATATTTGTTGCATCAAATGTGATTACGCCAGTTTGATAATTAGAATTAGTCCCACCTAATGAATATAATAAAATACTTGTACCAGGTTGCATACCCTGCTGTATAGTTGCACCAGCATAAAGTACCCCAACGGTAGATGTAGTAGTCCCGTTATAAGCAGCAAATAGAAACGAGACAACGGTAACTCCTTGAGCAGTAAATGTAAATCTCACTTTTTTAGGAACTCTTGCCATCCCGTGAGCTATTGTCGTGACTCCCGATGCGGTTGATAAATCATAAGTTGTTGTTCCATTTGCGTGGTTAACTGGTGCATTTGTATCCACATAAGTCTTAACTGCTTTTTGAGAAGGATAAAGGATATCAGATGTGCCAAGAGTAACAGTTGTATCTTTGTTCTTTTGATATTCCTGTTGATTACCAGTCGGACTTAACATTTGAAAATTAGTACCATCATATTCTACTGTAACTATTTGGCTGGCAAGAATATCTGAAGCCTCTAAGGTAATCGTATAATTCTTTTTAATTGAAGTCGCCGCTAAGCCACTTACAGCAAGAGTTGAGGCTGCCGTATTAGAATGCGCGGCAATAAAAGAAAATATTTGACCTACAGCATAAGCTGTAATTGCTGGAACAGGCGTGATAGCATAAGCGTTTGTTGTCCCTCCATCGGCAACATAGTCAGAAAGCTTAGTTGATCTTAACGTATCCGGTGTAACCATTAATGTTCTTGAAACAGAGCCTCCATCATTCCCGGTAGCGCTTTTAGCATCCACTTCTGCTTGACTCGGCTTTAAAACCTTACCGGCAACAGTTGTTGATGCGTCTGCCACTCCTCCGGCAATTAATGCAGCCGCTTGAGCATAATTTACTGCTTGAGTTCCTGTCGCTCCGGCTGGAACTATAGGTGATACTGAAAATGTCTTAATGCCAGAAATTGTCTCATCGTTTCTTTTAGTCATAAACTCCTCATAAAACTGTGGAGAGTTTGACAAAATAAGCTGTGATTGTCCTGAATGGGCAACCTTATAGCTCGCATTGGTTGTATATGGATAAGATCGTGATAGTCCGCGCACAACTCCGGTTAAGGTTGCCGTGCTATCGCCGTTCTGGGTAATACCAGTAAAAGAGATAAACTCAGTTGAGGTTGTCTTTGGTGAAAGTGTTGCATATACAATATCCGTATCAAGATACGACATTGTATATTTTGTCCCGGTAATCGGTTCGGCAAAAGACTCTAATAATATAGTTACATCTGAGCTTCCTATTCCGGAAGCGAGAAGAAAAGTTTGTGCGCCTGTAAAATTAAACATTTTTGTTATGCTTTATTAATTATAAATGTGGGTTCCACTTCTACTGGTACCATATTGGTTCCAGTGGCTAATATTTCCCATTGAGAATCAATATCATCTGATTGATAAACTGTCTGATATTCAAAGACGTTATTGTTAAGTAATGAAAAACAGTTGACACATCGGAATTTTGATAAATCCGTAATAGTCGGTTGCTTAATACCTCCCTCGCCAAGGCCAGAATCGCCTAGCGTGTCGTCTCCTAATGAGCCTGTGGTGCTTATTGTAGGCGTAGAACCACCAAATGTATAAGCTGGCCTCGTTACGCTGTTTATAGGAGCAGTTAAGACGTTCTTAGAGCCTTCGTATTCATAGTTCATTATTAAGTTAAGATTTGTATCTCCGGCAATGTATCCTTCAGTATAGTTTTTATCAAATTTAATCAGTCTGGTCCTGCTTCCGCCTTTTTGTTGTCCTAAATTCCTATAAGCAAACTTCAATATGCAAGAATATGGCAATGGATCTCCCGATACTCCGTCATCATGCCACTGGTTAGTATTCCATAGCTGATAAACCTGTGGATTAGTATTTGAAAAGCCATAAATCTCTCCATCAATATCGTCAACTCTTCCAATATTCCAAAGCATTGGCGCGTGCCAGAGCCTTTCCACCTTGACTATTCCATTTTCTTGTAGAGACCTTCTGTTTTGATATAAAAATGTCTTTCCGGATGTTGGTACTGTTAAATATGTAAACTCTCCAATGCATTTCAATGCGCCTCCGGTAAAGTCCTCTAACGCCAATTCGCTATTGATTTCCAATGATAGTGATGGATAAGCTTGCTCAAACGACTGGTTAAAGTCTCCAACGCTTCTTACTTGTTTATCTTTTGACAAATAAACTACATTGTTTCCGTCAGTTGAAATAAATTCATGAGCATAGGCGCCGCAATTTTCAGCAGTCGGATAAACTGTAAACACCGGTTGATTAACTACGCCAGACTTCAAGGTAGTATCTTGAAATGTAATACTTTGCCAGTTGCTATTGCCATAACTTACTGTTGCATCTCCATTTCTTATAGTTATTCCATTAAGTTTTCCGTGAAACTGCAAAAATATAGGATCTCCAACTACCCCAGGATTGATTGGCGTAAAGTTTGTAAAATTTGAAGCCGATGAAATAAATAAAAAGTTTGATACATAAGAACCAACGTAAAGTTGATTTGCAATAACCTTTATAAAATCATTAGTAAAATTAAAATAATTCGCTACATTTGCAATAGGAAGTAATGTTTTAATAGGTGTATTCTTATAAGTAATGACGGACTGTAGGACAACATCTCCTACACTTACTCCGGTTAAGGTTGGACTAACATTAAGTAATGTTGGCGTAGTCTCTCCACCATCATAAGTATATTCAGTTCCATTTATAAGCAATTTCTTTTCTGCAACAACCCCTCCCTCAAACCCAGCCTTCTGCCAGTTTGGAAATCCTGATATAGTTAATACCGGGCCAGTATAAATTGATGCAATATCCAATAAGGCTCCTGTTCCCACTCCAGTAACCGCAGTCGTAACATTCCCAGTTGAAACCGTATATCCGGTTCCTAAAGTTAAAAGTAAAATAGTAACAATAGAACCATTGCCAATTGTTAATATCTCAATTTTACAGCCTGTTCCGGAGACTGCACTAGTATCCAATCCAGTTACACCACCAAAATAAGCTTTATATCCTCCATAAAGCAAGGTAACTGTTGTAACTGGTCCTGTTCCACCTCCACCACCTATCGTTGCGACCTTGCAAATTGCACCTATTCCAGTTGTAATAACAGGAGCAATATCTAATATGTCTCCCACTGCATAACCGGCTCCTCCGTCATTAACCTGAATTGTCAAAGCAACTCCATCAACTGTTGTAGTCACTTCAGCAGTTGCTCCTGTACCAGCACCGCCAATAGAAATTATATCTCCTGCAACATATCCAGACCCACCCAAATAAACAACTGGAGGTATTCCATAATAAGTATATGTTGGCGGTGGGGTTAAATTATAAGTTATTCCATTTAAACCACCAATTCCACTTAATCCATAATTAGCATTTGGAACAATCACGCCCGTCTTATTTGAAGCATCTGATATTACTGCAACTCCACCGGTCCAACTATAAATATTATTATCACCATTGACAAATAGTAATCTATCTCTGCTTGATTCTGAATTACCGGCCTCCGGAACTCCTGTTGAATTAGTAACATCATCCCAAGTATCAAATACAAATCTTGTCTGGGCCGTTGTCATCAAATTATAATAAATGCTGTTATATTCAACCTGCAAATAACCTTCAGATACTATTAATGGATAAGTATTTATTCCATTAGCGTTCCAAACATATTCAGAGCTTATGGGGCTACTAGTAGCGTTAAGCGCGCCTCTCAACTTCATTCCCGGCCTTACAGCAAGATTGCCATTTATCTTTTTATAAATGTTCTGTGAGCCATACACCATAAGATTAGCCACACATTTTGTTGGGTCTAATGTAGAATCGTAACCTCCAAACTCTTCTATCAGACTGAAATTAAAGTTTTTTATTAAGCTTTGATCCATTTTTAATAATGACCATTATAATTACCTCCATAATTACTTCCAGTATCGTAATAATGACCGGTAGTTCTTAAAACTTGACTCGGATTCTCATTTTTGTATTGGTCGTACAATCCCTCAATCATAAGTTTGCCGGTTCTCGTATATGAGCTGTTTAAATCCGCATTAATCTGCGCTATTCCAGAATCTGCGCCGGCGCCGCCAGCCTGCTTTAACACCGCCTTGGCGCATTCCATTTCAAATATAGTATATCCGGCATCATTTAAAACAATCACGTCATTATCATTTGTAATTGAATTTGAAATTGCCGACTGACCTGTCGCTAGAAACAATGCTGCAGCAGAATAAATTACTGTTACCGGTGTCGGTAATGATATAAACAAATCTCCAACCCTCACATTAGTTTGTGCGGATCCATTATAGTGTAAAATAACTTTGATATAACTTATCTTTGTAATATCCGGAGAACCAGTTTTTGTGGCCAGAGAAAGGTCAAAGGCAACAAGCATAAAGTTTTCTGTTACAAACCCCAATGTTCCTTGAGTATTGACAACATCCCAATAATTAGCAGAGCTGCTACCTATTTGAAGCTCAAACTGAGTAAAACCTGTAGTTGGCAATTCTATCGCCAAAAAGCATACTCCAACCCCCAAATAAGGCGTCAAATCAATAGGATTAAGAGTTTTAGTTAAATTGCCCTGTGTTTGCCCAGCGGCCATATTAAATCTTAAAGATGAAGGATGATGATAGAAGAAAGATGAATCTGCCGCCAATCCAGTGGCTCCCACGCCGTCAACTGTCCATCCGGTAATACTAGTCATTGGATCTATCACAACCTTAGCCGTAGGATAACTTGATGCAATTCTTATAACTGGCGTGCCGTTATCATAATCAAAAGCAGCCCTAGTCCCAGGCTGATGCCACTTCTTATTTCTATCAAAATCATCTTGCATTTTGAGAAAAACAAAATCATTGCCATTCCTTCTTATTCCTTGTGGCTGTATATCAATTAATCCTTGACCAAACATTCTCTCATCAGCCAAATAATCAGTTACGCCGTCATAGATTATAAGGTTCTGTTTTACCTGAGTTTCTGGTATCTTGGCGCGTTGAACAAAAATACGCGCTGCCCTCTCAAAACAAGGATAAATATCATCTATCTGACTAGTATCCACCCCAGATAGTTGAGCTGATACTGATTCTTTTAAATCTGAAACGCTTCTTGACATGTTATTTATTATTTATTTTTCTTAAAGCTAAGAATTGTGTAAGTCTTGTAACCGCATTTTGAATTAAACTGCTAAATCCAGCTTGCATTCCTGTTAATATAAATTGTGCCGGGGCAGTTATCATTGTATAAAACTTTCTAATCCCTATCGTTATTGCTTGTCCTGTCATCACATAGGTCGCAGGACTTGTTATCATAGAATATATCGCCTTAATTTTTGCTGTAATTCCTGCCGCTATCCCTGTTAAAATATAACTTGTTGGCGCAGTAATTAAATGTATCACTCTTTTAAAGCCAGAACTCATGCCAGTTAAAGTATAAGTCGCTTTATTAGTAATCATAGTCATCACTCTTTTAAATCCACTTGCCATACCGGTTAGAACATACGTTGCCTTATTAGTAACCATTGTCATAACCCTTTTATCTCCGGAGCTTTTCGGTGTGTAGGTAAATGATGCTGGAGCGGTTACCATAGTATAGACGGCCGCCGATGCTGTTGAAGAAATGTCGTCAAAGTATAATGTTGTAGCTGAGCAATCTAGAAAAAGCGTATCAAGTCCTGATGAAAAAGGTTGCTGTGTAGTATCAAAAGCACTATATCCACCACCATTTATCTGATAACAAGCCTTTTTATCTGAACTTCTCCATTTTATATCAATCTGATACCAAGAATTTGCAGTACACGTTGACAAATTTGTCCAAGAAGAACCATTAAAATATCTAATATAATTATCTAAAACATCAAAGTTTATATGTACTAATGGATTTCCAGCTCCTTGGGAAAGCTCATTTAAGTACAAATCGCCTTGTGCTGCTGCAATTCCTCTAACAAAAAATGTAAATGTTCCATTTGCAACTAAACTTCCTGTCTTTTGCATTGTAACTTCTGCTCCACCTGTTATGCATCCAACAGCCTGACTGCCTGAATTTTTTACTAATGTTTGAACTTGAAAAAGTATGCTTCCAGACCAGCTATTCTGTCCGTTTAAGTTTCCAACACTTTCTGTTTCAAAATTGTCATTAAAAATTCCCATTTAGGCATTGGTCAATATTCCTGAAGGAAATGTGATAACTAACTGATCTCCATTCGCTCCATTCAATGTTAAGGCCGAGCCATAATCGTACCATCCTATAACATTCTTACTTGTGGCTGAATCATTATAAACTACTATATATTCAAACGGTCCAAAGTTACCTGTCTGCGAAGTTCCTGTCCAAGTTGCCGCACCCAATGTTGCTGTACCAGTTGTTTGTGTATAAGTAACCGAAGTCAATGCCGGAGAAGTCAATAAGTTCGTTAAAGCAAGCGGCGAAGTTATATCTGCATACAAATGTGTTGCGGTTGTGGGTGCTGTGTTTGTAAAAGCTAATTTTAATGTGTCTGTCGCATTAAGATTGTGAACCTTTAATCCACAATCTAATGTAAAGAAATATGTTTTTGAGAGTGTTACTGACATTTTTTAAAAATTAATTATAAACTACTGTAGCGTCTATTGTTCCACCGGTTGTAATATAGAGTCCTGTTAAAAACTTTGCACCAAGCAACGGCACCCATCTTTCTGTTGCGCCCAAAGTAATTGTATTGAACAATACTGTTGTTGCCGCGCTTGTGTTATCCCAGAATTTTAATGTCCCGGAAGTGTGTGAATTGATTATTACTCCCATTACAACCCCTGATCCTGTCTTTACAAGATTGGAGGATGAAAAGTTTTTATATAATCCGAAATTCGTTGTTGGTACTAATTCTCCGTTAAATGGCATGTTATTTTATTTTTTGTAGTATTGCGTATAAGAGACAAAGCCCTATTACGCCTCCTACTATTTTAATTATTTGTATTAGGTTTAATTCTTCTTTTATAAATTTCATACATTATCTATAAACATCTTACCGCCTTCATTTTGGCTGTTCATTACTAACTTCTTTCTAAATATCTTTTGATAGAATACAATTCCCCAGCCTACTGGACAGAATATCATAACCAATATTACCGCTAACAACCAATCAGGCATATTCCAACAAAGCCATCTTAAAATTGTCTCTGTTTTTCCGTATTCGCTCATAATAGTTTGTTGTTTTTATTACTTGCCTGCCATATCCAAAACTGTTCATCAGACGTTAGGTTTGCATACCATTCATCAAGGTCTCTCCAAAATGACTTCCAGTTATTTATTATTTTGCAAAGCAAACTGATTTTTTTCTTCTTCATATTGTTTTCTTCTTTCTTCGTAAGAAATTCCTCTAAAATTGTAATCTTTGTATGCGTGATTTGTCCAATAGATATCTTCTACGCTCAATTTTATCTCATTGATATCTATTCTTGATAAGATTTCTTTTAGCTGCTTTAACTTTTTAGGATTAAACATGAAGTAAATGCGTACCAGTGGAAATATCCCCTTAAACCTTTCCATGCCACTTGTGGCCCAATTCTCTCTTGAGATTAATATAGTGAATAATCTCTCTAATTCCTTTAATGGATTTTCAATAAGCTTTATCTTATCTAATTTGAATAATATATCCTGCGCCCTGTACCTATAGGCTATATCAAATTCCAATATGGCGCAGATTACATCTCTTATCTTGTTTACCACTTCGCTCCACCCAGATAAGGCCCTGTAAATCTCTCTTACCGGCTGGCTATAGAAATTGACATCCATATACACGTTTCTCATGCCAAGCCACATAAATTCCAAGTATCGGCGCCAATTTATCACGCCGTCTATGGCTCCCAATGGATTTAATATCAGTGTTGGAATAATCTTCTTAATACCACAGACAATTCCAATCTTTGTAGGATTTAAGCATGACCTCATTGGATACTTTTCTCCTACAAGCCAAGCTTCGCATCCTTCCTCTAAGTCTTTAAAGTCATCCCATTCAAATAAATTATCCCTATTGCCTATATACTTATCATCTAGATACTCTTTAGCATCAATCTTAATCGTTCTCATCCCGTATGTGTTTATTTTATTGGTAATGTACTGTGCTTTAAGCTGTTTCTGAATCTCCGGGGGCAGCGAACTGATTTTCATTTGCTGTATTTCTTCCATATATTTTCATTTCTATCTTGCCCACAACTTGTGGGTATGGGCAAGTAGAAATCACAAGTTTCTTAAGTCCAAGAAGAAGTGGTAGATGTTCCTGCGTTTTTATACGTGGTTGCATTTACCGTATCTTCACATATACATCCTTTAGCATAACCTGATACTGCCCCAATTATAGTGCTGGGCGTGCCATCAGAAGTTACAAGGATTGCTTCTCCGGCCTGATTGGTAAGATAAATATCAATTGTTGTACCATTTACCTGGCCAAAGCCTGTTCCTCCTACTCCTATTTTTGCCATTTTATTTTGACTTTTAGAGTTATTAGCTCTTAGAAGTAATTAATATTATGATGTTGCTCCTGTTGAACCTAAGCTGTGGTCCCCGAACTTCCAACAAGGCCAGAATATTCTATGCTATCCACTTCTTCTCTTGCTCTCAATTTGTAAACATACTGGTCATCTAAAGAATATCTCCAGTCAACCAATTCTGTAAAGAATGCTTCTCTTTCAAACCTCATAACTCCATGCGTTGAAGAACCCACAAAGTATGCTGTTGTTGAAGTTGCATCCAAGAATGGTGAATAGACTACTTTCATTCCCGGGTACATTTCAGAGAAGTAGTTCAAGTCGTTGTTGCCTGTTCCTGCTCTCAACACTGATTTTGCAACAGACATACCTGATTGGTGCAAAATTGAAGGTGTCAATAAGAACTTTGGCTCATAACCCATAACTACACCTGTTTGTGAAAGTTGAGTCCTTAAGTCGTTAATCACTGTGTTCAAATTCGGATCAGTCAAAGCACCTGTTTCCAAGTTGGAAACTGTGTCTCCGTTCTGGTTGATGTGTGACGCGCTAAATAAGGCTACGCCATCAATTGTTAATTGCGTAGTAAATCCTAATGCATACACACCGAAGGCGTTCCTCTGTTGAGAAGCTGCCCAAGTTAATGACTGTTGTCTTACTGCTTTTGATACAGCGCTCAATTGCTGGTCAGCCATAAAAGTTCTGCTGATTGGCAGGTTCTTTTTGAACTGTGCAATTAAGGTTGTTCTCATTGCAGCTGCTGTTACTGTAGCGTTTTTGTTTGGAGCTACATCATCTAATGTCTTATCAAAGTATCCGCCACCGCCAAGTACAGATGACACGACTGCAGCATTAGTTGCTGTGTCTTGTGTAAATACAATTGGATCTAAGGCAGTTGCTTTGCCGACTACTGCTTGTTCTATTGTTGCCTCATCAAACAACTTATCTAAAGCTGTTTTGACGAGGATTAGGTTTGGTCCTGAATTCTGGTCCATAATTTAACTTGATTTTATCTCACAATCCTATAAGGATATGATTTTAAATCTCGTTTAGATAAGTTAATAATTTAGCAATGTTGCAGCATTATCGTACACGAAATACAATGTATTTGTGTTGTAGTCGCCCCCTACAATGATAATGCAATTAGTTGATGCATCTGCTGCTGAAGCGCTTACGCTCCATGTTCCTTGAAATGCTGATAAGCTCAAGGTAACTCTCTTTCCAAATAAAGCATCAATCTTTGCCTGTGTTGTAGCTGCTGTTGTCTGAGAAGCTACTGCTGAATAAACTAAGTTAGGAATAGGTAACCACAATGTTACTCTTCCATCTGCTGCTGTTGTTTCTGTGGAATCAGACTTTGCTAATCCTACGAAACATGTTCCAGTTGTTCCATCTCCTGACACCATTGGTACAACATATCCTGAAGTACTCAATTTGCATGGTGTTCCAGAAAGAATAGTAGCTGCGGAAGCTCCGGCTGCAACCAACGGTGTGGTTGTGGCTTCTGGCGCTATCACATTCTGGATTTTCATTGACCCTCTCACTGTTGCCATAATTTTTAAATTTAATTAATAATGGCAAGATTCTTTTTTACTGAATTACGTCCTTGCGACCAGTCTCTTTGCGAGCCTGAAGGATTTTTTCTTTACTCAAGTTAAATGGAGGCTTCATGAATGATAGCTCATCGGCAGTCAATTCTTCCTCCTCTGCGATGTAAGGCTGGCCACCGCCATTAGACGAAATGCGTCTGGTTGCCGGTCTTTGCTGTACTTGCTCAAGAATCTTTTTATTCTTGACATCGTTAGCTAAAGCCCTGGCCAGTCGTAAATCTTCATTGGGGTTGCCGGTAGAATTAATAGTGTTGTTAATGTAGTGCTTAACCAATTCCCTTTCTGTTTCGTTGGATATCTCGTCAGCCAGTTGCAAAGCAGTTTTAGTAGCTGTTTGCGCCTGAATATGCTTTAGCATTCCAACTGTAACTGGCGCGCTATCATCTTCAACTTCCGGTTCCGGTTCTACACCGGCATCACCGTCTATCTCTCGGAGTTGCTCTTCTACACGTTTTTTAGTGTAAAGTAGCTTCTCCTTTTGAGTTCTTCCACCCTTTTTAACTCTTTCAAGTTCAGTTTTTAAAGGATCTTGCTCGGCATCAGCTTTTGCTTTTGCCTCTTTATCCTCTGCGGAAGGTGCAGGGGCATCTTTTTTTATATCTTCCATGTTTTGTCGCAATTAATGGCTTGCGGTGCCGTTTTATCTTAGTAACCCCTAAGGTAGGCTCACTTTCCTTGCGGTGGCAGGTAGCGCCATTTTGATTTAGTTTTGGTCTATTTTGTCTATAAGCTCTTGCTCATTTTGCAGGCACCAGATAACAGCCTTGCTAAACATAATTCCCTCAACATTTATTCCCTTATGAAGGCCAATTATGTTGGCCTGATGCAATAATTGCTCTTGTATCAACTTCCTTGCATAATTACCCTTTAAAGAGGTCACTGCTGCTTTTAACAATTGAGCCTGCTCTATTTCTAATTTATTGCCCCTTATAAGCAACGTACCATTAAAGTCAAAGGAAACTACGTCTTTCAGTGGAAGTGCGTCTATATTGGCTAATAGAGCGTTAATAACGCGCGTTCTGTCCTCACCCTTGATCGTTGTACTCCTTAAAGCCCAACAAACGATTTTACTTAGGATTTTTCCTAACATTTCTCTTTTTTGGTTTAATTGATACACTTTCCGGCTCAACTGCTTTGACTTTAACTTCTTGTATCACCGGTGCAACAACCTTATCCTTTTTAACAGGATTGTGGTTTTTATCTATATTAAATGATGGATAGCCGTACTCACTTGGTGCCATCATTTTGCTTGTTTTTCTTTTAATTCTCCACCGCAAATCTCTGCATCCGTCTTTGCGCGCTGTATCTTGCCCTCCATGCCTTGAAAGTTTGATGGCTTTCCACCAGTGGCAATAAACTGATGAAGTTTCATGCCCTTCTTAGCTGTTGATGGCCTATTACTTACAATTAGTTTTGCCATTTATTTGTTTTTTAGCTTTCTTAATAATTTATTTACTTCTGACGACCTAACCTCGCTTTTTGTTGCCTTATAAGTTGCCTTCTCAGTAGCTTTTGGATGTTTAAAGTGATGAAGCTCATGAGCTATAGTGTCTTTTAACTCTGCTTTATCGCCTTTATGCTTTTTTTTGTTGATTTCTATAATCCCGGTCCTATCATCTTCTGTTCCGAAAGCTTTCATCTTGTTATTTATCCTTATTTTTGGCTTCATAGCTATTTGCTCATACAAGCATGACATTTGCAGTGCTTGCCATGAACCTTTTTATGTTTCTTATCTTTAATACCATCTTTCGCATCTTGTTTAATATCTGCTTTTGAGCCTTCTTTTCTGCCTGCCTTTCCGTCTGCAATATCATCTTGTTTCTGCGTCATTTTATGAATTTTATTCTTCTTGCGAGATTTATATGCTAATTTCTCTGTCGCATTGGTCATAAACTCGTTATCTGCTTTCTTGTGAAGCTTTTTATGTACCTTCGCTTTAGGTTTGAATGCTCCTCTTAGCATTTCAATTCCTGTTCTTTTTGTTTTCATATTATTTATTTTAATTATTATTTTATTGTTGGGCGCCGACCTGAGCCATTGCTGGCTGACCTTGGCCTGTTCCCATAATAGAGTTGGCCATTGTATTTTGTTGTCCGTCTTGTCCGGGCTGTGGTGTTTGCCCAGGTACTCCCTGTGGAGGATTAGGATTCATTAATTCATCCGGGTCTCCATCACTGAAGTCTTCCACTGCAAACTTCTTAATTACTGTCGGCACATTGATATAAGGCATTATTAGTGGATTCATTAACATTTGGAAAGCCCTGGACTTCCTCAACTGATCCGTACCCATTGAGCGCGAGATAATCACATCCGGGTCAATAAATAGGCTGAACTTCTGTCTTGCAAACTTATATGGGTCAACCAAGTAGTTCCTTTGAGTAGTATGAACCCCTCCAGCGTCTTTAAACATTTTCCACTCCAATTCATCAGCTTTCTCCGGAGTGATATCCATCATTTCCGTTGAGAATTCAATCTTATTAGTAACGTCTTTGCCTTTTTCTTGTCCTCTAGTAATAATCTTCTTGTATTTCATATTCAAACTCTCCGGAATAGTGGCATCAATCTCGCCAACTGTCGTATGCATTAAAATATCATCCATTACTAATTCACCAATTTGGATAACTAAACTCATTATCATTATCCCAAATACTCCCAAATCAACTTGTGCTTGCTGTTGAGCTTTCAATACTGCCGTTGCTGTTACATTTTGTTGCGCTTGCCCATTACTAACCGCATCCTGAGTTGACTCTGACAGGTCTTGTGTCTCTTTCTGCAGCATATTCATTGCAGCTACCAAGTTTGGACCCAGCGCATAGGGCGTAATAGCGGCTCCCATAGGCATCGCAGTGGTTGATCCGGGCGTAAGCACGCTTTGGTCAACTTTAGCTACGCCAGATAAAAACATAGGCTTGAATACATCAAGGAAAGTGCCATCAAAAGCTAATTGATGCATTTTGTTGATAGCTGCATCATCCCAAAAGCCCTTTGCCGCTGCTGACTTGTAATATGCAAACCTTCCTGAAGGATCTAATGGCTCAAATCCAGACTTAGCAAAATTATAAATAGGCACCGAAGCCCATTTGCCATTCACTTGCGACATTCTGCGGTGCTTAAACGGATTACAGTTATATATCGCCTTCGGGTCTGCCTCGTCATACTCACCCATATAAACTCCACCGACAAAGTCAACCTCCATATCTTCTGGCCTATAAGCAATAGTCAATACCTGCACATAATTCCTGTCACCCTCTGTCCACTCAATATCATAAAGAGTCTGATGCTCTTGGCCGGCAATCATTACTCTCGTCTGTCCGGCTGTTACAAAGTCAAACTGGTCTTTAGGCTTACCTGTAACTGGATCGGTGCCAATAAAGTATTTACCAGCGTAAACAGAGCGCGCCTCATCGTAAGAGATTCTCTTTACTCTAATAATGTATGGCTGTCTTTGTAGGTTAAATGTGTAAAAATCAGCTAATAATAACTGATCAATCGGTACAATATTTAAATTCAACCCGGATAATAATTCATCAACAGCTTCTTCAATCTGCCATTTGCCATTCTCGTCTTTAATCTTTATTCTTTGTAAAGCTTCAACGTATTCAACTTCAACTAGCACTGCCGGATTAACCAATGCCGAACACATTGCAAATAAGAACTTAATTTCATACTCAGCTTTCTTTAAATGATCCTCAATCAATATGCGCATAACTTGCGCGGTCATTTTATCTTCCTTATCTTCATCGTTGTAGGCGTAGCAGAATGGAAAGAGCATTCCGGATATAACATGAGCTAGTATTCCAATAATTTTGTTTCTTGTGGTATTCTTTCTGCCTCTCCATCTCCAATTATTTGTCGCATTGTTAAATTTTAAGCCGACAAAGGCGCCAAATGTTTCTTGGTCTAGTCTGGCCCTATCCAACAAAGATACGCCGTCAAACTCGTTAAATGGTCTGTGTTGTAATCGCCAGGCAATATTATAATCTTGTTGAACTCTTGCCCAAAGTTTCTTTATTTCATCTGGCGGTTGATATGCAGACACAGCCAAACGCCCACCGTTTTTATCCAGTGGCTCTCCTGTTTCAGAATCTGTAATTAAATTTCCGATCATTGAAAATTGTTTTTATTTACTTTAGGCAGGTTGCTGCCTTTGCGGTGATTGAGTCATAGGCACACCCCATAGAGAGGTAACCACAAAACCTATCTAAAATAAACAGAAAAAAAGCACACCTTTCGGCTGCTCATTTATGTGAGATAGTTACTAAATTATTTTATTATATCACAACCAGAGACCTCGTCAAATTTTTGACATTTCATCTTCCAAATTTTACAACTCTCTTCTCCATTGTGCCAACCAAATTCAAATCCGCACCGGCAAATCTTTTTATTATGCGTCAAACATTTTGTATGATCATAATAGAAATTAAAATTCTTCTTTTTGTAATAAGTTTTTATTTCACATCCCTTTGATTTGGAATGAAAGTGGTCCATCAGATTTCTAATTTAAAATGAAAGCTCGTTATCTTTTGTAGATTCTTAATTGACCCATTAAGAACATCACAAACAACCTTGCCGGTAAACTCTTTTTCAAACACACCTTGCTGTTGCAATCGCATAAACTGCGCGTAATGACGCTGGAACTGGACGAAAGAGTTGGCGTCCAATTCCGTTAGTTCAATTTTTATTAACCCTTCTTCTCTCATACAAATTTTCTTATGATAATTAATATCTAACACCTCTATTTTACAAATTGG
>Ga0265322_10000289_pt1 | contig 21500 bp, 23 predicted proteins | sample 41222metaG_FD_193584 | JGI IMG/M metagenome (GOLD analysis project Ga0265322, IMG submission 193584) | Rhizosphere microbial communities from Carex aquatilis grown in University of Washington, Seatle, WA, United States - 4-12-22 metaG | ecosystem: Host-associated > Plants > Roots > Rhizosphere...
TTACAAAAAAGGTTCCAGTGATATTTGCATTGCCATTTACATCAAGTGCATTTTGAGGGGATTTTCCAGAAGTGTTAACTCCCACTGTTGAAGTTGTTGTAAATAAAAAGTTTGAAAAATTAGTTGTTCCACTTGAGTTTATTATGCCAGCATAAATCAAATTTGTTACATTCAAAACCCCTCTAACATCCAAAGCATTTTGAGGAGTTGTTGTATTAAAACCACTATTTGCTAAATTATTCATAAACAAGCCAAGAGCATTAGCAGAACCATTTGTGAAATTAACTTGCCCTATTACATTAAGAGCTGTTTGAGGTGTAGATGTATTAACTCCAATAAATTTAGATGTTGAATTTACAAAGAACAAACCAGACAAATTAACTTCATTACTTCCAGAGTCAAATCCAACAGTCAATAAAGATAAGGGATTTGTATAGCCAGAACTTCCTATGATAACATGTCCTGAACTTCCATTTACATAAAATATAGCATTCGTTGAACTATTTTTTATTTCAAAGTTATTGTTTGTTATATTGAAACTAATTGGACTTACAGCACTTGCATTCCAAGATGCATTTCCATTGATAGTTGCAAAAGTTCCATTTGTTGCATAAAGATAAGCTATTGTTAGATTATTTCCTCTACTCCAAATATCATTAGTTGCATTAATATCACCAATAACATTAAAAGTATTTTGCGGTGTCGTTGTCCCTATTCCGACTTTTAAGCTTGCATTTGAAATAAATACGTTAAGCCCATTCTGACTCCAAATGGTGCTTGTTGAATTATCATTCTGCAATTTTACACAATAAGTCAAGGCATAATTTGCAGGTCTGGTTTCTGCCCCTGTTCTTGGAACCCCGTTTGTTCCATCAGTTGCTAATCCTAAAAGTCCAACATGTCCAGCCAGAGTTTGGGATGAGCCGGAATATGAAGTTGTTGCAACACTTGTTCCACCAGCAGCTGCTAAGAAGCCAGTTATGGCCCCCGTAGGAATATGTCCCTGAAACATATCATTCTGATAATTTCCGAATATTGCAGAAAATGTTGAACCATTTGCTGCAGTTATATTTCCATTTGTTCCCGCACCCCTAATGAATAATCCCCTTAAATCAGGTGTTCCTTGTGTTCCGTCAGCAGCAATCCAGCCAGTTGGACATGTTGCAGAATTAAATGCAACAACAGATCCCGCAGGCGTTCCAATATTAACTCCCGCAGTTGTATTTGGCAGGGTAGTTGAATTATAATATCCATATCCATTCAAATTAACTATACTGATTAAACTCCCATTGTATGCTTTTGGTTCAGAGATTAAAGCGAATGTTCCATTGGTGGCATTACCATACAATTTATCTGTGAGAGATTGATTGAAAGATGCGTTTCCACCTGTTCCAAATAATGCAAAGGTATTATTATTTGCATAAGCTATTGACATAAAAGTATTATTTGTAATGTATGAATAATTACCATTCCAATTTGGCTCACTATTATTCCCAGTTATATTATAATATTGATTTGTAATATTTGTCCCTCCACTTACATTTAATCCGGTTAAACCAGAACCGTCACCAACAAAAAAGTTCGCAGTTACATAGTTTGCATTTGAAACATTGAAATTTGCCAGATTAAGATTAGTATTAATTGCAACTCCGGATAGAGAAACATTTGTTGTAGCAAAAGATGAAGGCGTCTTAGACAATTCAACTATATCAGATAAAACTCCGCTTCGATAATAGCAAAGCCAATATTGCTGAGTGAAATCTAATGTAACATTGTTAAGATAATAAGAAATTATTCCTCTCACATCAGTCGTCAAAGTCGTAGAATTAGAATAAACTACTGTCGCACAATCAGACGTGCTTGAAATGTTAAAAACAAAAACAAAAGTCCCCGTTTGCACGCTTCCATTACTATAAGTTGTCTGGATATTCAAATGCAAATCATTATATGCAGGAATTGCAGAAACAAGTCCAGCAAAAACTAAAAAAATAAGTATGGAAAGAAAAAATATTGCCTCTTTTTTCATCAAATTACAAGAAAATTATTATTTATAAATTTCTCTGTAATTAAGTAAAACCGGGATGTACCAAACATCCTTGCTGGCTGTTCCAAATTTGATAATTATTTCCTGCTGTAACATTTGCTGAATCCACTAATCGTATATAAAGCATAGTACTCGGAGATGGCTCTGGAGAAATAAATGAGAGTTGGACACATCCAGAATAATTGCTTCCGGGAAATCTTATGTAATGCAAAGCATCATTATAACTCGCAATAGAACTTGGATCCGTAGGAAGATTATTGCTGTCAAAGTAAATAGGTGTTAAAGGCCATGCAGAGAAGATTGTTCCGCTATTATCCATTTTAAAGGTCTCACATTGCCATTGAGAATTGCAAAAAGCATTTCCTCCGCAGCTTCCACAATTTAAAGGAGAACCGCATCCATCGGGAGCAACACCGCATTGATAATTTGATTGCGGGCATGTTGTTGGGACACAGACAGGATTGTTTTCATTTACACACTGATGATTTGTCAAATTGCAAAATTGATTATTTCCGCATGAACCGCAATTTACAGTAGAGCATGTTCCATTATTTACATCACCGCAAATGTATCCAGGAGTCGTGCAAAGGGCAACAAAACTGTTATCAGGAGCCGGACTGCAAGTACTTCCACTGTTAATACATTGATGAGACACGAGATTGCAAGTTTGCCCTGAACCACAAGTTCCGCAATTTACAGTAGAGCATGTTCCATTATTTACATCACCGCAGGTATATCCTGTGCATAATCCTGCCTGATTTGATGAAGGGGTACAGCTACTGCTTCCGCTATTTCCATTTGCTATTATAGATCCATTTCCAAAAGCATAAGTATCTGTAATTCCCCCAATTTGTTGCGAGCCGCCATTTTGTGAAACATAAATTGGGGCAACAGAGATTGTCTTTACAGAATTAATATCTAATTGTTGCGGAGAAAGCACAAAACTCTTGCCTTGATAAATATCCAAAGAGGTATTTTGTTTTATTACCTCTGAAATAGAGCCGTCAGAAATGACAAAATTAACTCCAACCAAATTTCCTTCCCCCGATTGCCTTTGTACTATAACAGAGATATTATTTGTACCTTTCAAAGCCTGCTGAATTTTCAGATTAAGAGTCAAACCTCCAATGTCTATTCCTTTATTGGCTGAAGAAGTGATATTTACTATAACAACCCAGACAATCCCGATAAGTACAATTGTCAGAAGGATAAGTATCAACGTCGCTATTATACTGGATATACCTTTTTTATTAAGCATTTTCACCCCTAGCCTTTACTAAAAAATTAATCAATAAAGCTTTATAAATAATCCTGTACAAATTCTAATTAGCGAGCCTGTAGCTCAGCCTGGCTAGAGCACTGCTCTGATACGGCAGGGGTCCAAGGTTCAAATCCTTGCAGGCTCACTTTATTAATACTAAAATGCTAAAAAAATAAAAAATTAAATAAAGAGAGACAACAATAAAATAGTGGGGAAAATGGAAGCAAGAATAAGAGAGGTTCAGAAAAAAATAACTGAGAAAAGTGAGAAAGGTTCTAGTGAAGAAGAATTTCTCTCAATATTGAAACTGATTGTTCCAGGAACTAATTTTCGTGCAGCACTTGATGGAGCATTGAAAGTGGGGAAAGGTGCATTGATTGTTATTGACAATGGAAATGCATTCGGATTGTTTGAAGGAGGGTTCAGAATAAATACAAATTTCACACCGCAAAAATTAATTGAGCTTACAAAGATGGACGGAGCAATAGTTCTGAGCAAAGATGCAAAAAAAATAAATTATGCAAATGTTCTTCTTACACCCAACAGCAAAATCAAGACGAATGAAACAGGAACAAGGCATAAGGCAGCAGAGAGAACAGCAAAACAAGCGGGAACTTTAGCAGTGGCAATTTCTGAAAGAAGAAGTGTGATAACAATTTATTACAAAGATATCCGATATCCTTTGATTTCAACAGATGAACTTCTTAGAAAAACAAACGAGCATCTTCAATTATTGGAAAAGCAAAGAGAATTATTCGACAACTATTCTGAAAAATTAATCAAGATGGATTTGAAAAATTATTTCAATTTAAGCCAGGCAATACAGGTAATCCAAAAAGGAAGGTTGATTGAAAAAATTGCATCTGATTTGAAAAGATATTCAATAGAACTGGGAAGGGAAGGAACATTATTAAGAATCCGTCTGAAGGAAATTCTTTCTGGTGTTGAAAAAGAAACGGACATTATAGTAAAAGATTATGCAAAATTAGATTTGAGCCAGACCATGCTTGTTTTAAATGCACTTAATTATGAAGAAATTCTCGACGAAAATGTTGTCTGCAAAGTCTTGGGATATGAAAATCCGAATGTAAACGATACAATTGCAGGATGGCATATCTTGACGAGAACTTCACTTTCTGAAGCAGAAATAGATTCAGTGATAAGAAAAGCCGGAAGCTGGAATAATATTGATAAGGCAAATGAAGGATTTTTCGTAGACGTCATCAGCGAAGAGAAGGAAAAAATATTGATGGAAGATTTGAAGAAGATGAAAATGAGTTTCAATGTCTAGTCTTCATGAGCATCAAGTTCCAAAACAAGTTTTCCCTTTGAAAGCTTGTAAGCCAAAATAGGTAACGTAATTGGTATTGATTTAAGATACGCTTTTTTCTCTGAAACTGCCTTTAGTTCTATTCCTTTTTCCAAATTAAGAATTGAAATATCTTTTGCGGATTTAACACCGGGCAAATTGATTTCGTAAATAACTTTATTGGACAATCTCCTAATGTTAGTCTTTGGTTCTTCTTTCGGGAGGGCTGAAAATTTCCTAAGTTTCTCAGAAGAAAAATTATCCAGTGAAATATTTTTTGTTTCTTTCTTGACTGGACTTTCAATTTGAGTGGGCATTTGATTTGCAATAGGCATTCCAGCAATGTTAATTATAATGTTTCTTTTAGCCCCTTCAATCTTGTTGGGTCTCTTCTCTGTTTCTTTTAATTGCTTCTCAACGCTGTTCATAAGGGTGGATACAATATTAGAGAGATTAAATCCGAAAGGCAATCTCATTTCATTAAAATTATTGCTGAAAAAATCATCCTTTCCAAGCATTCCAAAATCTTCTGTTTTCTTCTCCAATGCAGTTCCGCAATGAGGGCAAAAATCATATTTATCCTTCAAGCTTTTTCCGCATCGTGGACAAACCTTCTTCTTGAACATATGAAAAAGTACCTAATCTCATTTAAAAATCTTATGAACTACTTATTTTTGAAGAATTTCCTCAGGGACATGATTTCATGAACCTCTCCTAAAACAGCCGGCTTGAACTGCTTGAAAATCAACGTTCTTACTTTCTCTTTCCTGCCTTTTATCTCCCTTGCTTCTCTGATTATAGGAAGGAAAATAACTATTACCGTCATCATCAAAACCCCGCTTATTATGAAAATAAACAATATCGGAGAGAGGAAATCAATTGTTAGGAAGTTTATCAAGAATGCTCCAATCAGTGCACCAACAAAAATCCCTATTCCGGTAAGCATATTAAAATATGAAATTGCCAGTCCTCTCTTTTCAGGACGGACATTATCATAAACAAAGTTATTAGAAGCTAAATTAAAACCTGCCCATGCAATTCCATTTATCAATGTTGGGACAAAGATAAGATAAATTGGAGAAGCAGAAAAAATCCATAATATTGGAACGAAAGGTATCAAAATTCCAGTAGCATATAAAACAAAATAATTTCCATATTTATCTGCAATCTTTCCCCATAGCTCCATTACCAGAAGGGAGAAAACTGTCCCTGCCAAAGTGATTACCATGTAAATAAAATAACTGAAATGCAAATCCCTCAGCATATATACTATGAAAAGAGGGGATGCTATGGAGACTGCAAGATTAAGTAATGCTGTAAAAATAGAAAATCTCCCAAAATTTGTGCTTTTCACCTTTAGTATAAAATCAACAAATGAAAAATAATTCTCCTTGCTAAATTCCGCTTTAGGTTCATATTCCCTTCTGTAAAAGTTCCAAGAGATTACTCTGGAAATAAGAGCTAGTGCAAATAAAATAATGAAACCAAGCATCATCAGATTCATCTTTGTGAAATTATCCAAGATTAATGAAGCGAGCAAAGAAAGTATGATTGAAACAAAGCCAATCAATAAGCTTCTTTTGGAAAACCATCTTCCCCTGTATCTTTCAGCTACGATATCGCCAGTCCATGAAAACCATGCGGGAGTAGCTATGTTGGCAGTTATTATGTAAAATGCAAAGAAAAGTGAGAATATCAATGCAAGAGTATTTCTCATAATCCCTGTTGAATATAAAATCGCAATTGCAATAAAAGGAATCCACCATAAAAATTCCACAAAGATTGAACGGACTATGATTTTTCTTCGCGAATATTTTTCCATGAGTCTTGAACCAAACATTTGACTTAATGGACCAAGGATTCCTGAAATAGCTGTAAGCAAAGCAACTAAAGAATTACTTGCATTAAGCGCGATTGCAAAAGGGCTTAGAAAATTATCCCCAAAAGAACTTTTAGCAGATGAGAAAATTCCTGCCTTGATATTATCTTTTCGTGATTTGTACTTAAGTTCCTTTATTCTAGGGGTATCAATCTCTTTTTCTTCTGGCATTTTTTTATTTCTCAACTTCCTGTTGGGAGCAGGAGGTGTGGAACCCGCTGGTGGTTCCATAGCCCCACCAGGATTCGAACCTGGGTCACCGGCTTCAGAGGCCAGCATACTTGACCGCTGTACTATAGGGCTTTCTAATATATTACGTGTATAGTAGTTTTTTAAACTTTTTATAAAAGAAATGCCCTAATTGATTTTTAACCGATTAGCGGCTTGGAACTTGAAAAGTTTCATGCCCCGACCGAGATTCGAACTCGGGTCACGGCCGTTCTCCAATCCCGTTAGGGATCAGCAGCCGCCCTAAATGGGCAGCCAATGAGAACAGATGCATTGAGATGCTAGATTTCAACCTTTCAACAAGGCAAAATCGCTGTTTGAGAGGGCCGCATTCTTGGCCTCTGAACTATCGGGGCGTAGCAACGATAGGTCTTAGCAAAATCTTCTTGATTTTAGCCTGAACTATCGGGGTGCGAGGACACTTACGGTTTCCTTCGCATAATCTTCCTTAAGGAAGTAAGCAATAAGAATTAGTATTATTTTACAATATAAACTTTGTTATTAGGAATTAAAATTGAACCTTAACCGGCTCTTTTTCAGCTTCGGCAATCTGCAAGTATTCCTTCTGTTTTCTTCCGTAAAGATTTGCAAAGAAAGTTCCAGGGAAAGTGGAACATATGTTGTTATAAGTCAAAATGCTATCGTTGTAAAATTGTCTTGAATAAGCAATTCTATCTTCTGTGGTTGATAATTCTTTTTGCAATTCAAGGAAATTTTGATTAGCCTTCAAATCAGGATAGTTTTCAGCAATTGCAAATAGCTTTCCTAATGAATTTTGCAAAGCATTATTTGCTTTAACCTTGCTGACAATATCGCCTGCGGAAACCATAGCCTGTCTTGCCTTGGTAACTTCAGTCATAATTGACTTTTCATGTTTGGCATAACCTTTGACTGTTTCAATTAAGTTTGGAATCAAGTCTGCTCTTCGCTTCAATTGAACATCAATCTGGCTTAGAGAATTATCGATTCTATTACTTAATACCGCAAATCTGTTAAAATATGAAAAGAATATAATTGCAACGATTATAACTGCTACTCCTAAGATTATCCATCCTATAGCCATATCTGAATAAAAAAAAGTTTCTTTATAAATTTAATGAATTGTCTGTACAAAAAATTTATTAATGTTCTTTCTCTTAGAGAAATATGAAAAAAGGTGAAGAAAGTTTTCAAAAAGGCGACTTCATCAAATGGTTCTCAGAAATAAATAAGGACTCTGTTCCGCTTGTAGGGGGAAAAGGCGCTAATCTGGGTGAAATATTCAATTTGAAAGTTCCTGTGCCTCCGGGATTTGTTGTAACGACGGAAGCTTATCAGTATTTCATGAGAGATTTGAATGAAAAGGTAAAGAAATTGCTATCAGAAATTGATTATGAAAACACAGACCAGCTTGAAGAGAAGACAAAAGAAATTCGAGAGCTAATTGTCAAAGCAAAAATGCCTGAAGATTTGAAAGCAGAGATAATCGAAGCTTATGAAAATCTCAACGTTGAAGAAAAAGATTTGGAAAAAGGTGCTTTGAAAGTTCTTGATAAAAGAGAGCCGATTTATGTTGCAGTTCGTTCAAGTGCGACAACAGAAGATTTGAAAGATGCAAGTTTTGCAGGACAACAGGATTCCTTTGTCAATGTCAGAGGAAATGAGGACCTTATAGAAAATGTGAAAAAATGTTTCGCTTCACTTTACACTGCAAGAGCTGCTTATTATAGACACAAAAAAAATTACATGGAGGGCGCTCTGCTTGCAGCAGTTGTTCAAAGAATGATAAATTCTGAAAAATCAGGTGTCATCTTCTCTCAAAATCCAGCATTCAAAAATGATAATATTACTGTCGAAGCAGTTTTTGGTTTAGGCGAAGGAATAGTCTCGGGAAAAATAACACCAGACAGTTATACTATTACAAGAAAAGACATGAAAATAATTGATGAATTCATTGCTGATAAAAAGATCGCGATTATCCGAGGAGAAAAAGAAAAAGAGGAAACAGTAAAACTTCCTGAAAAGAAATCTAAAGCCCGTGTTTTGAATAATTTTGAAATAAATAGATTGGCAGAACTCGCAATGAGATTGGAAGAGCATTACAAAAAACCCCAGGACATGGAATTTGCGATTGAAGGTGATGGAATTTATCTTGTCCAAACTAGGGCAATTACCACAATTGGTTTGAGAGTTGAAAAAGGCGGAGAAATAAAGGGGGAAATTTTATTGAATGGAACTGCAGCTTCTCCTGGAATTGGAGTTGGTCCCGTAAGGGTAATAAAAGATTTGAAAGATTTGGATAAAATAAAAGGAGGAGATATCCTGGTTACAAAAATGACAAATCCGGATATGGTTGTATCTATGCAAAAAACAGTTGGAATTGTAACCGATGAAGGAGGATTGACAAGTCATGCAGCAATAGTCTCGCGTGAAATGGGAATTCCGGCTGTTGTCGGAACAGAAAACGGAACAACAAAACTGCAGGACGGGGATATTGTAACTGTCGATGGTTCAAATGGAAAAGTCTACAAGGGAAAAGTAGCAGAAAATCAGCAAAAAGAGATAAAGAAAGTTGAAGTTCATACAAAAACCAAATTAAAACTGGTTGTGGATTTGCCAAGTTTCGCGGAAAGAGCATCAAGAACAGGAATAAGAGAAGTCGGATTGACAAGGATGGAGGGAATTATTGCTGAATCTGGAAAGCATCCAATGTATTTTGTGGATAATAAAAATTTCAAGGAATATGAAGAAATAATTTATAAGGGAGTTTCAAAAATTGCAGAATACTTTGATGAATTATGGGTAAGAACTTCGGATATTAGAAGTGATGAGTTCCACGACTTGAAAGGTGCTCCAAAAGCAATTGAAGCTAATCCAATGTTGGGAATGCACGGAATAAGATTTGGGTTAAAATATCCGGACATATTGAAAGCAGAATTAAATGCATTAAAGAGAGTTGCTGAAAAAGGAAAGAAGATAGGAATCTTATCTCCACAAATAATTTCAGTTGAAGATGTCAGGGGAATTAAAAAAATCCTGAAGGAGATAAACTTCCATAATGCGATTGTTGGAGTCATGGTGGAAACTCCTGCAGCGGTTCAAATAATAAAAGACTTATGCGCAGAAAAAATCCATTTTATTTCTTTTGGTTCAAATGACTTGACACAATATACTCTCGCAATTGATCGGGGAAATGAACTTGTTCAGGAGTTTTATAATGAAATGGACCCAGCAGTTCTTCATCAATTAGAATATGTCATAAGAATCTGCAAAAAAGAAGGAGTAGAAACAAGTATCTGTGGGCAGGCAGGAAGCAAAAAAGAAATGGTAAAATTCTTGGTTGAAAAAGGAATAGATAGTATTAGCTTGAATGCAGATGCAGCAGAAGATATTGCAGAGTATATCAAAGAGCTTGAATCCAAGAAATAATTTATAAACAATAAAACCTTTTAAGAAATATGAAAAAAGAGGTTAAAGATTACTCTGTAAAGAAAGAGGTCATAAATTCCGAGCCTGTTCCTGAAAGAAATGAAAGCGTTCAAAAAATGCTTGTTGAAAATTTTGTTTCTCTGCAAGGCGTAATAACGGATTTGTCATCAAAACTTAACAATCTCACAAATCAAATGTCCAAGCTTTTGGAATTATTTGAGCAGTCAGCAAAAACATTCATGGAGAAAGATATCAAATTCGCGGGAGGCGGGCCGGACAAAGATACATCAGATAAATTGGACAAGCTTCTGGAACAAAACAAGGTAATTGCAAGAGGATTGGCTTTGCTTCATGAATCAAATGCGCAGCAAGAACCTATTGAAAATGAATTTTCACAACCGCAACCACAATTCACACAGCAACAACCTATTCAACAGCGTCCAATACCGGACCAAAGCGTGAACAGATACCAAAGATCAATATCTTCAAGATAATATGCTAAAACCAAAATTAACAGAATCTCTTGATAAAAAACAAATTTTTCTTTTACTTTTCTCAAGGGAATTAATAAGAAATTCTGAAGAAGGGCTCTTCCAATTAAAGAGGATTATAGAAGAACAAAGCAGACCTGCGGAAATAGAACCTGTAGAAAAGAAACAAATAGTAAAGGAAGTGGAAGAATTTCCATTGACAAAATCAATTCTCTCGGAAGCTCCTAAAACCGAAACAGACTTAGCAATTGTCAAGCCCGTTACTATTCATCCACCCAGACAGGAAATCTCGGGAGGAATTTCAGAATTTGAATATCCCGTATTAAGAATTCCAGAACCAAAGCTTCCTGCTGAATTTGAATACCTAAAACCGATTCCAACAACCAGAGAAATTGATTTGGATAAATTGAATCCACTCGTCAATGACCCGCAAGTCAGGGAAATAGAATGTGAAGCACCTAATAAGCCAATAGTAGTTTATGGCGGCATGGGAAGAATGCCAACAGAAATTTTTCTTTCAAATAATGAAATAGAGGATATCATAGAAAGATTTTCTGCTGCATCAAAAATCCCGATTGATACTGGGGTTTACAAAGTAGTTGTAGGAAATTTAATTTTCTCTGCAGTTGTTTCAGATGTAGTTCCTTCAAGGTTTTTAATTACTAAAATGAAACCCACAAATCAGACAACTATCAGAAATCCAAATCAGCAGCAAAAATCATCAATGGATTATTCAAACTATATAAGAAATTAATTTACTTAGAAGTATTAGCTAATTGACTGCATAATTGTGGAGGTATCAATGTTACAGTCTGATTTGTTCCCGGAATAGGAAGCTGTATGTAACCTGCAGAATTGACTTGTGCAAGTATTGCATTCAAAATCTTAAGATCTTCCTGGCTTGTAGCATCAGTCTGTATTTTTGTAACATAACCACTATAAGAAGGTTTAATTACAAAAGCATAAACAAATATCGCAGCTAGGACAATTACCACTGCAACAAGAATAACGGTAATCCTCGACTTTTTTTCACTCATGATTTAAATAAATTTATAACCTATTTAAATATTTCTTTAGTGTAAAGATTGCTTTAAAATGGAAGACAGAATAACTATCGAGAAGCTCAAAAAGTATTTTGATTTGACAACAAGAGCTCTGGAAGAGATTAAGAAGAAAATCGTAAAAAACAAGAAGAAAGGAGCAAAAGAGATAATTGAGATGGCTTCAAACTATCTTTCAGATGCCCATTATTTTGAAAAGAAAAAAGACTTTGTGAATGCTTTCGCATCATTGAATTATGCCCATGGCTGGATAGATTCGGGGGTAAGATTGGGAATTTTTGATGTTCATGATAACAAACTGTTTACAATTAGATAGAAATAAAAATCCCTTACGCATTATAATAAAATGAAAGAGGTCAAAGTTATCAGTCTTGGCGGAAGCCTGGTTGTTCCGGAGAAGATTGATATAAAATTTCTAAGAGAGTTTAAAGGAATTATTAATAAGAATAAGTCAAAATACAAGTTTATAATTGTCTGTGGCGGAGGAACTGTCGCGAGGAAATATATTTCTGCATTAAAAGATTTTGGATTGAATGAAAAGTTTCAGGATTTTTCAGGAATATCTGCAACAAGAATGAATGCAAGATTTATGAGTTACATTTTTGGTTTCAATCCTGAAAAAGGAATTCCCCATAAATTAAGTGAAATTGAAAATCTTATCAGAAAGCAGGATTTAGTTTTCTGTGGTGCTCTCGAATATAAACCGCGTGAAACATCAGATTCAACGGCAGTAGAAATTGCGAGGCATTTTCATACAGATTTCATAAATCTAACAAATGTAAATGGTTTGCACGATAAAAATCCAAAAGAATTCAAGAATTCAAAATTCATCTCGGAAATTTCATGGAGAGGTTTATATAAGATGGCAACACAAAAAGAGTTCAAGCCGGGGCAGCATTTCGTAATAGACCAAACTGCCTCAAGGATTATGATGGAGAGTAAAATCACAACTTACATATTGGGAAAAAATCCGAAGCAATTGGACAATCTTCTTAACAGCAGAAAATTTACAGGGACAGTTGTTAAGGGCTAATTATCCAAAATATCTGCTGCTGGATTTATCCTCTTCGTTATCTTTAACGTTTTTCAGTTTACTGAGGATAGGAATTAATTCTTTTTTGATATTTTGCCAGGAATAATAGACTTTTCCAATGAATTCAGCATCTTTGCTTTCCGAAGATTCTATATCAAGTTTGATTAATTCCAAATCAATTTCTGACAATTTAACATAAATGTCGGTAAGTTTCTTTTTGTCATCCGAACTCATAGATTTTATGACCGAGAAAATGAACATTGGCGCATTTGCAGGATTAAGCAAAGTTTCGATAAATCTGAGATAATTAAAGATTTTGTCTGCGATATATCTTCTGATTTCCCTAGTTAAAATTTCTGTTTCTGAATCAGCAATTTTTTCTATTGAAAATTCCTGATTCATCAATTCAAAATTAGGAAGATTGTATCTTTCCTGTAATTTCTTGTATTGCACTTTCACTTCATTTAAATCATATTCTTTAGCCATAGTCCAAAGAAGAGGAATAGTTTATAAATTTATTTAGAAGGAATTGAGGAAATAAGTGAATTTAATTCACTATAATCTTTTTGAACAAGCTTGTCTCTTTCAGCAGTCAAATTCTCTGTGAGGGCTTGAATTATAGAATATAAAGAACCAGAAGATAAGTTCTCAATATTTAGGTAATTAATTTCTTTCTCTCCTTTTTTAGATGGAATTCTTACTGAAAAAGATAAACCATCAGCACCTTCAGAAACCTTATACTCTATATTGTTTGAATATACTATAGCTCTTCCAGTTCTTGCAATTGTTCCAAAAGGATTATAAAACTCCATGGTTGCGGGAACTCTCTTAAAAGCATTCACGAAATCATTTGCTTGCTGCTGTAAATAATTCTTAGTCATGTTATCAAAGAAGTTTTGTTGAACAGGAGTAACCTTGTCTCCTTCATAAACTGAAGCCACTTGTGCATCAGCAGGCCATTCCTTAACAACATCAACTACTCCATCTCTTTTCTTATCCTCAAATTGCAAAATAGAACCGCTTGGAGTAACTGCAGTGAATTCAGTCCAGTCTCCTTTAGAATTCAATGTAAATGGATTAGACTGAGAAAATGCAGCCGTTGCTGCACCAGCCAATAAAAGTGTGATAAGAGGTAATATTTTTCCCATATCCGATTTAAAACAAATCTTCTTTTAAACATATATGGTGCATGAAATATACTTCAAGCCTCAGCTGAGAATCGAACTCAGGACCTCGACATTACCAATGTCGCGCTCTAACCGTCTGAGCTACTGAGGCATCAAGTAGCGAATAAATCGGGTTTTATAAAATTAAGGGAAAGTCAAGCGAAGAAAACCGCAGGTTGTCTCGCTGAGCTACCGAAGCGCAAACGTTAAAGCTATTTCAGAAAAAGCAGATTAAAAAGTTTCGTATTATCTATTTTAAAGGAGAGTAAGGAGAAACTTGGTTCTCCTCTATCTTTTCTTATTGAATAACTTCAAAAATAAAAATGTTACAAGAGTGATTAAGAATGCGGCGCTTATGACTCCAAATCCTAGCATGAAGACAAAGAATAAACTTTGATAAACTCCGCTTAGGAAGCTATACAAAACTAAAGAAACAAGGAATAAAATTACAAAGACAATCAGATTTGTGAAAACAATCTTTATACTTGCCTGATGCTTGCCTCTTGCATATGAAACATTTCTTCTAGCTCTTGAATGAGTTGTTTTTCTAGAAGTTGTCTTTCTCCCTCTTTTTCTAGCCATTAATATATATAATAGAAAATAGTATTTAAATCTTACGAATTACTCCGTGTCCGAGAATGATTCTTGCTGCAGCATGTTCATCAAATGAAATTCCCGTCGTTCCTCAATGAAATCCAAATCAGATAATGATTTTTTCTCTTCCGCTTCTTTTTTTGCCAATTTGTCTGCAACTTTCCACATCTCCTCATAGGTTTCAGGAGGAACAATATTATTTGACATAATTAATTTATTTCTTCGAACTTTTTATATTTATATGCCCAATTATCAACTATTTGGAGTCCAGTTTAATTTCACAGCCTGCCCAGTAACTGTAAGAAGATTATTGTATAACGTGCTTATCCAATCAGAAGAAAGTTGAAAAAATTTCTGCACATTATCCGGCTTGTACATCGCCAGATTGTTATTACTTATAATTAATAAAACCCCAAAAATCAGAACTATAAAAATAAACAAAAAAGTTCTTCCCATGTTATCCCGAGGAATTAGTGGAGTTTACAGAAGTATTCGCTGCCCAGTTCATGTTAATTGCATTCGTTGTAATTGATTTGAAATTTACAAAAACAGAACCCAGCCATGCAAAATAAGTGCCTCCTGCTTGACTTATGCCATTAATAGAAGATAAATCAAGAGGTTTGTTATGAAATACAAATGTAAAGCTAAAGTAAAGGAAAAGCAATAAACCAATTAAGAAAATTGCAAGAAGCCTGTGTCTAAACCTCTTTAATTCAAGGAATACCCAGATAGCAACAATGAGAACACCAATCCCTATTAAGGTTATAGTTAAATCCATAGATAAAATAATGAAGGGTAATATAAAAATATTTCCTTAAGATAAATTTTTATACAATCCTGATTAAGGATATTCATGGAAAAATTCTATGTTACAACGCCAATTTATTATCCGAATGACATACCGCATATTGGGCATGCTTACACAACCATAGCAGCAGATATCGTAGCAAGATGGAACAAGCTTCTTGGAAAAAAGGTTTTCTTTCTTACAGGAACAGATGAGCATGGAAAAAAGATAGAAACGATTGCAAAAGAGAAAAACAAAACGCCGCAGGAATTTGTTGATGAACTGGTTCCAAAATTTAAGGAAGCGTGGAAAAAATTAAACATAGATTATGACTATTTCATTAGAACCACAAACCCCGAGCATGAAAAAGTTGTAAAAGAAGTTTTGCAAAAAGTTTACGATAAGAGAGATATTTATTTAGGGGAATATGAAGGGCTTTATTGTACTGCCTGCGAAGCTTATTACACTGAAAAAGATTTAATAAATAATTGCTGTCCGATTCACAAAAGACCTGTTGAAAAATTGAAAGAACCAAGTTATTTCTTCGGATTAAGCAAATACAAAGACCGGCTTCTCGAATTCTATAAAAAAAATCCCAATTTCATTTCTCCAGATTATAGAAGAAAAGAAATTATCAATCGTGTTGAGGAAGGATTGCAGGATTTGAGCATTTCAAGAACGAGTTTTGATTGGGGAATAAAATTGCCTTTCAACAAACAGCATATAACTTATGTTTGGTTTGATGCCTTGATAAATTATTATTCTGCAACAAGAGAAAAAGGAAAAAGCAGCTTCTGGCCCGCTGATTTGCATTTGATAGGAAAAGATATTCTTTGGTTCCATGCAGTTTATTGGCCTGCTATGTTGATGTCCGCAGGAATCAAATTGCCAAAGAAAATTTTCGCCCATGGATGGTGGACATTCAATAAAGAAAAAATCTCCAAATCTCGGGGAAAAGTTATCAATGTAAATGAATTAATTGAAATTGCAGGCGTTGATTCTGCAAGATATTTCTTGTTCAGGAATACGGCATTTGGTGAAGATGGAGATTTCTCGAAAGAAGATTTGATTTCAAGGCATAATAATGAGTTAGCAGATAAATTAGGAAATCTCACGAGAAGAGTTGCAGGATTAGCAGAGAAATATGGAATTTCCAAAACAAAAAATTCATTGCTTAAAGATTTGAAATTAAAAGAAATCAAAAGCAAAATGGAAAATCTTGAATTGGACAAAGTCCTAAATTTAATTTTTGAATTTATAGACAAATGCAATGAATATGTCCAACAAAAGAAGCCATGGGAAACATTCAGCACAACTGTCTTGTATGAAGTCGCAGATTCAATTAAAGCAATTGCAATTTTGCTATGGCCATTCATTCCAGAAACTTCTGAAAAGATAGCAAAGCAATTTGGTTTCAAGATTAAAAAAGGAAGCCTAGAAGAAATAAAGAAACCATTGAAAATTGGAAAAATTCAAAAAGGAGAAATACTCTTCAAAAAGATAGAATAAAATGACAGAAGGAATAATAGATTTCAGCCACTGGGAAAAAATAGATTTGCGAGTTGGAAAAATTGTGAAGGTTGAAGATATTGAAGGTGCTGACAAGCTTTACAAATTAACAGTAGATTTGGGAAAAGAAATTGGAAAGAGAACAGTCTGCGCTGGAATTAAAAGACATTATTCAAAAGAAGATTTGAAGAACAAGAAAATAATTTTATTTGTGAACCTCGCACCAAGAATGTTAAAGGGAATAGAAAGTCAGGGGATGATTCTTGCAGCAGTTAACAAAGATGAAAGCAAGGTTATTCTCTTAACACCAGAAAAGGATATTGAAGTTGGCAGCAAAGTGAGATAATGGTTTCCAAAAAGCTATTTGATATTACTATTTATGAAACAGATAATTTTGAAGTTAACCAGGATTGGGAAGTCCCAATTCCAGGATTTTTCATCTTATCCCCTAAAAATAAAATAAAGTCAATAACAGAGTTTACAGATGGCGAATCCCATGAATTAATTGACATTCTTCGCAAAATCCGTAATGCTATGAGGACCGTTCTTAAAATTAAAGAAGTCTCTATTTTTCAAGAGGAAAAAACCAAATTCAATTTCCATATTTGGATTCTCCCTCAATATGATTGGATGAAAGAAAATTCATTAAAAGAAATTCTAAAGTATGCACAAAAAAATATGAAATCATCCAAAAACATGAAAGAGGTTAAAGAGGCGGCTGAGAAAGTCAAAGAATACTTATCTTCTTCTCAAATTTCTGAAAACCCGGTCCAATAAGCTTTCCCTGTCTTTTCGGGAGTCATAATCTATATTCATTATCTTTGCCGCAATTTCTTTGTAAGCGCGTGAAGGCTTGCTCTTTGGATAAACATTGACGACTGCATCTTTCATGTTAATTGCTCTTTTTACAACCATATCTTCAGGAATCATTCCAAGAATAGGAATTTCAAGCATTTCTTTTACTGTTTCTGGTTGCATTTCAATATCGTCTTTTCTTACTCTCGTAACAATTGTTCCCATAACAGGAATTCTCATTTGCTCTGCAAGCTTGACAGTCTTTAGTGCATCGGTTATCGCAGCAATCTCAGGATTTGTGACAATAATCAATTCATCAGCCATTTCCATGACAGAAGTTGCTTCACTTCCAAGTCCGGCTGAACTATCAACAATAACATAATCAGCAATTCTCTTGAAATCATCTTTGAAATCTTTTATTTTGTTCGGCTTTATCTTTCTAAGTTCTCTTACAGATAAAGAAGAAGGCATAATCTTCATTCCCGATTCATGTTCATAAACAGCCTCATAAGGCTCTGCTTTTCTCAAAAGAACATGATTAAGGTTTATTGGAACTTCCGGAGAGTTAAGATGTATTCCGATATTTGGAGTAGATAAGTTCCCATCAATAACAAGAACATTTCCGCCAAAATGATTAATTGCGGCACCGAGATTTATTGCGGTGGTCGTCTTTCCAACTCCCCCCTTACCAGAAGTGATAACAATAAGTCTTTTCATTTTAAATCCATAAGAACAATTTCACTTTCTTGAGGGAAAGTTAAGCGAAGGAAACCGTAGGTGTCCTCGCGGTTCTACTTACTAAGAAATTGCCTCGTCGTACTTATAAATCTTTCCAGCATGCTAGCATAAATTTTTAATTTCTCGAGATTAATATCAACCTCTTCCCCACGATAAATTACTTTAAGAGTAACATTCTTTCTGAATTCGCCGATTCTTTCTTTTCTAAGCTCTTCAAGTTTTCGCAGCATTTCGTAAACATCAATGACTTCAAGAAAATCTTTATCTTTCTTGAAAAGTTTTTTCACTTCTTCCATTTTTGCTAGAGGGCTTGATGGAATCACAGAGATCTTTTTCTTTGTTTTTGCATGAGCAAGAATTTCTTCAATGCTTGTTTCAATCATTCTTCGCCATCTCAGAAGCAGATTAACAATCACATCACAGGTTTTTGTATACTTGAGACTAACATAAAGTAGATGATCTGCCCTAATCTTTTCCTGAATTATATCTTCCATTCCTAAAGAGAACTAAAGTTTAGTAGTAAAATGGTATTTTTATATTTTCCTATTTTATACTATCAGGTAATGGTAAAAGTTAGTTTGATAATTTAAAGATGGCTTCTGCCAAATCGCCGGTCTCAGCCAGTGCTTCCTGCGCTTCTTTTTCGCTGCATCCAGTTTTTTCCATTATGGTCTTTATATCATCATCGGAGAATTTATCGTCGCTGATTTCCTGGATGTCTCCTGTAATTTGCAAGCTCTCCTGACCTTGCATCTTCATTTTCATAACAGAAGGATTTTCAATTACCAGTTTTCCCCCATCATTTTTCTCAATTATGACTCTCGAAGCATCTATTTCTTCCTGGGAAAGCCCCATTTGTTTCATTACTGCTTGCATTTTTTTGGGATCAATATTTGGAAACATGATAACTGATAACACAAATGGTTAAAAAATCTTTTTATTGCTCTTATTTATGAGCCCAATAAGACTAACAGAACACTCTGATGGTAATCTATATTCTGGAATAACAAAAGTAGTAGTAAAAAGAGCATATGGGGGGGGCGAAATCTCCCTTGATACTTTTTCAGTAAAAGATTTAGAAAGAGCAATTTCAGACAAAACAAAAGAATTCAAGGCAAATGCATATGAACCCCTCAAAGCTAATCTTGTGAATTGGAGCGGGGAATATCACGGTCAATTCCGTTTTTATGAAATTGACAAATCTGCTTTAACAAGAAAAAAACTAGAACTATATTAGCAATTCTATTATTAAATCTTAACAGTCAATCCAAGTACTATTCTAAAACCAACTAAAAGTATCAAAAAGAAAATCACGTGCATCGGTTTAAGATTGAACAAGCTGGAATATTCTTCCTTGAATCTTACAAGCCCCCCATAACCAGAAGGTAAATTTATGCTTTCATCTGCCATGATATTACAATCTTAAAAGGGTATAAAAAAGTTTTGTATCCGATAAGTTTTATAATATTGAAATTATAGATAAGTGTATGTTTGAATTCAAGAAATCAGAGGAAAAATGGAAGAAGTTCTGGGAAGATGAAAAAATCTACAGGTTTAATCCAGAAACCAAAAAGGAGATTTATTCTATAGATACACCTCCTCCAACAGTTTCGGGAAGAATGCACATTGGACATGCCTGTTCCTATTCACAACAGGATTTTATTGCCAGATACAAGAGAATGCGCGGCTATGATATTTTCTATCCTTTTGGAACAGATGACAATGGATTAGCAACAGAAAGAATGATTGAAAAAATCAAAAATGTCAAAGCCAAAGATATGTCCAGAGAGGAGTTCATAAAATTGTGCCTTGAATTTCTCAAGAAAGAACTTCCAGAATTCATTCAAGATTGGAAAGATATTGGAATAAGCTGCGATTGGAATCTTCGCTATTCAACAATAAATGAACATTCAAGACGAATTTCTCAGTGGAGCTTCTTGGACTTGCACAAAAAAGGAAGAATGTATAGAAAAGACGCTCCTGCAATGTGGTGTCCTGAATGCAGAACAGGAGTTGCTCAAGTGGAAGTTCGTGATAAAGAAATTGATTCACATTTCAATGACATAATTTTCAAAGTTGATGGAAGAGATTTGATAATTTCAACAACACGTCCAGAATTGCTGCCGGCCTGTGTAGCAATTTTTTATAATCCTGAAGATATTAGATTCAAGAAATATCATGGGAAAAAAGCCCGTGTTCCTCTGTTTGATTTTGAAGTCCCAATTATGGAAGACAAAAGAGCAGACCCAAAAAAAGGAACGGGTGTTGTTATGTGCTGCACTTTCGGAGACCAGACAGATATGGAATGGCAGAAAGCCTACAATCTTCCGATAAAAATTGCCATTGGGAATGATGGAAGAATGACAGAAGTTGCAGGAAAATACAAGAATCTTCCAATAAAAGAAGCACGAAAAAAAATAATTGAAGACCTCAAAGAAGCCGGACTTCTTGTTTCTCAAAAACAGATAAAGCATTTTGTTAATGTTCATGAGCGTTGTGGCACTGAAATTGAATTTGTAAAAAGCAAGCAATGGTTCGTCAAATATCTTGATTTAAAAAAAGATTTGCTGAAATGGGGAAATGAGTTAAAATGGTATCCTAATTTCATGAAAGTAAGGTATGATAATTGGGTAAATGGATTGCAATGGGATTGGCTCGTTTCAAACCAAAGATATTTCGGAATCCCGATTCCAGTTTGGTATTGCAAAGAATGTGATGAAATAATAATTGCAAAAGAAGGACAATTGCCTGTAAATCCTCTTTCAGACAAGGCTCCCGTAAAACAATGCCCAAAGTGCGGCTCAAAAGAGATTATTCCTGAAAAAGATGTTCTCAACACATGGTTTACTTCTTCAATGTCACCGCAATTGTCAACCTGGCTCATGCCCGAGAAAGTTCAGAAAAGATTATTCCCGATGGACCTTCGTCCCCAAGCTCATGAGATTATCAGTTTCTGGCTTTTCAATACCTTGTTGAAATCAAGATTACACTTCGAAAAGAATCCTTGGAAGAATGCAATGATTTCGGGATATGTAACCATGAAAGGCGAGAAAATGTCAAAATCAAAAGGGAATGTAATAAATCCTAGGGATATAATGGAAAAATATGGGAGTGATGCAATAAGATACTGGGCGGCATCATCAAAATTAGGAGAGGATTTTGATTACAATGAAAAGGATGTCCTTACTGGAAAGAAA
>Ga0265322_10000292_pt1 | contig 21430 bp, 16 predicted proteins | sample 41222metaG_FD_193584 | JGI IMG/M metagenome (GOLD analysis project Ga0265322, IMG submission 193584) | Rhizosphere microbial communities from Carex aquatilis grown in University of Washington, Seatle, WA, United States - 4-12-22 metaG | ecosystem: Host-associated > Plants > Roots > Rhizosphere...
CTGTCCTAAGGCAAATACTTTCGGGATATTGGCTCCATCATTCAATGTCAGTATCACCGATTTCACACTCGGACTCGTTATCTTTACGCTGCTGCCTGCTCCGCTCAACGATCCCAGCAATTGTCCCTGTGCCGTCCGTGCCGCCATCTTCACTCCGGCCAATGTCGCCTTCGTCCCTTCCAGACTGATCGTCACCGGATACGCACTTGATTGAATATTAACCGCATATTCGTATTTCGTTGTGTTCGACATCACTGACGGATATGTTTCCACCATCCGCCCTGAGCTGTACCGTGCATCGAATCCCGTCAGTTCTGCTATCGACGGCGGCATCTCGTACGAGATTAATGCACTCTGCAGTACGCTTTCACTGCCTAAGTACAACGTCTGGTTTCCGCCCCGTGCATCCCGCACAACCAACTGGCTCATTTGTGACAACTCCGTTACCGGCTCTGCCTTCGGCAGTGCTGCCGGTGCCGTCATTTGCAGTACCGCATTCGGGCCCGTCGTTGCCGTTTTGACCCAGTATCCATGTCCCGGTAACAACGTGGTGGCAATGTTATAGCCGCTGCCGTTGTATCCGAAATACTGTGACGTCGAGCTGATATTCACCTGTGTAATACTGCCCGTCGGAACTGCTCCTGACGGTACTCCGATCATGTTCCATCCGTTAGCGACTGTATCCGATATACTCGCGAAATGATTTCCCGGTACACCGGCATACAGCTTGTTTGCATACTTCAACCAGTACCCTTTTCCGTTCTTCAACGTTGCTACCGTCTGGTATGATCCATTATATTGGAATGCCGAGGAGATCGCTCCGGGGTAATCCGATGTCTTGCTGTAATTATTGCCTGCCGGTACGGTGGATACCGATACCAGGTTCCATCCGGTCGTCGCATAGTATGCGGCACCCGGCGTGAACTTGATGCATGTCCCTGCCGTCGGTTTGGTCTGGATCGGGTATGCATTCCGGTTCAAGAATACAAATCCCGGTGTTGCTCCATAGTATCCGGCGGTGACGCTATTCGAATCTGCCTGCATACCGACCAGCGCCGCTGAATCCTGTCCCTGAGTTCCGATGATATCATATTCGTACTTGATTGTCCCGTCGCAACGGTTCATGATCACACGGAACGTTGTGTTATCCGATTCTGCTGATTTGGTCGTTTCATCGAATGTGCCGATCGAATCCCACTCGACAATAAACTTACACGGATCGCCGCCGTTACCATACCGGACGTTGCCGTATTGTCCGGCGCTGTCTCCGATAATCAGGTCGCAATAAAATGGCGCAATGAAATTCTTCGGCGGGAGTCCTTGCGTCTGACCGATCGAGTCTTGATGACCATGGCGTTGTGCAATCGGAAGTGTCCACGTTGTGCTGTATGCACCGCCCGAATTAATATCCAACGTATCGGTTGACGTCTTGGATAATGCAAGCGCTCCATTGACGCCGATCCAGACGTACCGTGCGGTATCGCCGAAGATCGTCATCGGACCGCCGGGAATGGCATATGGTCCTGCCTGTCCGTCGTCTTTCGGATTGGCAGTTGCAACTTCGTCAAAGAATTTCGATGTATCGATTGTCGTACCTGTTGCAGAAATGTCCGTATGTGTCGGGCATGACGCAAAGGTATCGATCTGATAATATGCATTGGACAGATCGACTGTTCGATATTCATGAGAGGGGCCGTTAGCACTGACGCCTTCCATATCAACGGCCTTCACAAAGAAATCAATGGTATGCCCTGGCGCTTCACCGGGAATAGATCCTTCCCATAAATCACCAATCACCGGCACCATTGTTACCGGAGCCTGTACGATACCATCAAGTGCCCAGTTGAGAGAAGCGCTGGCAACGCCGGCTAATGCCACATTTGCCGGATCGCAATCGTCAGCGGTTACTTCGACATGTTGCGGTCCCGTTGAAAGCGTGTTGTGGGGAGTATCGTAATCGCCAATTTGTGGTGGTGTGTTGGATGTGACCGTCATGGTATACCACCAATTAAGAGCTGCAACTTGTAATGTATCGTCGACGGTAAATCCACCGCGAGCCACCCATCCACGTTTGACATCATCAACCGGAACGCCCGCACAGTTGGCAGGACCTGAATCGTGTTCGTAAAATTTCCAATTACGTGAAGGATAGTTTTCGTCGGCGGTACTGACTTTTGAAGTCCATGTTAACCATGTGAATCCATCTGACGATCCCTCAACGACATGATGGTTTGGCGCGCCAACGCGCATGTTGATAAAGAACACTTGGCCAACACTCACGCTGCACGGAAATCCGTCGTCCAACATTGCCACAGAGTTAATCGTGTTTGCATGATCGGTAACCGGAAAACCGGAAAATCCCCATATCCCGCTACCAAACGGCGGGCCTGCTGTGCCATGAGCGATCGTTGAATGGAACGGTCCCGGGTACGGATCTGCATCTTCCGGGAATGCCGCTACACCTTGATCTGCGTCGCCGATGTTTATCCAGTATCCCCAGTTCTGGCACGGAGGATCGAACGGTCCGGGACGAACGCCGGGACCATACGTCGGTCCGATAACCGATTGATGAATGCGAATGTATAACACATTATACAGAGTGGAGCCATCTAAAATGCTCGTATCCGGTCCTGCGTCCCAGAAAAGGGAATCGATTGTTCCGGTTGCCTTGGCGATGTACCATTGTCCCATCACATCTTTATGATGGGCAATATGATCGATGCTCGGCGGGAATTTATCTTCCGTATAACCGAATGTAAACTGATTACCGCAAGGCGTTGTTGTGGAGGTAACTGATTTGTGGAATTTTTTTGAAAGAATATGAGATGCATTCCTCGTTTTAGTCAAAGGAATAACCTCTTGTTGGGGAGTAATCAAATATCTTTGTTGAGCCACCACAATTTGACAAACAAAGAACAAAAGAAGAAACATTTTTTTCATAGCAGATCCCTTCTTAAAGTGATCGTTGTTCCTCCCCCATCTTTCTGATTATTAATTATCGCATTTTTTGTAACCAATGTCAATAAATTAAAAAATATTTCGATTTTTATAAAAATTTCAACATTGCTGAAATTATTAAAGATTATCGATGATGGCTTTTGCCATTTCTACCGTCCCGACAGAATTTACGGGATTCAGGTCGCGGGTGACAAAGCGGAGCTCTTTAACAGTTTTGGCAACTGCGGATTCGATTCTTTGGGCGGCAACGAATTCGCCGATATGTCTCAACATCATTGCAGAAGCGAGGATCAAGGCGCTCGGATTTGCAAGATTCTTTCCGGCAATATCAGGTGCGCTTCCGTGAACTGCTTCAAAAATTGCCGCGTGAGAACCGATGTTGGCTCCCGGCGCCATTCCCAGTCCGCCTACCAGACCCGAACAGAGATCGGATAATATATCGCCGAACAAATTTGTCGTTACAATGACATCGAACTGTTGCGGATTCATCACCAGTTGCATGCACATATTATCGATGATTTTATCATTGGTCTGAATTTCCGGATATTCTTCAGCCATTGTTTTTCCAACCCCTAAAAAAAGTCCGCCGGTAAATTTCAAGATATTGGCTTTATGAACGATGGTGACCTTCTTCCGGTTGTGTTTCTTTGCGTACTCAAATGCATAGCGGAGAATTCGTTCGGATCCGGATCGTGTGACAACGCCGATCGTTTCAGCGGCGCTTTTGGCCGGATCGATATAATGTTCAATGCCGGAATAAAATTCTTCCGTGTTTTCCCGAAACACGATCATGTCGAGATTCTTCCAGTGTGTCGGTATTCCGTCGAAAGATTTTGAGGGACGGAAATTAACATACAAATCAAATTCTTTCCGCAGCGCAACGTTGACACTTCGAAATCCCGTGCCGATCGGAGTCGTCAACGGTCCTTTAAGGGCGATATGGTTATGCTGGATAGATTCGATGACATGTTGGGGCAGGGGATCTTTGTATTTCTCAATTGCAGGAATGCCGGCTTCATGTTCTTCCCATTGAATTTTAACACCCGTTGCCTCAATAACTGACAGTGCTGCCTTTGCAATTTCAGGGCCTATGCCATCCCCCGGAATTAATGTAATTGTTGTCATTTTTTTGCTACGATGAAAGATTGATGTTGTGGATGTTTAATGTACGCAAATATTCTGTCTGCTTCAAACCGGAAGTTGAAGAAGGAATTTAATGTTTGGGAAGTGTTGAGGCAAGATGTCGAAATTGTCGAAAAATTTTGTCAGGCATGCGATGTGTGAAGCGGTTGAAACGATACATGTCGTGAAAAAGTTGTACCGAGTCGTTCATACTTGCCATGGCGATGTGCTGCAAGAGCTTATAATTTTCGGTCGAAATGATTTTGGCCGATGAAAAAAAATTGGAGATCCCTCTTCCTACAAATTGTGTCAGAAAAAGAGTTTCCGCCATCAAGCGATCATGGTCCCGCGGGTTCATGATGAAAGTATCCATGCCGGTTGTGCGTAAAGCACGTACGATTTTACGGAATTGTGGTGCGGGAATCCGTTCAGGACATAATACGATCGGTTTGTCAACCAATGTTTTTCCGATGCTGTCGGGACCGAACAACGGATGAGCCCCGAGAATATATGCATGTGCGGGAAGAATCTTCTTCATCCATTGAATCGGCAAATCTTTAACGGAACAGACGTCGATGACAAGCGTTTTCGGTTGAAGAAGCGGTGCGATCGTTTTAAGAAGTGATTTGAATGATCTTATCGGTACGGCAAGAATAATTATTTTTCTTTTCGTCGCTTCGTGTAATGAGACGCGATGAATTCCCCTCTCAAGGTGAACGGATCTGTTTATCTCCAGAATGCCGACAGAAAATATCCGTTTGAGATTATGAGCAACGAGTGAACCGAATCTTCCATATCCAACGATAGTGACTTCTTGTTTCATGCCAGTCGCTGTGCAGTACGTGATTCCTGGAAAACGATCCGGTAAATATCACGGATGAATTTCCGGTCAAGGCCGGTATCCTGCAGAAGAGCAAACCTTTTTTTCATGATTTCTTTTTCCCGCCGGGGATTGGCAATCGGACGACGATGAAGTTTTTTCCACCGCCCGATTTCGCGAACCAGTTCCTGCCGCTGGGAAAGCAGAAGGATCAGCATATCGTCGAGCAGATCGATTTCTTTTCGAATGAAACCGGTTGTCGTTCCTTTCTTCAGAAAGGATTGACGCAAAAGATGATCGACGATAACAAGTGAAATCATGGACTCGACCACCGGCACAACCCTCGGGCATAAACAGGGATCATGCCTTCCCTCGACCGTGATGCTCCTTTTTCGTCCCCGGGTATCGACCGTTTGTTGTGATTTTGGAATAGACGATGGAGGTTTGACGGCAACCCGGATAATAATATCTTCACCGTTCGATATTCCCCCAAGAGTTCCACCTGCAAAATTTGTTTTTGTCTTTATTGCACCGCTTTTTTTATCTTTCAAAAATTCATCGTTATGTTCACTGCCTTTCATCCGTGAGGCAGAGAATCCGGAACCGATTTCAAAACCTTTGGTTGCCGGAATCGACATCAACGCTTTCGCCAGATCTGCTTCAAGTTTATCGAAGACCGGTTCGCCGAGTCCCGCCGGACATCCCCGTACAACGGCTTCAACTATTCCGCCAAGAGAATCTCCTTCTTTTTTTACTTTCAGAATCATTCTTTCCATTTTCTTGGCAACTGCCGGATCGGGACAGCGAACGGAATTTTTTTCTATCTGAGAAAAATCGATTGTCTTTGCAACCAGGGATCCGACGGATTTTGTGTACGCTGTTACCTGAATGCCGTTCCTGTTGAGAATTTTTTTTGCGATGGCTCCGGCCGCAACCCGCCCCGCAGTTTCCCTGCCCGATGATCTTCCGCCGCCGCGGTAATCTTGAATTCCATATTTTGACAAATAGGTATAACCGGCATGCCCGGGCCGGAAAAGGTCTTTAATGGCATCGTACGCTTTTGAATTTTGATCGGTATTCCAAATAAGAAGGCAGACCGGCGTACCGAGCGTTTTCCCTTCAAAAACTCCGCTGAGAATATGAACGCGGTCAGCTTCACTCCGCGGCGTCGTCACAGAACTTTGTCCCGGTCTGCGGCGATCGAGTTCTTTTTGAATATCCGGTTCCGAGATGGGCAAATTCGGACGAACGCCATCGATCAGAACCCCTACGGCTTTTCCGTGGCTCTCGCCGAATGTCGTAATTTTAAATAATGAGCCGAGTGAATTTCCTGCCATGAAAATTATTGTCCTTCGAGTTTTTGGAATTCTTTCCAGAAATCCGGAAAAGATTTTTTAACGCAACCCGGATTTTTTATTGTAATACCGTTAATGCGTAACCCCGCGATTGCAAATGCCATTGCAATGCGATGATCGTTATACGTTTCGATTTCAGTTCCATGAAGTTGTTTCGGGTGAATCACCATAGTGTCGTCGGCAACTTCGACACGGGCGCCGAGTTTTGTCAGCTCACGTGCGATAGCGGTTAAACGATTGGTTTCTTTATACTGAAGATGCGCGATGTTATAAATTGTCGTCGGTCCTTCAGAAAACGCCGCGACAACCGCAAGTGCCGGCACACAGTCGGGGATTTGATTCATATCGATCTCGATACCACGAAGCAAGCCGCCCTGAATCTCGATAGTATTATCGGATGTCGTGACAGAGCAACCCATGTCCGAAAGAATATCGAAAAATTTCACATCGCCTTGCAGCGATTCGCGCGAAAGGTGAGGTATGCTGATTTTTCCGCCGGTAATTGCCGCCGCCGCTGCAAAATATGTTGCGGCAGATGCATCGCCCTCAATCGTAAAATCATGCCCGATGTAATGCTGGTTGTGATCAATACGAAAAAGCTTCATATCAACATCATCAAATATCGCTCCGAAGGAACGCATCACATGTAACGTCATATCGATATACGGCAGGGAACTGGTTTTTCCTTTGACACGAATCGAAGTCGGACGTTTTGCATATGGCGCCGCTAACAAAAGGGCAGAGAGATATTGACTACTTGTCGAGGCATCAAGTTCGATTGTCCCGCCGACAAAATTTCCGCCGTGAATTTTTACAGGAGGATTTCCATTGGTACTCGTACATTTTATCCCTGCCGTTTTTAATGCGGCGAGTAAATCATTCATCGGCCGCTGTTGCATTTGTGCATCGCCGTTGATTTCAGTCGTCCCCGGCGCGATAGCTGCAAAGCCGGAAAGAAATCGCATTGCTGTCCCCGCATTGCCCACAAAAATCTCTTTCGACGGGGCTTGTAATATTCCTCCGGAACCGGAAATTTCGATAAACTCCTTGTGTCGTTTGAGCTGTATGCCGAATTCCGGTAAAGCGTCGATTAAATATTGAGAATCCTCGCTTTGCGATGGATTTAAAATTTTTGACGGTCCATCGGCAAGAGCAGCGGCAATCAGCGCACGATTGGTATAACTCTTCGACGGCGGAATGTGGACCTCCGCGTTGAGTTTGGATATCGGATGAATTGCCCTCACCGTTTCCTCACTCATACCATCGTCCTCATAAACAGTTGGGATTGGATGGAAGCTTGCCTTTCAAATAATTCTTCACCGGTAATGACGGAGCAACCGATCGTTCTTGCACGGCGAATTAATGTCGTTATTGGCGGCGTGTACACCGCATCGAGAACGATCATTTTCGCGTTGAGAAATTGTTTTGGAACAAGAGAATACGGCGAAGAGTTATTGCCGGTCATCCCGACGGATGTGGCATTCATGAGAATATCACAACGATGCAGACAAATATTCCCCAAAATATCCCATTGACAGGAGAATTCCTGTGCCAGCGATTCAGCTTTTTTTTGTGAGCGTCCGAGCGCTGTCACCACAGCGCCATGGGATACTGCCGCACAGATCATCGCCCGCGCCGTGCCGCCGGTTCCCATAATGAGAACCTGTTTTCCTTTGAGAGAAGTTTGCTGATTGAGCAAATCAATCAATGCCATATAATCCGTATTATAGCCGATAAATTTATTTTTCTTTTTTATGATCGTATTGATGCTGCAAAGAGAAGAGACGTCCGGATCAATCGAATCGAGAAATGGAATGATACGTTCTTTCAGCGGCATCGTGACACTCAGTCCTGTGACAAGATCGGAAAATGTATGCCAGAATTTTGTAAGATCATTAACGAGAAAATTGAGATAGACAGCATCGAGCTTTTTTTCATGAAACCGTTTATTGTGAAAATAAATTCCCCGGCTGTGCTTGACCGGGTTGCCGATCAGACCGAAAATTTTTGTGTGTGAAGAAATGTTCTCAACATGAAATATCGTATTCAAATCGGAAACAGTCAACTGCCCCGGCCCCGTTTTCGAAGAAGCGCCGAGTCCTCCAAACGTTAAACAATTGCCGAATGTTCCGCCGATAATTCTGGTTGCCTCGCCGTATTCACCCATGCAAATTCCAACGATCGGCTGATGGTCTTTTCGTGCCTGTCGTAAAACATCGAACATTATTTTGTTGTCGGAAATTCCGTTCGCCATTGTTGCCAGCTTGATAATTCCTGCACGTGTCTTTCTGCAACGGCGGTAGACAGCGGAAAGATGCTTCGGTGTTCTCTGGAAAGTATGATATGAGCAAATCAGTCGCCGCCGGTCATAGTTATCAAGAAATTTTTTAAAAAATGCTAAGCCCCATCGTAATTCGATATCGACATATTCTGCTCCGAGATCGAGGGCATGAGAAAGAATCAATGCCTGTCGTGTTGCAGTTCCCCGGAATTTTCCACCTTCATCCCATCGGCGATTGGTGATGATGACCCGCGGTCGTGGCGATGTGAGCAGCTTTTCCATATCGAGATCGCGAATATGATCGATCCGGACCTCGGCAAGGTCGAATTTTTTCTTGAGGAGTCGAAACTGGCGGATCGTTTCTCCCATTGATTGTGATGCTATCGACGGACAAACTTTCATGAAATAACAGTGCTCAATGTTTTTGCCGAAACCGGTATATCGATTACCGCTTTTCCAATGCCGGTGAGAAGCGTATAATATACAATGCCGCCGCGATTTTTTTTATCATACGAAATGACGGGTAACAATTTCCGTAATGTATACGACGGCGGTACTTCCGTCGGAAGATGACATCGATCAAGTATCGATTGTAATCGAAAGACATCGGTGAGGGCGAGGCCGGTCGTTCGGGTAGAAAGTTTCGCTTCGGTAACCATCCCGATCGAAATTGCTTCGCCATGAAGAAGACGGAAATGTGAAAGAGATTCAATTGCGTGACCGACGGTATGTCCAAAATTGAGAATTTTTCTAAGACCGGACTCCCGCTCATCTTTCTGTACGACATTTCTTTTCAACTCACAACATCGTTTAATAATTGCTGTGAGAACGGTAAGGTCACGTTCCAAAATCTTTTGATGATTCCGCTCGATATAATTGAAGAAATCGGCATCAAGAATGGCGCCATATTTTATGACTTCCGCTAACCCGCTTTGAAATTCCCGATCAGGAAGAGTCTCGAGTACGGAAGCATCGATATAAACTTGATGAGGCTGATAGAAAGCCCCGATTAAATTTTTTCCGTGAGGATGATTGATTGCGACTTTTCCGCCGACACTGCTGTCGACTTGCGCGAGAAGCGATGTCGGAATTTGGACGAGTGGAATTCCCCGGAACAACGTTGCCGCAACAAATCCGGCAAGATCGCCGATCATACCGCCGCCAAGAGCGATAATGACTGAATGGCGGTCGGCACGGAGTTGCAGTAGTTTATTTTCCAGCCGGTCTTTTATTTTTCGGGATTTACTTTTTTCTCCTGCCGGAACAGTAAGCACGAAACGAGAAGATTGATTCAAGGCAAGAGAAAGTTTTCTCCCGTACAACCGACCGACATGAGAATCCGTAATGATAAATTTTTTCGAACCGGGAAATCGCCGAAGAATATCTTTTGCAGCTTCTGTTAAGGAAATGCCGATCTGAATATCATACAAAAAATTGTCTTTGGGGATGTCGACCCGTATTATCCGCTTCATATCCGTAAACTATATTTTTGATTGGTCGGCGTTATGGTTGAGTACATTTGCAAAAGATGCAACGAAATTTTGAGCTTCTTCAATGATACGATTCTTCGGAGCCGTTTGCAATATTTTGATAAGAGCGCTGCCGATGATAACGCCATCGCACAATGTGCTGATTTCCTTTGCGTCGTTCGGTGTGCTAATGCCGAATCCGACCAACATCGGATTGCGGCGAATATGTTTTTGAGCGCGGCGAAGAAATGTTTTTGCCTGCTCGGCAATGTCGGTTCGAACTCCTGTCACTCCTGCAACTGAAACGCAATAGAGAAATCCTGTCGATGCCTGATCTAACCGGCGCAACCGTTCATCCGAAGTTGTCGGTGATGCAAGAAAAATAGATGCGATCCCGGACTTTGCAGTATGATCTTGGTACTCTCGGCTTTCTTCAAGCGGAAGATCGGGAATGATGACACCGTCGATTCCGTATTCTGCAGATGTTTGGATAAATTTCTGAAGACCGAATGCAAATATCGGATTTGCATATCCCATCAATACCAAAGGAATATCGGTTTGCGTTCTGATTTCTTTTGCCATAGTCAATGTTTTAGTAAGCGTTATACCGTTGCGCAATGCCTGTTCGGAACTCATTTGAATTGTCGGTCCGTCCGCGATCGGATCTGAAAATGGAATGCCGATTTCAACGAGATCGGCTCTGGATTTTGCCAGTGCGGTTACTATCGGCACAGTACTTTCGATTGTCGGATAGCCGGCAGTAATGAAAAAAGAAAGAGCCTTTCTCCCTTGTTGTTTACATTGCCGCAATCGGTCTGTAATTCTCATGAGGCATTCTGATTAATTTTGGAATTGCTCAACGCAGTGGTAATCGTGTCGACATCTTTTTCTCCGCGTCCGGAAAGATTGACGATAACAATTTCATGTTCATTGGTTTTCGGCATCAAATATTCGAGATAGGCGAGAGCGTGAGAAGATTCCAATGCAGGAAGGATTCCTTCTAAACGTAAAAGGGTAGAGCAGGCACGTAATGCTTCTTCATCACTCACGGAAACATATTGTACGCGACCGGATTCTTTGAGATAACTATGTTCCGGACCGACGCCGGGATAGTCGAGTCCGGCGGAAATAGAATGTGCCGGCTGAACTTGCCCATCTCCATTTTGCAAGAGGTAACTGAACGATCCATGCAGAATGCCCGGAGAGCCTGCAGTCAACGTCGCGGCGTGCTTGCCGCTTGCTATGCCGCATCCGGCGGCTTCTACGCCAATCATTGCCGCGTTATCGTTCAAAAAATCGAAGAACAATCCGATAGCATTGCTTCCGCCGCCGACACATGCAACCAAATAATCCGGTAATCGATGTTCTTCACCGAGTATTTGCTGTCGTGTTTCTTTTCCGATGATGGATTGAAAATCTCTGACGATCATCGGATAGGGATGGGGACCGACAACCGATCCGATCACATAAAATGTGTCGCGGACGTTTGTCACCCAATCTCTCAGCGCTTCATTTGTCGCGTCTTTCAAAGTACACGTTCCCGATGATACCGGAATAACTCCAGCGCCCAATAAACGCATCCGCGTGACATTGATTTTCTGGCGTGACATATCTTCCGTACCCATGTAAACGAAACATGGTAATCCCATTAACGCGGCAGCAGTGGCTGTTGCAACGCCATGCTGTCCTGCCCCGGTTTCTGCAATGATCCGTTTTTTGCCGATATGCTTTGCAAGAAGAATTTGTCCGATGGCGTTATTGATTTTATGAGCGCCGGTGTGGCAAAGATCTTCACGCTTGAGATAGATTTTTCCCCGTCCATAATGCCGGGTGAGCCGGTCTGCAAAATATAACGGCGTCGGTCGTCCGACATAATTTTTAAGAAGATTGTCCAGGGAAGATTGAAACGAAGAATCATTCTTGATCTGTTTGTACGTTCGTTCAAGATCATCAAGAGCGGAAAAAAGAGTTTCCGGGACAAATCTGCCGCCGAATTTTCCAAAATGTCCCAAGGCATCCGGCAATTGTTGGGTCGGAGAAATCATGCAATTGCCTCATCGGGAACGCTGGAACGCCTGAATGTCCGGTCCATGATTGGAGCAAGGTGCTCGATTTTGTCCAGCAACGATTTAAACTTTGACGGTTTGAGAGACTGGTATCCGTCGGAGAGTGCCGAAGCCGGATCGGGATGAACTTCGATCATGACACCATCGGCACCGGCGGCAATTGCCGCCATCGACATCGCCGCAACACCGTCCCACACACCGATCCCGTGACTCGGATCGACAATGACCGGAAGATGCGAAAGTTTTTTGATGATGGGTATTGCGTTCAGGTCGAGTGTGTTGCGCGTCGCCGTTTCAAATGTCCGTATTCCGCGTTCACAGAGAATGACATTATAATTTCCTCCGTGCAAAATATATTCGGCTGCCATCAATAACTCCTCGATCGTTGCCGACAAACCGCGTTTCAGGAGAACGGGTTTTTGTTGAGCGCCAAGCGCTTCGAGCAGTGAATAATTCTGCATATTGCGAGCTCCAACCTGCAGAATATCGGCACAATCAGAAACGAGGGAAAGAGTTTCCGTATCTTTGACTTCGGTGACAATATGTAATCCCGTTGCTTCCTTTGCTTCTTTGAGATACTGCAAAGCTTCCGTTTTATAACCTTGAAATGAATACGGCGATGTTCGCGGTTTGTACGCGCCGCCGCGAAGAAATTTTATTCCCATCTCCTTCAGTGTGAAAGCAATGTCGGTTATCTGTTGCCGGCTTTCGACGGAACATGGTCCGGCAATAATTGCGAGTTCTTTTGCACCGATGAGATCGCCGTTGACACGAATAACGCTGTCCACCGGCTTGACATCACGGCTGACAAGCTTGAACGGCTTGGAGACCGGAATCGCTTCCATAACTCCGGGAAGCTGCAGAAATTGTTCCGGGTCCAATTTTCCCTTATTGCCCGTAATGCCGATGGCAAGACGTTCTTCCCCCGGAATTTCATGCGGAATATATCCGAGTGTTCGAATCTTTTCTTTGACCCGCTCGACGTCGGAGCGAGGTGTTTTCAGTTTCATGACAATAAGCATACAGCGTACCTTTAATGTTTAGAAATTTGTATTCATTAATATATAATTTTTGGAAATCAAAACACTTTTTGCAACTGATCGAATAGTGATGCTATTTTTTTTTCATCTTTCTTTCCGGGAGAGCGCTCAATCCCGCTGTTCACATCGATGGCGTATGGTTGAACGTGTTGAATGGCAGAAAGAACATTTTCCGGATTGAGCCCGCCGGCAAGTACGACCGGGTGAAATTGTTTGACAGCCGATGCAATGGAAAAATCCGCTAACGTTCCGGTTCCACCGTATAAATTATTATCAATTCCGTCGATGAGAGCGGCAGAAATGGAATATCGCTGTGCAATATCGACTTCATCCATCGAGGCAAAGCGAAATGCTTTCCACACTTTGAGTGAATATCCGTTGCAATCTCCCGGCATTTCGTCGCCGCTGAATTGTATGATACGTATGTTTGTTTCGGTAATCGTTTGCTCAATGAACGGTCTTTTTTCATTCACGAAAACTCCGACCGGTGCAACATACGATGGAAGCTCTCTGATAATGGTGGCTGCAACCGACGGTTCGATATATCGCGGGCTTTTTTTATAAAAAATAAAACCCAATGCATTTGCGCCGGCGTCGATGCATCGCAATGCATCTTCCCGGTTTGTGATGCCGCAAATTTTAACTTTTACTTTCATCGGCAAATTCTTTCAACATCGAACCTAATGCTTCACCGGGATTGTCATTCTTCATAAAATATTCGCCGATAAGAGCGGCGTGAATACCACCGGCAGATAACTTCCGCAAATCGCGTGCGTTCGTAATTCCGCTTTCGCTGACGATTGTTGCGTCTTTGGGAAGATGGCGCGCAACCGTCAGTGTATTGTGTAAATCTACTTGAAATGTTCGTAAGTCCCTGTTGTTCACCCCGATGAATCTGATTTGTTCCAAATCCAATATATCAATCTCTTTTGTTTCATACAATTCGACGAGACATTCCAAGCCAATCTCCCGGGCAGCAAAATATAATTCTTCCAGTTGGTTACGGTCAAGAATTGCCGCAATCAACAGGATGGCATCCGCGCCGAATGCTTTTGCTTCGACAATCTGATAATCATCGATGATGAAATCTTTCCGAAGCAACGGCAATTGAGTAACGGAACGAACAGATTGCAAGTCGTTCAGCGTTCCGGAAAAATATTTTTCATCGGTAAGAACAGAAATTCCCGCAGCGCCGTATTCTTCATACATTTGCGCAATATCATTCGGTGATGTTTGTGTCCTTAACGTTCCTGCCGACGGTGATGAGCGTTTAATTTCGGCAATAATTCCGAAAACCGGATGAGATGCTACCGATTTTTGCAATGAAACAGGAGTGCGTTGATAATATTCCATTTCCGTCAACGATGATCGTTTGATTTTCGATTTCCGGGATGAAATTTCTTCGCGTTTATGCCGGACAATATCGTCGAGAATGTTCATCGGTTTGTAAATGCAATCAGTTCGTTGAGTTTGTTCAATGCGTCACCGGAATCGATCGATCCTTCAGCGAGTTGAACTCCGTGCTTTATGGAATTCGCCTTGCCCGCCGCCATCAATCCGAACGCGGAATTTGCGATGACATAATGTCGGTGAGGAATCTTCTCTCCGCGCAATATTTTCCATGCAATTGTCGCATTCATCTCGGCATTTCCACCCCGAATTTCTGAATGTGCAACCGCCGGCAATGAAAATGATGTTGCACTGACTTCGTATTGCTTCGGTCGTACGTCTTTGCAAACTTCAAAAACATTAGTCGGAGATTGAAGCGAAATCTCATCGAGCCCGTCATTCGAATTTATCACGAGTACTTTTTCGATCTGCATCCGGCTGAATACCTCCGCGATGTTTTGTGCTGCTTCACGACTAAAAACGCCGACAAGTTGCCGTTTGACATTTGCAGGATTCGTCATCGGGCCGAGAAGATTGAAACATGTTTTGATTCCTAAATCCGCTCTGGTTTGCGCGGCATGTTTCATCGCCGGATGAAACATCGGTGCATACAAAAATCCGATGCCGACGGTGTTGATGCATGCTTCAACTTTTTGCGCATCGATTTCGATATTGACGCCGAGTGCTTTGAGAACGTCCGCACTACCGCATGTACTGGAAACGGAACGATTGCCATGTTTTGCAACTGTAATCCCGGCTCCCGCAACGACGAAGGATGAAACGGTTGAAATGTTGAATGTTCCCGACCCGTCGCCGCCCGTGCCGCACATATCGATTGCATCGGGATCATCGAGACGGACATGCACCGATTTTTCTCTCATCACTTCAACGAAACCGAGCAACTCGTCGACATGCTCGCCTTTGCATTTCAGCGCAATCAACACCGCCGCAATTTGCGCGCTGGTTGCCTGTCCTTCCATGATTTCACGCATCATCGATTTCGCTTCTTCACGTGTGAGATGCTGTGGCGAGCTGATTTTCTCGATGAATTCTTTCATGCGATCTCCTTTGTCGATGAAAGCCAGTTTTCGATTATCGTTGCCCCGGCTTGTGTTAAAATTGATTCGGGATGAAATTGGATGCCGACAATCGGAAATCGTTTATGCCGCACTGCCATGATCGTTCCGTCGCTTGTCCGTGCTGTCACAGAAAGTTCGGCCGGAAATTTCGTCGGAGAAATAACAAGCGAATGATACCGTGTCGCTTCAAATGGATTTTGGATATTGCTGAATAATCTGTCGTTCTCATGAACGATCTGTGAAATTTTTCCATGCATCAATTGCGGTGCGTGAACGATCGTTCCGCCGAACGCGTGTCCGATTGCCTGATGGCCGAGACAAACGCCGAGGATTGGAATCGTTTTGCCGAGGGTTTGAATGAGCGGAATACAAATTCCCGCATGTTCCGGTCGGCCCGGTCCGGGTGAAACGACAATTCCGCTCGGTTTCATGTCGCGAATATTATCGACAGAAACTTCATCGTTGCGAACAACTTTGAGATTCGTCGTCCGCGTTCCGATAAGCTGAACGAGATTGTACGTAAACGAATCATAATTGTCGATCACGAGAATCATCGCATCGTTCCTTCGGCAAGTTTTATTGCTTCCACCAATGCGCGGGCTTTGTTGAGCGTTTCCTGATATTCTTTTTCCGGGTCAGAATCGGCGACGATGCCGGCTCCTGCCTGAAGATATAATCGATTGTTGACAGCGAACATCGTCCGGATGGCAATGCACATATCCATCGTTCCGGAAAAATCGAAATAGCCGATGCCGCCGGCGTAAATGCCGCGGCGAAGCAGTTCCAGTTCGTGTATGATTTCCATTGCGCGGATTTTCGGCGCGCCGGAAACGGTTCCCGCAGGGAATGTTGCTTTCAGAACATCGATTGCTGTTTTACCGGATTCAACGTTACCGACAACACGCGAAGCAATGTGCATGACGTGGGAATATCGCACAACAGTCATAAACTTCTCTACGCGAACAGTCCCAAGAGTACTCACACGACCGAGATCGTTTCTACCGAGATCGACGAGCATGACATGCTCGGCACGTTCTTTTTCGTCCGCGAGCAATTCACGTTCAAGTTCCTGATCTTCCTTTTCGGTTTTGCCGCGGTGACGCGTTCCGGCTATCGGATAGACTTCTGCGATGCCGTCTTCCATGCGCACCAAAATTTCCGGCGACGAGCCGATGATCTGAACATTTTCAAAATTCAAATAATACAAATACGGTGAAGGATTAACGACCCGGAGCGCACGATAGACATTGAATGTATCTCCTTCAAAATCGGTCGAGAACCGTTGTGACAACACGACCTGAAAAATATCTCCTTCATAAATATATTTTTTTGCTTTATCGACGATCTCTTTGAATTTATCATGAGTCGTTTCATGACGAAGTTTTTCCGGATTTGCATGAAATGGTTGAGTATGTATTGCTGATGAGAAAAGGATTTGTTCTAATCGTTCTATTTCGGCATTAGCATGATCGTATTGTTTTTGTAAATCGGAATTATTTTCAATATGAACATTGACGATAAGTATGATTTGATGCTTCAGGTGATCGAATACGATGAGAGAAGTAAAAAGTCCGAGAATGCTGTCGGGAATGTCGGTTGTTTTCGAAGAAGTATCCGGGATTTTTTCGATGAACCGTACCGCATCATAGCCGATACATCCGACCAGCCCGCCGGTAAACCTCGGAAGCGACGGAATCTGCGGCGAGCGGAATTTTAAAATCATGTTGCCGATGACGTCGAAAAAATTCTCCGATGTTTGCCGCTGTGACGATGATTCGTCAATTGTCGTGGTATTGCCGCGACAGCTCACGATCATCTTGGGATCCCGGCCGATAAACGAATAGCGGGCGATCTGCTCGCCGCCTTCGACGCTTTCGAACAGAAAGGAGGCGGACGTTTGTTCCCGCAGGCGCAAATACGCAGAGACCGGCGTGAGCGTATCGGCGAGAAGCGATTTGCTGACCGGAACCAGAGAATATGACTGCGCCAGTTGTCGGAATTCCTGAAAATTCATAAGCCGTTTGTTGTGTGAGAAACGTCCATAACGCGAAAAAGCCCTTCCTGGTGTTCCAAGAAGGGCTTTTTTGAGAAATAAATTATTGATTATGCCGGTCTTTTTCCACCAAGTGTTGAGACAACACTCCACCACCAATAGCTGTGCCAGTAACCGAAACTTTGGGTGGTATGTTTGATGGTTGATTGCATAATCCTTAAGTAACTATACAAAGAATTTTTTATATTGTCAAGAGAAAAATGGATTTAGATTTATAATTCAGATAAGGGAAAATATGCAACTCTATTTGATAGCTTTCTTAATGTATTTCGGAACCATTCATTCCGATTCGTTAGATATTACTCCAATGGCACAAGTTGGGGTTGGAGACAACGACAATGAAGTCAATGCAGATCGAGAACAAGAAGGTTTATATTTTGCTGTAGATGAATCAGAGCAATTCTGGTTAGTTGATGCTATACATAGGCAAATTAAAGCGTTTAACAACAAAGGGAGGTTAATGTATATTGTCTTACCAGAGAATCCCTCTGTCCGTATAGATAAAATATACGTTAGCGGTAATTATTTGATTACTCTAAGCTCCGAGGGAATATTATACTTCTACAACAAGTACAATGGAAAATTGTTAGGGCAATCAAAATTAGCAGTGGAGGAAGCATATTTTAACAAAGCATACTTTTATGGCAATATCCTGTTTCTTCCGCAGAGAGGTCATCCTGCCCCCAATGAAAATCTGTATGAGTTTGCGATTGAAATAAAAGAGATACCTGAACAACCTGTGCAGTTCAACGTTCGCCAAATCAATTTCATTACACAAGCATGGGATCTCTGGGATGCAACGAATAATAATTTTTTACCCTTTGATAGTTCTTGTTATTCACTATTAAAAGGTTTAAATCATCTCAGTCTCAGAGGACAATCGCGGGATTTCATTTTAATCATGAGATTAGTTGGAAAAGTAGGAAAGGAAGATGGATATTATTTATTTCTTAAAAAAGAAAAGATACTCAAGAAAATTGGAATCATCCCAAAGTCTATCACAGGACTGATATCACAAACTTGGTGGGGCGAAGGTGCTGTTTTTGTAGGTAGAAATTTGTATTTGATGGGTGTAAAATATAAAGATATGAAATATTTTGACAGCCCTCAAAGTGTCATTATTAGCAAAATCGATTTAAGTAAAGTTGATAAATTACCAACAGTTCCAATCGAAGAGATAATGAGGAAATAGTGTACTGAAAAGTTGTTTTGATGCAAATAAAACCATGCGCGGAAGAACCGTGAATCATTTCCGAATCTTCTCTAATCCAACGTGTGATTGCCATGTCTTGAGATTCAACGGCTGCTTCCCGCGCATGAGAAATTAAAGATTATTTGTATTCTATTATAAACTTATAGATTTAAGTAAATTCAAATAAAAACATGCGCAGGAGAACCGCGAATCATTTCCGAATCTTCTCATAAGTCAACGTGTGATTGCCATGTCCTGAGATTCAACGGTTGCTTCCTGCGTATGAATATTTAATGTTTGTTTTCGTGATTTGGAAATTGATGAACAAATGCATCGACGACAACCACAAGTCCTTCCTTGATCATCGATTTCAATTCTTCCGTTGCACGTGAAATCTTCGTTTCATTTTCCACAACAAAAATAGTGATCGGTCGGTTTTCCGGAATCCCGAGCGTGCCCGGTCCGAATATCCGGTGCTGTGAGCCGTAACCCATAATGCCGCGCACAACGGTCGCTCCAGAAATTTCGAGTTTTCTGAGTCTTCGAATCACCGCTTCATACAGCGGCATATGCTCATGTGTATCATCTTCATTGATGAACACAAACATCATTTTCGCTTTGCCGTTTAAATGATTGCCGGAATGTTCCGGTGTGCCGTCGTTCATTATGGTCCTTTCTCAATGTGTGTCACGAAGTTGATCGATATTGTTTGAATCTTCCGGAGCCGTTTTTGCAAGAACCTGTTGAGCGCGACGCAATTCCCGTTTCCGTGAGAAATCTTCGACGATATAATAAAATGCCGGCAATGCGATAAGTGTAAGTACTAGCGCGGAGCCGAGTCCGCCAACGATGACGGTTGCCAGCGGTCGTTGCACATCCGAACCGATGCCGGTCGCACGAGCCGCGGGAATCAAACCGAGCAGTGCGACGGTCATCATCATCAAAATCGGACGCATTTGTGTTGATGCGCCTTTCCGAACGGCTTCGTCCAATTCGATTCCCTCCTCGACGCGAAGATTATTGATATGAGAGATCAGCATGACACCGCTCATCACCGCGACGCCGAAGAGCGAGACGAATCCGACTCCCGCGCTGACGTTGAAGTTCATGCCCCGGAGAAATAATGCCGTTACGCCGCCGATCAATGCAAACGGAACGTTGGTGAGAACAATGCCAGCGTATTTCACTTCTTTGAATAGCGCAAATAGAATAACGAATATGATCCCGATCGTGATCGGAATAACGACGGTGAGCCGTTTGCGAGCACGTTCCAGATTTTCAAATTGACCGCCCCATTCGATGGAATAGCCGTGCGGCAGATGAATTGCCTGTTCGACTTTTTGCTGTGCTTCGGCAACGAATCCGCCCTGATCGCGTCCGCGGATATTTGTGCGAACCGATATTTGCCGCTCGCCGTCTTCGCGTGCGATGATTGTCGCGCCGTCGTCGATTTTGATCGTGGCAAGATCGCGTAAAGGAATATGTTGTCCCGAAGGCGAATCGATCCAGATATTGCCGATATCAGTAACGGTAGAGCGGAGCTTTTCCGGGTAGCGCATCACGATGTCGAAACGTTTCTCGCCTTCATATAAAGTGCTGACAGATTTTCCGCCAATTGCCATTTCGATCACATCCTGAACATCTTTCACGTTGATGCCATAGCGCGCGACATTATTTCTGTTTACAGTGATCGTCAACTGCGCTTGATCGCCTTCCTGCTCGATCCCGAATTCACTCGCGCCGGGAATTGTCTTGATCGTTGCAAGAATCGTATCTGCCGTTGATCGCATCAATGTTAAATCATCTCCATTGATCAGAATGGCGAGGTCAGCGACGGAACCGGTGACCGCTTCGGTGACGTTATCGAGAATCGGTTGCGAAAAACTAATTACAGCTCCGGGAATATTCGATTCAAGCCGGTTCTTGATTTCGAGAAGCAGTTTTTGTTTCTCTTTTCCGGATTTCCATGTGTCGTACGGTTTCAGTTCGACAAGAACCTCGAAACGATTCGGACCGTACGGATCGGTTCCGTCATCATTTCGTCCAAGCTGTGAAATTACCAGAGACACTTCTGGGGATTCAGCAATCAATTTGCGGATTGTCGGAGCGAGTTTTGCCGATTCCTGCAATGAAATTCCTGCCGGCAGGATACAGCGGATGTTGAATGAACCCTCGTCAAGTTCGGGTAAAAATTCTGTTCCGAGATGTGAGGCGAGAATCAATGCCGCAACGACCAATCCAACTGAACAGCTTGCAACGAGAACCCGCCGGCGGATGATGACATCGAGAAATAACTCATATTTCTTTTTGAGCCAAACCATAATCGGATTTTCTTTGCTCTTGACGCCATTTCGCAGTGCGTATGAGAGCACGACCGGAATAAGCGTCAATGCAACCATCATCGATCCGAAAATTGCATAGGATATCGTATATGCCATCGGTGAAAATAATTTACCTTCGACCCGCTGCAGTGTGAACATCGGAAGGTATGCGAGAACGATGATGGTGATGGAGAAAAATATTTCCCGTTCAACTTCCCGTGCCGCATCCAGAACGATCCAGAGTACACCGCGTTCTTTTTCGGTTGTAGTGGCATGGCTGATCCG
>Ga0265322_10000293_pt1 | contig 21358 bp, 25 predicted proteins | sample 41222metaG_FD_193584 | JGI IMG/M metagenome (GOLD analysis project Ga0265322, IMG submission 193584) | Rhizosphere microbial communities from Carex aquatilis grown in University of Washington, Seatle, WA, United States - 4-12-22 metaG | ecosystem: Host-associated > Plants > Roots > Rhizosphere...
GAAATTTTGCCATCTGGATGTACTTTACCATACCAAAAGCTCATTGGTGTTTTGCCTCCCCGACGATAAAAGTAATCTGTCATTCCTACGAGTGATCCATACATGAACCCTCCCGATTTGCCCGGTTGGCGTGTAATTGGTTTTTTAAACCCTTCCAATGAGGCACATGTATATACATACTGCATCAAATCCATTTGTGGATGCTCAAGTCCATAGCATTCATACATGCCAGTTCCTTCTCCGACAAGAAACGGTAATTCATCTGCTTCTGGATGAGGTTCCGGCCAATTAAGCTCCTTGGCGAGAAGTCGTCCCTCGCGGGTAGTACTTAACCATTCCTTGAATTTTGGCACTGGAATATAGTTATCATTCATGTGCGCACCAAAGTTCTCAACCTGATCTGCCACTTGCGCACCGCGAACAACATCCAAACTGAGCGGATCAACGTATTGCTCTGCAATCTTTTGCATTTCCAACATGATTGCGCGATGAGGGCAATTGGATTCAAATTTGTGATCAAGCAGTGAATTGGTACCAGACAAGTTTACAAAGGCCAAATCCTCACAGTCGCCCGCATTGAGCTCACCTCCAAAATTCTCGCACGGTGTAACGAGCTGTGGATTATAGGGAACATAGCGAGCATTGCTCCCAGTGGGAACACTCTTTCTTACCGTATTTCTATCAATAGTATCACCAATATAATCCAGATATTGAGCCTCATAGCAGAGGGTATGAATCGTAGCTCGCGCTTTTCCCTTGATATTGAGGCGATTCCAATCTTCCATCTTGAGGCCGTCGCGCAACATGACGGTTCCCAATGCATTGACCCAATAGTGATCGTTTGATACGGGTACTTCACCCATGAGAAATGCTACCGCAGGAAGTGGCATACCTCCTGTACTTTGCATACCAGATTCACTATAGTCGTAAGGGATACGCATATTTGCAGTCTGCGGACCAAATGTTTCATCCATTGCTTGCTCTTGTTGCATCACGTTATTAATGTATGAGTTGACGTGCGCATAATCGCTTCCATTGGCTCCGATCAATGACGGTTCCAAGGGGGTCGACAGCTCATGAATTACTACATGCAGTTCTGCCTTTTGATATTGATCGACTGTGTACATTTTCAACGGGATAACGCGGTCAAATTTACCGTGCTGCTTAATTTCCCGCTCAATCTCTCCAAATTCAATATGGTTAACGCCAGTATCCATTGGACACGGTGATCCCGTCTCATTGGCACGCCAAGCAATGGAAGCAAAGCAAAGAGCGGTTGTAGTGGTAATTTTGAACCCATTTCTTAGCGTACCAGACAGCTTGACCGATTTGGTCGATCCATCAATTAGGGATACATTGGTGGGCGTCCTATGAAATCTCCCATCTAGATAGCATTTGATAAATGGATTGTACTCGGCCGGTGAATAATTGGTTGATGCATACTTTAGTTGCACGTCAAGATTAAACATTTTTTTTTCAATGATCCGTGCCCGCAAGTAGATTAATATTTGCATTTCTCAGAATATAAATTCTTTCTTCTTTCGGTCACACATGAACCCTTTCTTGCAGCACCGCAAAGAAAAATGTACAGACGCATTGACAATAGCAAGCGCACGTCATTGCTGTTGTTGCAATTATGCATTCTGTTTGCAATTGCTGCATTTGCGCTTGCCGTATACAGCATTGCAAAACCCGTCCCATCTTCGCCTGGTGGCAGCGGAATCAATACCATTAATGGAATTACGCCAAATCTGGGAGATTTTGTGATTGGGGGAGATTTTGGAATTTCCATTATTCCGCAGATTGGTGGCATAGTTGTACGCAATACCGCCACCATTGCGTTGGTAGAACCGGCGGAATTTATCGTATCTGGCAGTCCGCTCAATGGGAACGGTGGAACCATTACCGTCAGCAAGGCAACGCAGGCGGCGCGCTCATTCTGGGGAGGCCCAACGAGCGGATCGCCTGCAGTGCCAACATTCCGATCATTGATATCTACAGATATCCCTAGCGCCCTATCGCTCTCGACGCTGACCATTAGTGGAGATACCCTATTGGGTCAAAATACCTCCTGCATCATGCCGCTGTTGCCATCGTGCTATGACATTTCAAATCAACAGTGTGTCGGTGGTCCCCTGGCGGGAAATTGTCTACCACCAAATGCTGCATTTAATTCTCTCGTAGTGGGCACATTGACGGTCCTAAATGGAACATCCAATGGAACGTCCCTCAACAATACCTTTTTGGGAGATACATTTCTCAATGGATCTCTTACGTGCGTAGGAAACGGATCCATCAGTAATGGATGTCTTAATTTGGGTGGATATACGTGTCCAATGGGTCAACCGCTTGCTGAATCCTGCATTCCAGCATCACTTGTTCAGTATGACATGACAGTAACCAATAATTTGACTGTTGTGGGACCTTTGGTCACATGTGCTGGTGGTTTTCTTTCAGCCAGTTGTATTCCACCAGATCCAGTGGTACTAGATGCAAATGCGACTTTGCTCAAGTACCCTGATGCAAGTAATACCAAAGGTGTCTGGTATGGATTGAATACCAAGGCAAATGCGTTTGATTCTTCCACTGTTACCATTGGAAATAATGCAGATACTGGAGCTGTAAACGCAATTGCAGCTGGAACACTTGCAAGTTCCCTTGGTAGTGCAACCATTGCAATTGGACTACTTGCAAGTGCGTCTGGAGGACGATGCATTTCAGTTGGACCACAAGCGAGTTGTATACTTGGCACCGGTGTTGCGATTGGTGATCAGGCAAATACAACAACACGTGGTATCTCAATTGGTGGAAATAGTATAAGCACGGTTGATGCTTTGGCGGTCGGGTATTTTGCTCTTGGTAGTGGCATTACATCAACGGCAGTTGGAAATACAGCAACGGCAAGTGGTATTAGCTCTATTGCAATTGGGCAATTGTCTTTGGCTTCTGCAACTCAATCTGTTGCAGTTGGTGTCTTTAGTTTTGCATCTGGCAATAATGCAGCAGCGTTTGGTTTGGGGGCCGTCGCAAATGCTGCAGGTGCTGTAGCTGTTGGTGATACAAGTACTGCAAGTGGGATTAATTCTGTCGCAGTTGGAAGTGCTTCTGGTGTTGATGTTACTGGTGGAGTTGCAATTGGATCACTGTCAAGTACGGCGGGTATTGCAAATTCCATCATATTGAATGCACGAAATTTACCAACATCCCCACTTGATCCGGCTCACGCATTTGGACTTGGAATTAATGCGGCATCCGTGAATCCAGGAACCCTAGGGATTACTGTTAATAATTTAGCCTATCAGCTCCAGCTTTACAGTGCAGATTATATTACCACTGCTACCACTGGGAGCACTACTACGCTGACTGTCACTAGCGCACAAAAGCAACGATTTTCAGGAACGTTGACACAGACTGTAGTGTTACCAGTGGTTACTACGCTTGCAAATGGGTTCCAATTTCAAATATTGAACGATGCCACCGCAATCGTGACTGTGCAGACAAGCGGTGGAAACGTATTGGCTACGTTGACTACGGGATTAAGTGGATGGGCCACAGTGGTCAATATTGCAAGTGGAACAGGGACTGCCAGTTGGCACTTTTCCTATGGTCTATCGAGTCCACCGCCCGGCGTAGCAATTGTCTTGGACAATTTGGCCACTCCGACCTATCCGACTTCTCCTCAGACTGAAGGCGTATGGTATGGACCGGGAGCACGGGCGGGGAGTGGGACAGCAACAAGTATTGCCATTGGTGTAAACCCGATAGCTGCGTCTGCGTATAGTATTTCCATTGGTTGGAACGCGTATTCTACGTTAGCTTCGTTAGCTATTGGTACATACACAAATGCGACGTCAAATAGTGCTTGTTTTGGTCATGGTGCTCACTGCGAAGAACTTGGTGTATCTATTGGGTTTTTTGCAACCCAATATGGATCAACTGGTGCAGCCGGAATTGCTATTGGATTAATGTCCCTTTCGCAGCCAGAATGTATTGCAATTGGCGGATTAACAACTACAGATCAATTTGGAATGGCGATTGGATCCGCCAGTAACGCAACAGGTCTTGCATCCACTGTACTTGGAAGATGTGCATCAGCAAACGCGATTGATTATAGTGTAACTATCGGCGCAACTGTAGGAACTCTTGTTGACTCTGGATGTAATATACCTCCTAGTGGACCACTTGACGCCGCTCATGCATTTGCATTGAATATTAATAATGCAACTGTAAACCCCGGCACATTGGGAATTACCGTCAACAAATTACCCTATCAGTTACCTCTCTACTCTGCAGACTATGCGACCACTATTACCACTGGAGGAACTACGACTCTATCCGTTACTAGTGCTCAAAAGCAACGATTTTCTGGAACGTTGACACAGATTGTAGTGTTACCAGTGGTTACTACGCTTGCCAATGGATTTCAGTTTCAGATTCTCAATGATGCAACCGCGCCAGTAACGGTCCAAACGAGTGGCTTAATTACATTGGCAACACTATTACCCAATAGCAATGGATGGGCAACTGTTGTGGATGTTACTGGAGGCACTGGTACCGCTAGTTGGCATTTTGGATATAGTTCTCCAAGCTCCGTCATTATGGACAATTTGGCTACGGGAGCAAAGTATCCTACGGCTCCGCAGACTGAAGGTGTTTGGTACGGTCCTGGTGCAAAATCTGGATGTGCCACAGGCACAAGCATTGCTATTGGAGTGACGCCAACTACGACAATATCAAATGACATTGCAATTGGAACAAATGCAACCGCATTAGGTAATTCAGGTGTTGGCGAAACTATTGCAATTGGACACAACACAAATGCGACGTCATTTAGTATATCTATTGGAACATCTGGTCTGGCAGTATCTGCTTCCGTTGCAGAAGGATATCTGACAACGGCAACAAGCGTGAGTGTATCTCTGGGAATTCTTGCATTTGCCGATAGTTTTAGTTTTGCCGTTGGTATATCTTCGTATGCTCAAACTAGCTCTGCCGCCATTGGAGCGGGAAGCAAAGCAACCAATTCTTCAATTGCGATTGGAGCGGATGCTATAGCATCCATCAGCAGTGTTGTGGTTGGAGCAAATGCAACGTCAAACAATGTTCCAAATAGTGTAACATTGGGTGTGTCGCCAGTTCAGTTTTATGGTCCGCAGAATGCGGCACACGCTTTCGCCCTCAATATTAACACTGCATCAGTGAACCCAGGGACCCTAGGGATCACTGTTAACAATGCTCCCTATCAGCTACCTCTTTATAGTGCAGACTTTGCAACCACTGGTACCACTGGTGGCATTACTGCCTTATCCGTAACAAGTGCCAAGAAGCAATTCTTTACCGGAACATCTGCACAGACGGTCATTCTCCCAGATGTAGCTACGCTCGCTCCTGGATTTGAATTCAAGATTTCCAATCTGTCAACGGGCGCCATCACGGTGAACGCATTTAACGGCGCACTTGTTGGTACTTTGGCAGGAACAACTGCTCCCACGACAAAATGGGGATACTTTACTTGCATTAACGTGGCTGGTGTTGGCACAGCGGGGTGGGCGTACGACGCAGGAGCATAATTAAAGTATTTAACCAGAGGCGCGCGCATTTCCATTAAAATGCTGTTTCTTGCGGTGTTGTTGCTCCTTTTCGTGTCGACAGAGGCACAAATGACATTCGAGGCATTGACGGAACGATGCAACTTGATTTGTAGCACGCGACCGGCATATGCTGACTGTCAATCAGTTTGCCTCAATGCAGCACAAATGATACTCAATCAAGGATTAGCCGGAAAACGATGACTATCCCTAATAATTTGAAGTAAATCAGCCACAATACCTTTGAGTTCTTCCAGTTCTTCCTCCAGTTTTGATACTCGCAAATGAAAAAAACTGGCCAAAACATATTCATCACCATTCTTGTTAAATCTGCCAAGTACATAAAATGGCGCCCCTTTCCAATGTAGGATACCATTAACCTTAGTAATATCTTTGCTAGGAATAGGAATAGGAATATCGTTACATTGCTTGCATTGGGTGCTACCATGCTCTGGAAAAACGTTTCCAGTTCTATCCATGCATCTACTACATATTTTGGGGAGTACTTGATCACTACAGTGACACCATTGTACGCGACATACTTCTATACATGTCGGACAATAATAGGTTTCTTGCGCTTCTTCTGGTGCATCGTACCAATGCGTTGCAGACTTAATAATTCTACAAGTCATAAAACCCTCCCTCATAATTTAGAAAATTACTCCTATAAAGATTTGTTAAATGCAAAATCTAGGAAAAAAATGGCGACCACTCACATTGCCATTCAGGCCATTCAAAAAAACTATGGCAAGAGTGATATCAAGGAGGTGAAAATCTTTCACACTGCCGACTTTACCGATGAGGAAGATGTGCCTGGAGGCCTATTAATGGTGCATCCAATGTCGGCAAAAGTGCACGTGGATTCTATTCCACTCAATGCCTTTTCCTATTTGGCAATTGTACCAGTGCTGCCGCGCAAGGATGGAAGCAATGATTGGAGTGGTCACTTGGCTGAAATGGGCGCCACCGCTACAGTGAGCTAATAATTTATCATTGTTTTCGTTGCTAACTATTTTTTAGGACCTCCTCAATGCGCACGTACCGCAATTTGCTGCCAGTGCACCGTCGCTCAAGACACGTGATATCAATTCTCCTCTCGATGGAAAGACGTGGAATGTCGAATTTGGAGAGGATGAGAATGCATTTGCCGGTGTATTCAAGCAGGTCAAGGGACGTGAATCCAACTATTACATTGCCGTTCAGGCGGGAGCGCCCGTAGCGTGCAAGCAGCTGCGAGAGAAGATCTCCAGAAGCGGTGGTGGCATTACCTTTGAGCAGCTTCTCGAGGATCGCGATTACAATTATTGCCACTACTTGGCACAGCGCAATGTGGAACGTATTGCTTACAATGTCGCCAGAGCGCTCAAGCTTCCCATTAAGCATCAACCCGACAATGGAGTCAAGAAGGAAACCGAGTATTCCGGTGTTCCGATGAAGGCATGTCCCACCTATTTGCAGCCCGTGTCTACCATTATGCCCATTATTCACAATTCAGAGCGTGTTATTGGTGTATTTAGCAAGCTGACGCCTGTTGCCAATGCTGCATCTGTCAACTTTGTCTACGAGGGACCCTACAATGGCATTGCTGTCTTTCACATGAATAAGCAAGGTCTTGGCCACGCAATCCCCGCTCACTCGGGAAAAGTGGAATCTCCGGCAAAATTGGCTCCAGCCGAAGTTGCCAAGCGAAGCAAGGGTGAGCAATCCTAAAAATGTTTCGTCGCTTCGCTTCTCACATTTTTAGGCATCATTTGCGAAGGAGTCGGCGGAGCGGTCAAGCATCCCGATGTGGCCACTGATGCCTTTCGCCCTACAGATACCGACGAATTCCGCGATTCCATGAAGGAACTCGGCTGGAAGGTGCAGAACCTCAACAATCTGATTCCCGTGCTCGTGAAAATCTTTGATCCATCAGTCAAGAGAAAGTAGGAATAAATGCACATTCACACACGAGACAAATTCGAGTTCCAGCAGGCTTTGCCATCAATAGCGCACATTTGCAACAATGGCCGCATTTGCCGCCACCAATGGCGTCGCCTCGTTTACATGCTACACATGGCGGCAAACGCGGCGTATCGTTGCCAATTTGAGCCAAGTGGCAAAAGCTAGCAAAGGAAGCATCGTCAGTAGCGCCGTCGTTGATCAGTTGCTTCACTTTTTGTTGTGTAGTAAAGCGCACGTAATCCAAAATGGAAGGTTCTGGGTACCAACAATGCTTTAAAACGTGTATACGCCACAGTGGATCGTGAAAGGAACCAAAGGAAGAGTCGTCGCAATATGAGCACCTCATTTAATCAAATTAATGTACAAATGTGGGTGGATTTTCGGAACGAAAATCCAAATGTCCTGTGTCATCTGTCACTTACCAGATGCACGATTCACATGTGGACGATGCGAACATCGTTCCTATTGTAGCAAAACGTGCCAACTTAAAGACTGGGAGACACATGTTCGCTATTGTAAGATAACCAAACACATGTTGCAAGTGGCAAACGAGGCTCAATCTGCATATTTTTACGCGCACGGTTTGGGTGAAAAGGATGTTGTTGGCCTAAATAGGCGCAATACGGTACTACGAAAAGACGATCGCGTGTACAAGTTGGCAAAAAGCGAAAAGGAATACTTGGAAACGTATTCCTTTTACAAGAAGCATCAAAGTGTTGCAATTGTACCATTTCTTATAGAGGCAGATTCAGCCGCATGGGTAATTGTAACAAAGTATGAAGAGGACTTTATCACGTTGCACCGCATTGTTACTGATAATCAAGAGATTGACCGGGATGCACTGCAGTTGGCACTTATTGAAGGGTTGGCGCAATTTAAGGAGCCATCATTTGGAAAGGATATGCTATCTAATCTAAGCAACATTGGCTACAATGGGCAATGCGTCATCTTTTTTGAGGATAATGGAGAGCGATTTGAATTTGACAGTCACCCGGAAATGATTTTCCAGTTTTTGCAATTAATGTGTGCTGCGCGAAGCGGGAACCTGCTGTTGGATAAGCGGAATATTCGAAGAGTCAATGAGATTCGTGTAATTTATGAACGAGTCATCGAAGTACATAGTGAAAATGAAACATGGACAGAGGATTAAGAGATTTTCACTTTTTTGAGTGGTTTTCGTGGCTCTCCTTTCCACGCTACACCCTGTCCTTCAAGGATTGATCCATTGGCAAATGTCCATTTCCCATCACCATGTGGTTCAACTTTTTCCATCCTGTACTCACCACTGACCAAACGCCCTTCACCTTCATACATGTCACCATTTTGATATCTTCTGCATACTTCTCGCTTGGAAAATTTGCCGTCACTACCAATATATCGTTTTATCCATACATGGTCACCATATGAATACCAGAACGTATGGCACACTCTAGATTGTTGATGCGCTTTAAAATAAATGTTACCATTTTCATCAAATACAACATACATCAAATTTGGTCCAGAATCTCTAACAATAGTATACATTTCACACGTAATATCCTGATAAATTGATTGCCCCTTGTAAAATAACCACCGTACCTGATCTACAAACGGTTCCACCGATATACAAAACGTATCGAATTTGTCAATAAATCTAATTTTGGCATACTTGGTTCTTTTTTGTTCCTCGATTCGGCGTTTCCAAAATGTTTGCTCGCGTGTTGCTCTATACCACATGGAACATGTGCGCATAATGGCATTGGTATCTTTGAGCGCAGAGAAACCAAGCAAGTGTGCTAAAATGGCCAAGTGCATTCCCTTCATACTTAGGTGACAAAAGGACCTAATGTACGCGACATAGTTTGGATCTAGGTATTTTAACAACACGTCTATTCCACCAAACAGACACACTTCCATCTCTTAAAATTAAGAGTATCTGTATTATTGGTTGTCGACTTTTCTAAACAAGACATAGTACACAACGACGAGCATTGCTCCCATTGCAATCATTTGAAAGACAAAGATCCCAACGGCAGGGCCACCATTGTCGTTCCACAGCGTCCAAATAGTAAAGAGGATGCCAATAATCATTGCTCCAATCGATATACCGAGCCCAATGCGAATAGCCGCCGTAGGGAGCGAAGCTTGCGGTGGAGGCGATGGAGCAGAGGGTGCAGTGGCAAAATCTTCAAGATCAGATGACATGGAGAGGGCTTGGGTGACCCTTGACGTGTATGTAAAAATTATCCTTTTGCTGGATGATCAACAAGTTTACGAAGTGTGGTCAACGGGAAGAGAACTGCACTCGAAACCATGGATTTGGAATACACGCGTGCTTCCATACTTGTGTCTTATACAATATATACAATGGAGAAAGTGGAAAAAAGAACAATCCAATAAAAAGTTTAGATTATGGTTACATGGTTGCAGTACTTTTTTAGATGCACAGGGACCATTTACTGGTACCATACAACCAGAATCCATTTATGATGGTGAATTATTTAAAGTTGGTTGGTTATTTGCAACTAATATTGCAAAATATTGGTTTGACTTTATGCCTCTCAATGGATACTCTAAGTTATTTCTACGTGTCGAGTATACTAATGATGATTGTTATAGAGAAGACATTATTCACATTAAACGGCTTGAACTAACAGCGAGACATATATTTCTAAATTCAATTGTGGTGCATGGATCTGTTGTAATGACACAATATTTTGATAGAAAAAATGATTTGCATCAAGATTATTTCTAGAAGAGAGGGGGTTTATGGATCTAAAACGCAAGATTGAGCTTCTTGAAGGAATCATTGAAGACTTTATACAGTTGGCGCACGACAAAAAGATTTGTCATCACCTGTGTCAGTTTTGCGACCATCCGTTTGACGGTGAAGGATACATTAACGAGTGTATGGAGCGCACGTATCCCATTTGCCACGTGTGTAGCGAAGCTATCCCATGCCTACAGTGGTGTGTATCTGAATGCGGAAAACCAAACTATCCGTGTCAAGGCGACTTTGACGAATGCCAACAGCGCTTTTGTGAACAACACAAGGATCACAATCTGTGCGACGACTGTAAAATACAAGTGTCTGATTGAAAATGTCAAGAAGAGGGGCTGCCGTAGATTCCGATTATGATGATGATGATGAAGAAGAAGAAGAACAACAAGAGGATCCCATTAGCTTTGATGATCGATGCAAGCTTGTCCATGTCAAATCGCTAGCATTGCAATCATTGGCTGCTGTGTATCCACTGCTCAACACCAAGACCAAAAAGGAGCATCTCTCCATCATTACCGACTGTGCCAATGACATTGCTGACCACCTTGAACAGCTACAGCCGCCGCCTCCGCCGTCGAAGCGAGGACGCGATGAAGTAGATGACGACAACGACGACGAAGAACGATTCTTTTCATTATCCGAGCGCGCCGAGCATCTGGGTATCAACTTGAGCGATGCGCAAAAGAAGGAAGCAGGCTTGAAGGTGCATATCGCTTACATAGATCGCTATGGAAGAAATCCTGCAAAGGGAGGCATGGCTGGCGGAATCAAAGTCAACCAGTACAGCGAAAACGCATGTGAGCGCGTCATGGATCCCATTCTAAAGACGTACAGATAAAGTTCCATATTTACTTTGATTTCAAGATTTCCTCAATTGTCTGCCGAATCTCGGTAGCAATGGCTGGATCGTCACGATAGTTTACGCTAGAGTCAATAGTAATTGATGGAACCAATGTTCCGTCTGGCATTTTGACCACACTTCCCGATAGGTGCATATCATGTTGATCGCGCAGCTTTTCCATGTACGCTCGACTGATACCTTGCTCAGAAGATCGACCGCGTTCCTTGATTCTCCCCATGCAATTATCCGTCGACGTGACCAAATAAATAAAGAGATCGGGATTTCGCTTTGGTAACAGATTTTGCCATTCTTTCCACATTCCATGGTAGGTGGCATGAAGGAGCGGATCAACGCTCTGAATATTCCAAAAAAAGGTATCTGAGAATGGTGAACGCTCAGATACGTTAATCTTGTTTGGATCATAAAGACGTCTAAATGTGCGAATTCTACTGCAAAAGAACTCGCACTGCGCCGGAAAGGTATACATGGGATCAGTATATGACTTTTTCAATAGACCACTCGTTTCCCACTCTTCTACCGGCTCTGGGATAATTTGAACATTTTCAATTTGGGAAATCACCTTTTCGACCAAGGTTGACTTGCCAGATGAAATGAGGCCTTCAAGTGACACCCACATGAGACCCTTTGCCCAAAATTTTTTCCCCCCCGGATCGTCTCGGACTTGTGCAAAACTTGTATATTTTTTGGCACACATAATCGTACTTGTGCAAAACTTGTATATTTTTTGACACATTTTGAAAAACGTAAAATTTTCAAAAACGCAAATCGGTTTCAAAAAAATAAAAAATTCTTTTGTTAAGGAAAAAAATAAATTTCTTTTGTTAAGAAAACAAAAGAATTTTTTTATTTTTGAAACCGATTTGCGTTTTTGAAAATTTTGCGTTTTTCAAAATGTGTCAAAAAATATACAAGTTTTGCACAAGTACGATTATGCGTGCCAAAAAATATACAAGTTTTGCACAAGTCCGAAATATCATATATCATATGATCGATACATTACATATCTAATATGGCCACCTTGTGTGTTGATACATCTACTCTCGCATTGGGGACATTGGGTAGTTCCACGTCGTCCAGTACGGCAAGTGCAGCATCTTCGTCAAACTCAGTGTTGCCAATTGGTCGACCCAAGACGGTGGCAATCTCATTCACATTGTCAGATTGTTCTTCCAACTCATTCAGTATCTTGTCAATTTGGTCAATATTCACAGTTGCGAGAATTCCATCAATGGTTGGTTTGACTTTTCCCATTTGAACTGCCACACCAGCAACAACCTGCGCTTGATCAATTGAATTTAGAGTGTGAGTAATATTGTCGCGCATCCCCGCGTATAGTTCGTATCTTGGCAATAGCGCGTGACGCAGCTTTAGCTGTGACAGACATTCGATTCGGTTATCTTCCACCTTGAATCGCTTTGCTTTGCTTTGGTATTCTTTGCATTGATAATCTATTGACCTACATCGCATATCAAGCGCATCTCGAGTATCCTCCAGGCGCTCAATCAACTCTTGCGTCGATAAAAGGGGTTCTTTTCCACTCGAGGATGGAATACAACAACGCATGTGATCTGTGTGCGCGCGCGATTGGCGACTCCTCCTTTACCGTGCCCCTTGACGCTCAATGGAATTCAATCTCTGGCAATTACTGTTCAATTCGGTGCACTCGCTACGACAATCGACTTATGAATCGGGGGAGGCGATTAATTGACGGATGGGAGGAACGTGACGGATGGATCGTACGGCGGTATGGCGAAAAGGATCAAGTGGTGGCAGCGGAAGATTGCAAACGACGGAACTAGGGCCACACCCACCATTTCTTATTTATACAAGATAAAGGACCCAGTGAGTGGTTGTTGTACATTTCAACTACCTTTGAAATGGCGCGACATATATGGAAAATATTGCATCGAATGGTCCAGTCAATATCTGTATATAGTTGTTCCATCTCGTGCCGCTCTGCTTCAAACGATTCAGCGCGTAGCTGCTTTTTGGTTGGAACCAATTTGATAATTAAGACCCTGCTCATTTTGGGGGAATTTTCGTTCCGAAAATTCCCCAAAGGGTTCCAATGTCTGAAACCCTTGTCAAATACCGCTTATTTGATAAAAGGGGCCATACAGTCGTAACTGGTCAATTATTTATTTACAATGGAGACATTGTGCACAATATCATGTATCATACATTTCTATGCTGGCGGTCGAGTTTGGTCGTATCCATGAAATTGGGTAGAATTGAACAAAATTACAAGAATCTCATGGATTATGGATTAAAAGTGTTGGCAGCGTGCATTTAGTAAAAAAAACTTTAAGTTACAGAGAAAAATTTTTATGAGCAAAGAGTTACATCCTCTTAAACATGCTATATGTCATAAATGTAAACGAACAAAACCACTTGTAAATTTTAAAAGTGAAAAGGGGCATAGTTTGTGGTGCAGTAAGTGCCGACTAAACAAAATACGATACAACAAGAAAAGTTCGATTGGAAAACCAATATCAAAAAGACAACAACTTAAATTGGATAGAAGAAAATTAAATCCGGATATTGAATCAATATGTACAAAATGTAAACACGTAAAGCTTTTATCGTCATTTGTATCTGAAAGAAAAACACATACGTTAATGTGTGACGAGTGTCGTTTACGCACTATTAAGGATAAGAAAAATTCATTTGAAGAAAAACCACAAGAGGAGCGCGGAAAACGAAAGAAACGGTATTTGAAATATAAGTCAAATCCAGATAATGTATTAAAAGCACGAAAACAATCAAAAGAATGGTATGCGAAACATGTGGGATCAGATAAGGTAGCTTTTTGCCATTTGAAATCTGATGCTACATTCAGAGGAATTAGTGTCCAAATTAGTTTTGATGATTTTAAATTGTTAAGAAAGATGCCCTGTACATATTGTGGTACTAAAACTATAGTGGGTATTGACAGGCAAAACAACTCTATGGATTATTCAAAGACAAATTCTGTGCCTTGTTGTCGCACATGTAACTCATTTAAACTTTATTGGGATTGTGATGGATTTTTGATTTTAGCAGCTCATATTAGTGCGTTCAATGGAAAAGATGGACATTTGTCATCACATTTATTGCCAATTACCAAAGGCTCTTACAAGTTTTATCAATTTAAATCTCAAGCAAAAACTAGAAATATTGATATAAAAATTACAGAACGAGAATATGATATAATTAGAAAACAATCTTGCTATATGTGTGGTCGAGAAGGACCAGGTGGTATTGATAGGCGAAATAGTTCAGATGTGTATGTTCACGGAAATATATATCCTTGCTGTAATGTATGTAATGTATCAAAGTGGGAGATGAACCACGAAGAATTTATTCTCCATTGCGAGAAAATTTACATATTTAACAAGGCTTATTTAATTGAAAACCGTATATTTGAACGATCATATCGAGTTTTTAAAAACAAATATATTAAAGGTTAAAAAAAAATGAGCGACGAGTACGATGTAAAAACGTTTTTTAAAAAACCGCGCAAAAATGCATCGCAAGCACTTCGAAAATTGTCGTGGTCTATTTATATCGGACCACAAATTCAAGAAACTGATTGTCCACTTTGTGGATTAAATCGAATTAATCAGCATACAGCAACTGGATTTGAAGGAGCTCATGTCGTTGCGGCTAAATATATGCAAGATGACGAACTAAATATATTTTATATATACCCATCATGCTCATCATGTAATTCCATATGCCGCGATTACTGTATACTGGATTTTCTTTTTTGTAAAGGAAGATTAAATGCATTAAGAAAATTTATTATGGATGTTTTTAATGCGTTTTTGGAAAAACATCAACATGAACTTCCCGTAGAAGAACAGATGGCATGTAAAATACTTAACCACCTCTACGGAAAGAAACGATTTCCATCCGGTGGAGGATTGGTAAATGAGAAAGCAATTTACGAAATTGCAAGAATTGAGCAATATCATGTGTTGATGAAAAAAGCAGCAGTTTTGAGTGCAGAACTAGAGGGTATCGGAAAACAAATGCGAACGCTTACCGAATTAGAAGTAAAACCATTTCAGTTTTAATAAATTATTCCATCAACCCTTCACGCAACTGCTCCAATGCATTTCGCACATCAGGCCCTGTCGTTTCATCCTGACCATTGAGTGATTCGTTCAATTTTCGATAGGAAGATCTCAATTTTTGACGTTTGGAACGTTCGCAATCTAGTTGAGAACGCAGCTGAATCACTTCTGATTTGCTCTCTCTCAACTGAGTAGAGACTAGATCCAATTCACGCTTTGATGACTCTTTCATCAATTCTAGCTCGCGTTTTGCAGTTTCACGCTCTGCAGTGAGGGTTACTTCCTTTTGATTACCGCGCAAAATCTGCTCTTCTAACCGCTTCTTCTCGCTGCGTATACCTTCAACGTCGCGCTGTAGACGCCCAATCTCATTCTTTTGGCGATCAATGATAAGCTCCTGATTACTGGCCTTCATGACGAGATTTGCTCGGCCGTCCTTGAGCTGCTCGATATCATGCTTTAACCCTAGAATGAATGCGTTCATCCACGTTGTGCAGCAATATACCCCTCTACTCTTTTCAGTGCTTCAAAAATTTCGGGGTCATGACTGTTTTTGCGAATATACTCTGACCGATATTCAAACAGTTCAAACGGGAAGCAAAAATTAAGGTAGCGGATTTTGGGTTTGATAAAGTACTTGCACATTATGATGAATGCAGCTCCACAGAGGTATCCAAAGGCGGCGGTAAAGAGAATCTCCCACCAGCGATTGTATTCAATGTAAATGAGGACCAATGAAATAATTGTAGCTGTAATATACAATAGGAGCCACGATACCCATGATTGCTCAGAGGGAACATACCAAGCATAGGTAAAAAAGGCTCCAACGATTGCAAAAGTATAAAAGGCTTCATTGGATGGGAATGCAAACGTGTGATACGTTTGACAAATGGGATTTGGGCGAATCGATTGAAAGTAGTATTGAAAGTTCCAAATGACAAATTGAGGAATCCATAGATAAAAGCCAAAAATTGCAAAAATGGATTCGTGTGTCACCATTGTGATTAGCATTGTAAAAATGGTTACAACAAGTGGAACCAATTGGGTCCATCCAAAGACTTGCCCGAGAAAACTGACGTAGTAGCAGCCTTCCATCTGTGCGTGTGATTGGGTGGGGCGCAAGCTCCATTAATAATTAGTTTAATATTCCATTCTTTCTAATGCTTTCCATTTCAAAAATGCTAACAATGCACCCACTGGCTGCAGCGTGACCACCGCCACCATAGCGAACGGCAATGGGTGTCGTATCAACGCCATTTATGGATCGCAATGATAATCTATATACATTTCCCAATGGTGTTGCGACAATGCCAATATTGCTCATTGATGATTCTGCGAGAACATGGCCCAAATCGGAAACATATTGTGCGTTCTGAACAATCAAAAGGCGTGATCCACATGGCAATATGGTAGACAATGGAAGTACACTCGCAATATATGTGGCTCGCTTTGCAATCTCTGCTTTGCCAAAAGAAATCAATGTGTCAGCGTCAAGTGTGAGCAAAAAGTCAAAAATTGCCGGATTATCATACGGCAAATTAAGCGACTGCAGTCCCGCAGTAAACTCTTTGCTCTGGGGCAATTTGTGTAGCCATAGATCATTGTCTTCGATATAGTCAAAGACTCGGTCCAATCGAGCACAAAGCGGTGTGGAAAACCATTCCAGTGCAAGGATGCATCCAGAGTGTTCCATTTGTACAGAATACTTGAAATTTGGGATCGTATCAGATAGTTCCTCGAGAGCAGTCTTGTGATGATCAATAAGGTAGACTTGTTCAAAGTGTTGACATGCTCTTTCAATAAACCCGTGTGGGCCACAGTAATCAAGGAGATACAAGGTCTGAAACGATTTGGGCAACTCTGCCAAATCAATGGGTACCGTCGTAGAATGCGGCATGTACGTTGCACTGCTCCCAAAGTGCAATCGTGCAGCTAGGGCAGCAAATGCACCATCGGGACAGGGACAATGATATAAAACGAGCACCCTATTCATTTGAGTGTTTTAAGAATTGCAATGGCTTGCACCGTGTTGAACCCACATTCCTTGAGTTCGCTCTTCTCCCGTCATGTACGCAATCCCCATGTGAAAACATGCCTGCTTGTGGCCAAGTTCGGCAGCAATCCGCAACGTCCCGTATGCTTCTTTCATTGAGCCGGCTTTGGACAATGCCACTGCACGCTCAAAGACGACATGGCCAGCAGCTTCAATCGTTCTTGGATCCATGCCCCTTTTATAATAATAAAAATATGGAAGAGGTGTCCTCCAATGATATAGTTGTCATGTCTGATGGTGGCAACTATGAATTGTTGCGATTGCAGTGTGACGACTACATGCATGCAGATGAAGTATTGGTACAAGTGTGCACGGCATGTGGGTTTGAGCCGTGCATAATGGTACTCAAAGATGGCAATGGTGAAATACTTGAAAAAACAATTAATGCAGGATCAATAGTCTACTTGTGGTCCTGCAAGGGTGCAAATGTGCCGCAAAAGACTACCTTTACAATTAGCATTGGATACAAGACCTCATTTGCAGAGTGCACATTGTACGCGGGAGAAGATCCAACTGATTTAAACATTATTTTGGAGCGCGGATGCAACCTTTACAAGTTGGATCCAAAGATGCATGAAGTGCAGGCGTTTAATTCATATTACATGATTTTTGAAAAGAAGCGCCAACGATTGCCACCAATGCTACCGCCACCGCTTCCGCGGGAATCAGTCGAATACGTGCAGATTCCAGAGGCAAAAGGTACTGTCAAGGTCATTCTACCCGATGGATCGGCCAAGACGGTACTGGCAAAGACAACGACGCGTGTCGGTACGGTGCTGCATGCAATCTGTTCAAAGATGGATTGGAGAGCAGCAGAGTATACAATTGATGCAGATCAAAAGGCGTTTGTGCAATTTGATTGCGTGTATGAAATTAAGAAGAATGAAAAGGGGTCGTGATGAAACTGATCCTTTCAAAGAACACTATTTAACATGCCTAAGGTTGATCCTTTAATCAGAAAGTGCGTCAACAAGGACATTGCAAAGAAAATTGTCGAACATTTAAAGACTGACCTAAGATACAATGGGTTTCAATTACATTGCTCTGTTGGAGCAATGAGTACTATTTGGTTTTGGCGCGAAAGCGGTTGCAATGATTATAGACCATGTGTAGGATGTTTAACACCCATTGGTAGATCAGATGATGATGGTTATTGTAAATTAACTTGTGAACATTGCTGCATCCATCTTGCACATTTACACAGACAATGTTGTGGTGTATGGAGTAATAGTTTAGATTCAAAGTGTTTTGAACCATTTAGAAAAATATACGTTTTACCCACACAAGAATATTTTGATCGCATATGGAGGAGTTAAAAATATCTCTTCCGACATTTGAAGAAGTATTCCAACACCGCCGAGGTCACCGATTTGGGTATTGGAAATTTCATGAAAAGCTCAATGAATGGGCTATTGAAAATACAAAAACTCTTAGGCAGATTGCAGCCAATACGCCACTTGAGCAATGGGATGCATTTCACACAATACACACAAACATGTTGGAACTATTTATCACTGATTATGCCGGTTGGGCTACATTACATGTCATTTCAGACAAGGATCCAGTGCGCAATTTGGATGAATTGGAAAAGCGGCTAAAAGAGATGACTATTGCTCCCAACGCTCCTAATGCTCCCGATGCCCCTATTAGGCACACTGTTGCCAGTGATTTCTTTGTTGAACTATCTAGAACGCATTTTATCGTTATGCATCGTCAACTACTTCACGAATCTGCAATGATATCTCGGTTGGATTCAATTCCAGATGGGAAGAATTTTAAAGTCTTGTGGGCACTGGAACATGCCGAATTCTTTCAAAGTATTGAAAAAAAGCCAGTCATGTCATACAAGCAATCTGAAATTATTGATCTTCTATTTCAAATTACCGAACGATTGGATAGTGTAACCATTACTGCCGTTGAGGAACTACGGCACATTTTGCTTCTAGTATATACACGTAACAGTGTCTTTTTTTGTCAACGAATGCGGCCAGATGTACTCGACTATCCCAGAGGGAGGACTGATGCGGGTAATGGAACATTTATCCCATCGCGCGAGTACATGGTATTTTGCAGTATTTACTTTCATGCAATACAGCGACGCCTCTACATGTATGATACGTGCATTAAGAAAAAGGTTCCAACTATTGGGAAAAATGCGGGAGACTCTGCAACTGCTCGCTTTAAGCACTTTGTTGAACATGATATCAAACTTGGCAGTGAAAACTTTGAAGAAGAGTACAAAAAGTCGTGTGAGGAAGCCTTTGTTTTCCCTGGTGACCTTGAATGGTTCAAGTATCAGAATCCAGATATGCCAGTACAAATTGGATCAATCCTCGACTGCTATCGAAAAGACATGGCAAAGCGGTTTTACACTAATTATCGCATAACACAGGATGTTGTATTGGCTGCAGTTCAACAACCTACTCATTCTGGTCACTCTTCTCGCCTTTTCATTATTAATATCATTGATCAATATCTGCGAATTCACTACAAGATCCCTTGGAAGGATGGTGTCGTGATAAAGAATGCTGGCATTGAATCCAATGAGAAGAAACTCTTTTCAAAAAAATCGGCACCCTTTTTGGTACAAGTGTGTTCGCGACTATGGGTATATTGTAATAAGATTGTCTATATGACTGATGACATTTATGAGGCAATTACATTTTGGATGCACCTATTGAAGGAGCATTACGGCGGCAAATTATTTGGAGTGGACCTGAGTGAATTTATTGGACGATTCTTAAAATGAATACGGAAAAATTGTGGACAGACTTTCTTGCGTTTAGAGAACCTGACGGTATTACATTTTATGATAGTGTTCCAAATGGAATGGAATTAGTTCCTCGCAGTGGACGAGGTTGCGCGGTACAGATTGAATCTCATGATTTGGAAGGCGCAAACGATGCACTCGATGCAGCTTATCGTTCAATTTTACACACGTTTGGTCACATGGTGCCCGTAAGTTTGCTATACACGATTACGTATGACGACCAAAATCATTTATATCGTGTCTCTGCACATCAAATTACACGCACTTTATTCGTTGCAGATCCATAATTATGACCCAAGAAGGCGACGAATCCATGGAGTATGCTTCCAAATTAATATCCAGGCAATGACACGTTTACGTCGAGCGATATAAGGGTTACGTAACACCTTCAGGGAGAATTTTCAAAAACGAAAAGGAGTCCTAAAAATGTCATCCATTGATGTAATTGTGCTAACCAATGGTGATCGTGAAGTTGTTGGTCTATATAGTACCAAACTGGATGCAATCAATGGGTTCATTAATGACCTTGAAAAACGGAAAACATGGCGAGACCACGTCATTCAGAAAATGGAAGAAAGCGGACAATATGATTTTGTCAATGCAGTACTCGACAAACAGTACAATATTGACAATATTGTGTTGGATTCGTGCTGTGATGTGTGAAAAGCGTCAGCGGATTGGACATTAAACGGTATTTATATATGATGTTTGTATTAGAGATAAAAAATATGCTCCCAGGGTTCTTTGTAGCACTTTTTTTCGACCCACCAGATAGTAATGCTCACATTACCCTACTAATTCGCAAACAGTGCACTAGGGAAGATCTGCAGAGTATGGTCAATCGGTTGAGATTTGAAATTGCAGCAATGCTCCCATTGGTTGTATCCATTAATCCAGAAATTACAATAAAGGGAGTGGAACGCGACGTACCCACCCATGACGTTAATTTTACCGATGAACAGGCGCGCGAAAAGCTGGCACAATTATATTCGTCCATGGTCGATGCCGATTCACCATTTCCAACTTGGTCACCGCACGTGACTGTGGATAATGAGGACAAGAAACGCGTAGTGGATGAGATTTTGGAAAAGACGGGTGGGTTGGCAGTGTTAAAGAGCGCAAAATTGAAGCAATTGGGATTTAAGGATACATTGTTTGAAGTGAGTAAATAGAAAAAAAATGGGTGGGGCTCCTTCTCAACCGACTATTGCAAACCTCTGGAACGGACTAAAGACGTTTTTTTTTTACAGTGACGCAATATATTCTGTAATCTGTTCATCCGTCGCCAATCCCAACGCACCCGCCAAGTGTGTCTTTAGTAG
>Ga0265322_10000294_pt1 | contig 21254 bp, 34 predicted proteins | sample 41222metaG_FD_193584 | JGI IMG/M metagenome (GOLD analysis project Ga0265322, IMG submission 193584) | Rhizosphere microbial communities from Carex aquatilis grown in University of Washington, Seatle, WA, United States - 4-12-22 metaG | ecosystem: Host-associated > Plants > Roots > Rhizosphere...
TTTGTTCCTTCACCATAAGATACCCTTGCTGCTTGTGCAATAGATGAGTCATTGCCCATCATATCTACCAAACGAACAAAACCTTTATCTAATACTTCAATACAATTCTGATCAATTTCATGATCGTGTTCATTATATGATTCCCCTAATTTTCTTGGACGCATTTTTAATTCCATATTAATCTTCTACTACTTCATTTTGTTTTAAAAATAATTTAGTTTTATCAATTATAGTTTGGTTAAATTCATTATTATGTAATTCATTTTCCCAGTATTGTCCTGCATTAATGCCATAATAATATGAATCTCTACTCCCAATACAATAATTAACAGGATTTGCATATATCCTAATATCATCAATTTCCAAATATGGTCTTACATACACTGCACAACAGCCACAACTATTACTAAATTCAACATCATTCATATCAATCTTTGCAAAATTAGAAATAACCAAATTCTTAGACCATCTAGTAGTACCAGTATCAGATAAATCTGGATATTTTTCTTTTAATTTTTCTAATTTTGAATAATATTCAATTTTATCTTTAAAATTTAAATTCATAATTAACATTTATCAACTAATGCAGCAACCATTTTTTGAATTTCGAATTCTAATGACTTTGCTTCTTCTATATGTCTTTGTCTTTCTTCTACCAAAGATCGTAATTGACATTTCATTCTAGTTATTTCTTCACTTTCTTTTGGTATTTCACTTTCTAATTTAGTATTCATATGCACTCCCATGCTGTATTTAAAGAATCTATATCATTATATTCAAATTTTACTGTTCTATTATTTTTAAATTCTACCCACAAAGTAAACAATGCACCTTCTGTTCTTCTTCGCATTTTACATTTATGTTCATAAGAAAAGAAATCTTCATGTTCAGGTTTAATTACTTTTGTAACTTTGAATATTTCCGCTTTATTATATTTTTCATCACCATATAGAAAATAATCACTAGACATTACATTTTCTCCACTCTAAAAATTTTAGTTGGGCAGTCATTCCATCAAAAGTATTATTATTAATCACATTAACTAATTCTTCTATGTGCATACCAGAAACGATCATATCATTAATATCTTTTTGTTTTATCGAAGATGGCCATATACATATTTTCTTATTGGCTTGTATTGTATCCAACATTTCTCTACAAATTTCTTTATTTCTAGGTTCATTATCATGAATAAAAACTACATCGTGTATTTTACCTATTCTTTGTTCTATTGCAAGAAGATCTGCACATGCAACTGCTAGACAATTTGACAAAAATAGACTATCAATAGGGCCTTCAACAACATATACTAATTCATTCAATTTTACTCTATCAAGACCAAATACTAATCTAACCTCATCATTTGCTCTAACTGTAATATATCTAAGTTTACTATGTGAATCAAAAGAACGCCCTTGAATTCCAACCAAATTTGAATCGAAATCATAGAAAGGCAATACTAATCTATGTTCATTCGGTATCAAATTTGAATATCTATGTGGAAATGCAATATTTACTATTTGAGCAAAATCTTCTGTAAAAAATAATCTATCATATTGATGTAGTGGTATCTTTCTATTTTCTACATAAATTCGTGCATAATGATTATCTGGTAAAGAAGAAATCTTTTGAAGACCCTCATATGTGATTTTTTTCTTTGTTTCTATTGGTTTTGCTGGTTCTTCTTTCTGGATATCTTTTGAAATTGGTTTCTCATATTTTTCTAGTGTATATTCACTATACAAACTAGAAGATACTGTCTTTATCAAATTACCTATAGAAATACATATACCACAATTATGACATTTGAAAAACATATTTTGTTTTTCTTGAAATGCATAACCTCTTGCTTTAGTTTTACTTTTCTGACTATCTCCACATATTGGACATGAAAAATTATAAAGATATTGATTCTTTTTCTTAAAGTTTCTTAGATATGGGGAAAGTAAATGTAAATACTTTACATCGATATATAACATACTTGTCTATTATACAGACAATAATAAATTAATCTAAGGATTTTTGTGCTCTTTTAACCAATTTTGAAAAAATTCATAACCTTTCTTCATTCCAGATTTAATTGCATGTGGTTTTACTATAGCATAACCTTCAGTAACATACGCATTATCACGTATAGAACTTAGAGTAAATCTCGGAAGATCAATGATATCTTTTACTTGTAAATTTGCCTTCAAAGTTGAAAATTTCTGGGAATCCTGTTCATTTGGAAAGTTTCTAAGAATATACTGCTTGTCTACTTCAATACCAATTTCAACAAAGCCACGTAGAATTTCATTAAGAGAATTGCTGAATAAAATCAGATTATCATCAGCATATACAAAAACTGCATGAGCATAAGTAGCAATCTCAAATTTTGCAGATTTATTAAGCATTACTTAGATGGTGTTTCGTAGTAACTCTTATATTGTTGTAGAATTTCTTTCTCAAGAAGAATATAATTCTTGATCTTTTCTAGATTAAGAGAAAGTGCTTTATAAGAAGCAGATGATAAACCAAACAATACTGGATTTTGCTTACTATTCTTCATAGAAAGAAAAACTGCTGATGCATTCTTATCAGTGACTACTGATATTTTTACCGCATCTAAAGATAGTGCAGGTGGTTCTACAATATTAAGAGGCAATCTTTCAACTGGTTTATTATCAACTTGAAGTGTAGAAGTGCATCCAATAAAAAGAAATAAAAATACTGTTAAATATTTTAACATGATCCACCTTTAGAAATAGTCTCAAAACAAGATAAAGATTGTAATAAATCAGAATTCAAATTAGTTTCAACGTCTTTTGTTTGTTTATCATTAAGCACATCTAATGATACTTTACCATCTAGTGCTTTCTGAAGATCATCTTGTTGTTTCTGCAAATTTTGATTACTAATCTGTAGATCATTTTGTGCTTTTAGCACTGCTTCATGATCTTTTTCTAAAGAAGCAAGTGTATCTTTTTCTTGTTGTAATGAACTTGTCAATGTTGCGTTATTCTGCTGAAGAACCGCGTTTTCATTCATTACATGATGAACATAAAGATATGCACTCAGTAATCCTCCAATAATCACAGTCCATTTAATGATAGTTGGTGTCAAGAAACTAGTCAACAATTCTAGCATAATATTATTTCCAAATTTGGCGCTTGATACTCCATTTACCTGTGTGTATCATTTTATAGTTTTCTTTAATTTCTCTTAATTTATACACAATCACAGGCATTTTGTCAATTATTAAATCATTCGTTTTAATATCTGCTTGAACTTGTATTGGTTCTGTTATATTTGGTGATCCAAGAAAACATTCAAGTTCTCGAATCTGTTCAGTATCTTCTGCCAGCCATATTTGACCAGAAACTTTATGGATTCCTAAATTTGTATAACCAGCATCTTCCCCTATATCAAATAATGAACCATCTATTGTAGATTCGTGTTCCCAGGTAAGTTGTGAAAATCCGGGGAAGGGTAGATCCTGCAAACGGAATGTGTCTACCATCATGTTTGAATATATGAAAAAAGATCTCACTTTATTTTTTAAATTCTAGAAAACCTTTAAAAGTTAATCTACCTTCTCCTATTGTAGGAGAATCACCCTTGAACATAGAAGGAACAGGATCTTCTAATTCCTCATTTTCTGGTTCTATTTCTTCATGTTGATGTTTAAAATATTCAACATCTTGTTCGCGCTTTACTGCACCTGCTCTAGAACTATAAGTGCCAAGGTTTTTACCAGATTTCTTTGATACTAGTCTATATTCCCCATCTGGTAGTTTTTTAATTGTCATAGATCTTTACCTACAAAAAACATAACAACATTGCCCTCAGAAGGATGATCAAGTTTAACATACCCTCTAACTCTTAGTGATATATCATATGAACCAACATGATATATTTTTAGTGCTTCCGGTTTGTTATCTTTAGTGTATATAAAATTGTTCTTATTAATAGAAGAACAACCAGTTAAAAATAATACTATCCACAAGCACAATGACCGCATATTCGACTCACATAATTCATAGTTTCTTTAAACGGGGGCACTCGTTTATATTTATTCACGTTCCCCGGTCCAGAATTATATGCTGCTAATGCTAATTGAATATTATTATATCTGTGTACTTGAATAGAGAAATATTTAATTCCACCTTCAAGATTGCCAGAAATTGTATGTGGATCTACTTTCATATCTTTTGCAGTAGTTGGTAATATCTGTAATAGTCCAATAGCATTCTTAGTAGATTTTGCCAATCGATCATACCTAGACTCTGTTTCTATCATTGAAAAAATGATTTCAGATTTCACATCATATCTAAAAGAATTGAAATAAACATAAGTGTTAATTAATGCTTGATTATATAAATTTTGGATTTTATGTTCTAATGGAACAAAACATAGATATGAGGATAGTACACACTTAAATAAGTTCATATATGTAATAAATTAATGTAGAAAATTAATTATTAAGCGACAATATATTTGAAAAACAATTCAGGGCAGAAAGAATAAATCCACCCCAAGCAATTAATACCAACAAAACAAGAATAGTCATATAAATCTTTTTAAACATCACCATTCTCCAATATCTTTTTTATTTCATAAGGACCGGCAACGTGACGATAGAATTCTTGTTTCGCGCATTCAAGAATTCCAATAATTTCATTAATTTGAGCATATTTCAATTCTCCTCTGTATGAATTTTTTAGAAGAGAAGTAATTATATAATTAAGATGTCCTGGTCTGACATTACCAGCATGTAATCTTTGTAATTCTATTACATTTGTTGTGATATTTTTAATATCATCAGTATAGAATTCTCTTTCTTCTTGTATAATATATGGCATTATAAATCTCCATTAACAGTTAAAGGTTGAATATAAACAACTTCTGTTTCTTTTAAATCTGGTCTTTTCTTTAATTCTTCTACTGAAAAAGAACTATGAGCACCGTAATAATCTTTTTCTGTGTTATAATTTAATACAACTGGAATTATAGAAATAGATTTAATAGAATCAAATCCATCTTCATATCCATTAACAACTACTTCCATGTCTGAATCAAACTGAGATAATTGATCTATAATATCTCTAATCTTCATGTTAATTACTATAAATTAAATCACCAGTTTTTTGATGCTTCCAACAATAATTCATCTTATTTACTTCATCTTGTGAAAACAAGGGCCAGTTTCCATCAGTTAAAAAACCGAAACTACCCAAACCAGCAAACATAAGATCATAACTAGGTACATTACTATCTGGTAAACTCATAGTATGTGCCAATTCATGCGCCATGATAACTGCATCATCAAACAACCTAGATGGATTGCCTGGTAAATCTGAATATTCTTCAGCATTACCAATTGCAAAAGCAGGATGTTTACACACTACATTAGATAAACCTTCAAGATAATGTTGTCCGTTATCTACAATTGGTGGTGCAATTAAATAAACTCTATCTGTCTTAGCATACCCATGAATGTATGCCCAGAAACGAAGAGATGTATATCTATCGATAGTAAACATCAATGTGTGCAATTTAGGAAACGGATCTCTCTTCTTTATGATTCTTTTTACTTGCAATTCAAAACCTGCCTGCTCAAATGGATAAGAGGCAGATTTTGCAATTGTTCGAACATCGCCTGTAGTGACCGAATTTGGTCCAATCAATTGAATGATAGTAACAGCAATTTTAATCAATACAGGCTTAATCATATAATTTACTCAGGTGTTTTTAGACAAATATGACCACTATCATGACATTTAGTAATGCTAGTATTCAAATTACCAGATATTACATGAGTAGTACCAACACCGACACCAGTTGTATGACATGCAGTTCTAGCACCATGTTGTGCATCTGATGCGAATGAATATAGTTTCTCATTCAATCTACGTAATTCTCGAATTTGCGAATTCAAGACTACATTCACACACTGACCTGGACATACTCGAACTTCATTTGGTATACTATTCACAATTTCGATGAACTGTTCAAGTACAGTCAAATCTTCTTGAATTTCAAGATCAAATTTAACTTTAAGTTCTTTATGGTCACACGCGATTGCTCTCTTAAAATACTTAACACCTTTTACAGCATATAGTATTTTTGCTTGGCGAATCAAATTAGATTTATCTACTTTGACTGAATGTAATGGACATGCACATGAACTGCCGTCTCCACCACAGACTCCGCAAGCATCGATTAGCGTACCACCATTAGGTATACCAGCACAATCTACGCAAGTGCTATTATTGCCACCGCAGACTCCGCAAGCATCTGGTTTATTAGGTCCGTTGACGATACCCAAACAGTCTACACAACTATTATTACCATCACACATACCACACAGATCTAATCTGTTTGGTCCGTTAGGGATGCCTTTACAATCAAGACATGTATTATCTTGACCACCACAGACACCGCAAGAATCGATCTTGTTTGGTCCGTTAGGGATGCCTTTACAATCTTTACATGATGAATTATCACCACCACAGACTCCGCATTCATCGTTGATTTTTTGACTGTTTGGTACACCATCACAACCAATACAAGTTAGATTATCATTACTAGAATTTGCGTCACAAACTCCACATTGATCAACTTTATTTGGCCCGTTGACAATACCTTTACAATCTTTACATGAACTTCCGTCTCCACCGCAGACTCCGCAAGCATCTACAATAGAACCACCACCAGGTAAACCTTTACAATCTTTTACAAGAGTAGGTGTTGGGGTAGGTGTTCTAGTTGGGGTAGCAGTAGGTGACACACACGTAGAAGTACTAGTTGGTGTCGATGTTCTAGTAGGACTAGGTGTTGCTGTTTTTGTAGGTGTACTTGTTGGTGGTACCAATGTACACGTAGAAGTAGGCGTTCTTGTCGGCGTACTAGTAGGTACACTAGTAGCAGTACTAGAAGGTGTTACTGTCGGGGTATTTGTTGGTACAACACATTTTGTAGAACTAGAATTTGCTGCAACAACAGTACCATTCAATGACCACGATACAGAACTACTTGAAGAAAAAGTAATATGAATAAAATCTACAGTAGTTGTAGTAAAATTCGTGCCCTGACCTCTATCTTGAGGAGAAGGACTAAAGAAATTGTTTGAACCAATTGGTATGTTTGATTCACCACCAACAAAACCAAAAATAGCGGTTAGTGTGCCATTGCCATTATCTTGTACACATTTCAATGTCGGATGACAGGCAAATGCTGTTGATACACAACAGCACAAAGAGAGCAGAACAAAGGTCAACAGTTTTTTCACAAATAACTCCATAATAAAAATATCTTAATTTATAATAATATCAAAAAACAACTATGTCAATGTGCAATTTCTTCTTTTGTTGGTTTTGTTCCATGCATATTTGACAACACTTCTCTTGCATCATCTTTGATAATATTAGATATACCATTGATAATATTCACTAATCTATAAATTTCGTCGTGATTTTCGTTTTCAACTTCTTTTGATAGTTGATTTACGTATATTTTCTGCTTAAGTACTATAGTTTTATACTCATTTAAGCGTTCTAATATTGGATGGTTGCTTTTCTTAGGATTCTTTTGAATATTTTGAGATGCATTATCTATTGCATCTTCTAATTCTTTAATAGAATGAGTAAGTTTAGTCAAATACTCTGTAGACTTTGCAGTTTTCATTGCATGTCATTTTGTGACTTTTTACCGAAAACAACTGTAGTACAGTCTCCCTTAATTTTAGGTTCTTTTTCTGTGATAGACACAACAAAAATTCCTGGTTCAAATGATCTTTCTTTTAAGAGATTCAAATTAGATTGCTCTTGTATTTTCATACTTACTTCAATCTGATTGTTTATTTCAACAATACATGTTTCGACATTCTCATCTATAAATTTAGTGATCATACCATATATGGGATATGATTCACCAACTTCAACTTCGCCGAATTTAACTTCTAATCCAAACTTTTCGAACAAATCTTCTGTCATTCTTTTACTATACCAAGTTTTTAACTATTTCACAATAGTTTCTTTAAAAGTATGTCGTCTTTTTCTTCTTTTTTCTATATCTGGTGTATTACGCACTATTGGTCCGCCAGTAGCCACTGTAAGACCAGCAACACCTCCACCACCGACACTATTTGCAGGTGCACCAGAGCCATCCTCGTCTACATACGAATAATGCTTACTATTTTTTCGTAGATTATGAAGTGTAGTTTCTATTGCAACAATTTCTTCTGAATAATATTGCTTTTCTTGTTTATAACCTTTAGAAAATTCATTGATATCTATATCTTTAATATCAACATTATGTTTAACAAGCATATTTTTCATTGGAACACTTGCAAGATTTTCCGAAAGTTTTTTATACTTATTCTTTTCTATAATATCTGAACAAATATAATCATAAAAATCTAAAAATGATTCACATACCATCTCTTTATTTTGAAACCATTTTGAAAATTGTTCATGTTCTACTAGATATGAACCAGCAATGCAAATTGCAAGTTCTTTATTGGATTGAAAATTCTCTTCTATGATCTGTTTAAGATTTCTAATAAAACCATCACTATCATTGAATATTTTATTCTCATTCAATGCAATCAAAACTTTTCTCTTAGTATTACCTTTGCTATCTATAATACCAGACTCATAGGCAGCCCATTCAGTGAATGGCTCCAACAACTTGGAAATATTTAACAATAATTCCTTTTCTTTTTTCATGTTAGATTTCTCTTAACTTCTTTACTATATTTAGATCTAGCGGAATATGTGTTGTAAGAATAACATCATCTCGTACACAAGAAATTGTGTCTGGTAGATAATGAAGATATAGTAAAAAAGTTTTGAGAATTGGCCAGAATTCTTCTGGTATTTTATAAAATAAAATCTTGGTTGCTACTTGAGTATCAAACACATTATAAAATACTATAATATGATTTAATATAAGTCTTTCTTTTAGAACTCCTGTAGTTCTATAGACATTGAATAATCTTTTTATATATTTTATCTTCTTAAGATCTTCATGAAATTCTGCTATATCCATACAATGTGGATTCGCGTATGATTTCATTGCAATCATCAAAAAGTTATCTTCAGTGATTTTCAGTCCGCCATGTTCAATCATATCAAGCATAATAAAGTATCGAGTATTACGATACTACTCTAGTACCAGCAGCAGAAGCAACTCCAGAAGAAATAACAAGTGAAGATGCAGGATTTGCACCAGCAGCATCATGAATTGTACCAATTAAAGATTGTGCAGCAACAGATAAGGTTCCTGGTAAATTGGTACCACCACTCATTACAGAACCACCCCATGAAAGATGAGATGATGTTTCTGTAGTTGCAATAGAATTTCCTGCTGTTCCAAAATTGATCGCAGTAATAACTACTGTACTTGCACTAGGATTGGTTGCAGTAACTTGTGAATTTGCAACAGTTGCTAATGCATAGTCGGTTCCTGGTACGCCACCAGAATGATTTATTGCATGAAATAAATTTGTGAGAGAAGCAGAATATGATCCACCGATTGCAACATGACCATCAACATTAGTTAATACTGATTGAAATGTATATACCTTAGAACCAATTGTTACTGTATCACCATCAGATACGTTTGTAAGATCACTTGTCAGTGTTGCACTTGCATGTGCACCTTGAGGAAGTGCTTGTGGTGTAGAATGATCAGATTGTTTATTAAAAATAACATTCTGAACTGCATTCTGTGCAGCAGCATATAATACAATATCACCACCAGAACCAGTCCAATGCACTGTAAGATGTTCACCGGCAGGTACGTTTACTAATTCACTAAAACGAACTGAAACTGATAAATTATCACCTTCATTATAAGAAGATGCACCAAATGCAACCGCAAGAATCTGTGCAATTGATTTGTCCGCGAAATTTCCTGCGGCAATAATTTCTGATGTAACTGGATCAATCCAACCTGCTTGCGTAGCAACACATGGTTGGCCTTTAGGATTTGGATTTTTAGGTGGTTTAGATGCTCCCCAGAGTGACATATCTGATTCCTTTAAATATTTAAGAATATCAGATATATTTATATGACTTAAGGCTCTTGGATATTACTTATAACCTAATGCTTTTAATTGTTGAATTGTATCTGTTGAATTCTTATGGTGTATACCAATTCCACCATGTTCTATAAATTCTATTACTGTCTTTTCATAATCATCTATCAGTAAATTTGGAGATCCATTTACATTTTTTGCAAATAATCTTTTATCTGATCTCTTTAAAACTAAATGAATTTTTGAATTATCATATATATGAAGATTTTGTTCGATCCATTGTAATTTCTCAATTTTACAGGTAGGACTTTTATCTACTACAGCATGTGATAATACATGTGGATTATATGGTCTTATAACTGACCATAATTGTCTACCATCTGATGTCCAAGGTAAATCGATCCAAAAATTCTTTGTTTGATTAATTACGGACCATCTAATTCTATCTGCATCTTCTAGTGAATCTTGAGTCCAGTGAGCACTATCAAATGTATGAAGGCCTTGCTTTTGTAATGCAATGTTTGCACCATCAATAAAAGATGCTAATACACCATCTAAATCACAATAGATTTGTGGCAGATTATTTTTTACTAAGAACCATTTTAAAGGTTTCACACATTTTCATAATATTAAAAGGAACTTTACTTTTTATCGTTGCCTCTAAATCGTGGTTCATCTGAAGGATAATCAAGTGCAGCATTTACTGCATCTACTAAAACATTGTTCTTATCTATAATATGAGAAGTTAGTACTAATAGATCATCAATACTATGAGCACCTTCTTCTGGATGAGGAGGAACAATTTCTACTCTACGATTAGGAAATGTCACCAACATTCTGAATACATCTTTGCGTTCGCCACCAATGATAGTTACATCATGAAGAACAACACCGCTTTTTGCCATTTCTGGTTCATCTCTAAACCCTACAGCAGAACTAGGTTCTGGACTTGCATAGTTTTCATCAAGTTCTTCTGCTGGTTCTATTACACTTTCGTTTTCAATTGAACGATCATGCATATCCGGACTCTGATTTCCTGCCATGTGATCTTCACCCAATTCTGGTAAACCAGATTCTCTATCTGTTCTAGATTTTGATCTGAGAAGATGATCATCAGATTTTACATCTTCTTTATCCATTTCATCTTCTTTAGATCCTGAATCACCGCATTCACAGACATGACAATCATCAATATTATCTTTCATCTCTGAACTTTCATTGACTAATTTCTTATTATGCATTTCCCATGCTTTTGCATAAAGAATTCTCTCGCCTTCTGCATCACCATATTCATCTTTAAATGTTTTCTTGTTTTCTTTGATCCATTTCTCAATCTTTGGATCTTTAGGAGAAGACTCAAACATTCTAATCTTCTCTAGAAGACTTGCTGCTGATTTGATAAGGCCTTTTGGTAAATTGCTGAAGGACATTATTACTCTCCAATGCTCTCTTTAAATGTCAATAACTTCCTGGCGGAAATGATTTCGAACGAAGTTTTCTCTTCCTTATTATTTATTGAATCCAATTTTGAGAGTACATCACACCATACTATTCTATAATGTAACACATTATTACCTGGCGTGCAAATAATCTGACCTGTAGTACGTAATGCTTTCGGTGTTTCATCTATTCTCATTGGATTCATCTGTGGATTCTTATCATCTTGGATTGATAGGGCATCTAACATTTCCATTGGATTTTCCGCTTTTGAAATACCTTCTACTGCTTTTTCATATCTTATCTGAGATGATATAACATATTCATGACTGTTCTCTTCACTAACTTGTTTATTGATCCAAGGTAAAAGAATGCCATGATTTGTTCGAACTACAATGTGTTCTTGTGGTACTTCTTTCAATTCATGTGTATATTCATCTTCACCTTCTTCATTTTTATTAGTTGCTTCTAATATAAAACATTGTTCTTTGTCTGCAATTAAAATATTGCCCACCATTTCTAATTCTATGAGTTTACCGATTGCTGCTTGAATGTTGGATTCTAATAATGCGGTTCTTATTTTGAAACCATCTGGTGAATATGTATCATTCGGTGAATCATCTTCTAATACTGTCGCAGAAAGAATAGAAATACCATGCTCATTAAGACCTTCTGAATATTTTGTCTTTTCATCGTATATAAAAAGTCTTTCTATATTATTTCTGAAAGATTTACGTATACGAATAATAGGGCGGTATGTTCTATCTCTATTTTTAATTAGACTCCATGATTCTAATTCAGGGAAGTATTTTGCAGAAATTATGCACATTAATCAATCTTCTTAGTTTTTGAATATCCGTCTTTGTACCAACCAGATCCTTTAAGTTGGAAAGAAGTATTAGAAGATATTAATTTCGTTATCTTGGAAGCACAGATAGGGCATTTCTCTAATATAGAGTCGGTAATTTTCTGCTCTACTTCGATCTTGCCACATTCTACACATTCATATTCATAATATGGCATATCAACTATACCTCTATTGAATATTTATGATGTAGATTTCTATTAATTTACTTGTACTGATTCTGCTGGTTGTTGTAGAACAGGTGTCTCATTCTTCTTTAGAACTAAAGAATTATGAACTACTACAAGAGCCTCTATTACCTGTCCCCATGAAGTAGCATGGGAACCTGGTACTCTATCAAAATTCTGCAACCAAGATATTACTCCATTAAGATTTTGAATCTCTTGATCTTCAGTCAACTTAGTTGGTTTCTGTGCCTGTGTTGGTTGAACTGTCTGAGTAGTACCTGTAGTAGTTTCGTTCTTAGTTTTCTTGGCCATCATTATCTCCCATAAAATAATAGAATCATTTATATCAAAAAATCTTAACTTTGACCAGGAGTTTCTTTCTTAAATTTATTAGTAGTTTCATCAGTTCCAATTTCTACATACTCATGGACTTTTCTATCAATCTTCTTTCTAAGATCTTTATTTTGCCAACCTTTTTCTCTATTTTGGAAATCTTGTTGTCTCGCTTTTTCTACTTCTTGTCTAAACTCATCTCTTTGATCATCCATTTGATCTTGCATATCTTGCTTTTCTTGCTTTTGTCTCTGACGAACTTTATCTTGTTCGGTTTCTTGCTTACCAGCACCAAGTGGTTTTGTTATATCTTCTGTTACGAAGGTCTTAAATCTAATCATATCTATATTTATGGAACTTATGCTATTAATCTAGTTTCAATATCTTATACAAATCTGACGTAGAATGGTCGTGTTTCATACCATATAACCATGCGTTTCTATCTCTATATTTAAACCAAAATACCCCAACAATTTGTGGAAATTTTAAGCACAAATATGGAATTTTATCAGATGCATATTTCTTATGCTTATTTGGATTATGATGTCCAATTTCAGTTATGAACATTGGTTTCTTTATCTTTTTTAAATAATTAAAAATACCGCTAGGTCTTAGTAAATTAAAATAAGAATCTCCATAATAATTAATAGAATAAACATCAATATATGCTATAGCACCCATTTTTAACATCAACTTATTATAATTAAAATTATGAGGAAAATTCTCACAAATAGATGCTGTAGAACCATTTGTAACTAAAAACTTAGAATTAATTTTCTTTATTGCAAGATATGCTTGAGATAGAAGTATAATATATTTACCAGGACTTGTATTAAATTCATATAATACATTGTCTCTATGAGAGACGTTTAATTCTTTTCCTATTTGGAATCCCAAAATATTTTCGCAGGATGTATATCTTGTAGAAATTTCTTTAATATATTTTAAAAAATATTTTGTTGGTTCATGATGATATATTAACCAAGATGGTGCACCATTCAATACTATTAAAATTTTCAGATTTGTTTTAGATATTTCTTTGATTATTTCATCAAATTTTGTAAAATCAATACTACTATCTTTTGTTGGGTTTATTAATTCGTCCCAAGTAAAATGTATTCGAATATAGTCTAATCGCAGACCATTTCTTATATCTACTATATCTTCTTTAAGAAACTCAAGTTCTGGTGTCGTAATATCGTAATTTACACCATTAGGGAAATATGAAAGATATCTCTTTTTTTTAAAGAATGAAACTCTTAAATATTCGAAGAAATTACCTAATATCATTAAGATATTTATTAGTAATTTCTAATCAATGCCTCATTAACAATGCCACGACCCTTTGAAGATGCAGAAATCGATCTTCTTGTCTGTACCATATCAATTTCATAGTTTTTATATAAATCCACAACAATGTCAGATGCAGAGTTTGATTGCATCCATTTAATTCCAAGATTAGTCATCTTATTGCATAGTTTTAGTAATAGTTTTTGATCATCTAATGAAAATCCTGTTTTTGTATAAGCAGTAAAATTAGACGAATCAGAAATAGGAATATATGGAGGATCTAGATATACAAATACATTTCTAAAATCTATATCCTTTCTCATGAGTAATGATTCATATAGATGTTCATCAAATGGTTTAGATGTTAAAATTGCCCTACCCAATGACTCAGAGCATGACATAATCGTTTGCTCATCTACTATAGTTGGGTTAGTATAATGGCCATATGGAACATTAAATTGGCCTTTAGAATTTACTCTATATAAACCATTAAATGCAGTTTTATTTAAAAATATAAATCTTGCTGCCTTTTCTATAGATGACCATCTCTTATATTCATCTAATCTATCAACATTTCTAATTTTTAAGAACTCTCTTTCTGTATTTTTAAATTGTTTCAATTCTAAAATTAATAAACCTGGTGAAGTTTTCACTGTATTATACACATTAATCAATTCTGCATTTATATCATTCAGATAGTATGGATGACTACTACAACTTGGAACAAGATTAAAATATACACAAGCAGAACCACAAAAAGGTTCATAATAACTATCAAAAATAGGAAGTCTAGTTACTATTTCATCTAGTAACTTTCTTTTACTACCAGCCCATTTTATTATTGATTTGTGTGGCATTTAAAATTTAAAATCATCATATCCACGACTTTCTGCTTGCATACCTTCACCAAATGGCGTTTGATCGAATACAGATTTATCGTCATCTTGTTTGGCTTCTTCTGAAGGACCTTCTATAATCTTCTTCTGTTCATGATCATCTACATCAAATAAACGCATTTTAGATCTACTCACACCAACAATGAATCTTTTGACATAATTAACATCATTATATCTATTTTTCAATTGTTTAATTAAAATTCTACCCATCTTATCTAATTCTTCTGTACAAATTAATGCCAATACTAGATCTGCCGTCATTGGTAAACCAAAAGATTCTGATGTATCTTCTAACCCAACATCTGATGATTGAAACCCCTGTCTATTATATTGTGTTGCACTAATAATTGGCACATCAAATTCAACAGCAAGACCTCGCAATTCTTCTGCTACATTTTTAATATAATTATAACTATTTGTATTATTCTGTGTAACTCTTGTACTTGTTGCAAGATTTAAATAATCAACTACTATAACATCTGGTATAAAACTCTTCTTGAGATTTAATTCTTGAAGAAGTGCTCTAAAATGATTACAACCAGCAGATGCAGTTGGATATTCTTTAATAATCAACTTTCCTAGTGTTTTCTGTCTTACATTTTCTATTTTTGAAATATATATATCTTTGGATAGTCTTTTTAAATTATCTAATTCTACATCTAATAAATTAGCATCTATTCTCTCTGCTATTTTTTCTTCAGACATTTCTAATGTAATATACAATACATTTTTACCTTGTATTAGATACGAACCAGACAAATGACATAGTGTTAAACTTTTCCCACAATTAATACCACCCATGAATATATTAAGTGTTTTATTAGTAATTCCTCCATTCGTAATCTTATTAAGATATCTAATATCAAATGGTATTTTCTCTTCGATTTTATGATAAAATTCGTATCGATAATCAAAATCTTCTGTATATGAATGTCCTATATGAGGATCAAAAGAAACAGAGAGAGCATCTTGTAGTAATTTAGGTATTGCTCCTTTACCTTTCTTGTTTTTTTCTTCTTTTAAAATACCTACTGATTCTAATACAGCATTGAATATTGCTTTATCTTGACAGAATTTTTCTGTTTCTGTTATTAACCAATTTTGATCTGATTGATCATATTTGTTACCCAATTCTTCTATTATTTGCGAGATTTTAGAATCTATACCATTTGGTATTTTATTATCTTGGGAACAATCTATTAAGATTGCTTCTCTTGTTGGTAAATTATTAAATTTTGAAACAAAAGAACTAATTTTATCAAAAATAATCTTCTCAGATTCTTCTGAGAAATATTCTTTTTTTAAGAAAGGTAAAACTTTGCGTGAGTATTCTTCGTTTTGTATTAAATTTCTCAATATTAATAGTTCAACCCTATCGTTTATCATTTCTTTCTTTTATTTTTAATTTACCATCTTGTTCGAATACTTCAATGTCTGGTTGTTTAAAATGTTCTGTGCCAACTTTTAAAACCAATTTATCATTTACTATTTCTATCTTATCTTTATTTGACTCTATAATATCTAAAAGAATGTCAGCGAGCAAGAGATTTAATTCACCAATCTCTTTTTTATTTAATTGTTTCTGTCTTAATGCAGATGGAATATAAATTGCTTCTTTTTCTAAAATTTCATCGGTAAACTTACCAAACGAAAATATAATTCCTCGATAAGAGGATAATAGTAACTCCACACACCATTTCTCGGGGAACTTAGGATCTGGTATAATCCTATATTGGTCTTTTATATTATTCGTCGTCATTCAAAATATCTTCTACTATCTGATCTGGATCTTGCATTCCATATTGAAACATGGCCTTACAACCTTTATCAATATTAGATAATACCTCATCTGTGAAATATTTCTTTGGGTTATTTACTATATGCTTCTCAAATGCAGTAGTACCATCTGGTAATTCAATCTTAGTAGCAACCTTTTTAAATACTCCAATTTCTAATGCAATATCGACCAACCCATAATATCTATCAAGTCCTTTTGAATGTGATAGCAATACTCTAGTTTCAGTACCTTCTCTAGTCAATCTACTCTTTAGGTTCTTGCATCTTATAATTGCACCTACTACATTACCTTCACTATCTTTATCTTTGCTTTTACCAAGTGCTAAGATATTGTTTGCAGCATACTTTAAACCACCACCACCAGACATCTCTTTTGTAGGAAACATACCCATAGTTTGATATACGTGATTCGTAACAATCATTGGTATATGTGCTTTACTTAATTTCAAAGTCAAGACACGAAATGCTGCTTTAATTTCTTGTGTTCTAGTCATATCTTTAACTTCTTTACCACTTTCTGTATCTGCCATTTCTTTTGTGGTAGAAATCATACCCAAAGAATCCAATACAAAAAACAAAGGTCTTTTATTCTGTTTCTTTGTATGAGATTCAACTACTCTTAGGGCTTGTGTTTTAAATTGTTGAATTGTTTCAATTGGTACTACCAATACTCTCTTTGGATCAATTTCTCTATCTACAAGAATTTCTTTTGTGATAGAACCTTCTGTTTCAAATATCACCGCAAGTCCTTCTTTATTGTAATCAAGAAAATGTTTTAAAATACCTAAAGCAAAAAATGTCTTACCTGTACTTTCTTCACCTGCTAATGCTGTAATCTTATTACTAGGTATGCCTGCAAATATACTACCAGATACAAGAGCATTCAACGAATAAGAACCAGTATCAATATAACCAGCGACATCTGCTGATGTGCCATCTTCTGCAACAGAAGCATATTCATTTTCTAAAACACCAATAATTTCACTAAATGCATTCTTAACCATATATTTTACCTAGCAATAATTTTTCAAATTCTTCGTAATATTGATCCACACTTGGGATTTTATAAGTACTTTTTATTTTAAGATATCTATCTACAAATTTCAAATCATTTTTTATATCTTTTATCTTGTCCACCAACTCTGAAACAGATGCAATTCTTTGCCAATCATCTTTTACCAAAATACCTGTAGAATCATAATCTTTCCATACAAATGGAATCATATATGATGCTATTGCTTCATGATATCTAGATGTTGTTGCTTTATTATCTAACCAATTAAAACACAAAGTTGATCGTGAATTTCTAAAACAAGATGTAAGATATAATAAAGAATCAAACTTCATATCACACTTCATATTTGGATATCTACCAATCCACCAGGTTCGCAAGTCAGTTTGTTGAATATCTTTGAGTATTTTGTGTCTTTCGTCGTTTGATCTACTACCTCCTGCCATTTTATTCTTCATAGTTCCCCAATAACAAAAATCAATATCCTTATAGGTGGGGAAGCCTTCTTCTCGAAATCCCCAAAATTTCATTCCGTGAATATTCATTGTAAAATCATTTTCATCTATAACTGAGCACTTAAAATCTATATCTCTAAATGTATAATTTCTATATAATTCTTCTGTATCTGCTCTATCACTTGTAATCAATATTACATGTTTATTTTCTATATAAGGTAATAGTTCTTTAATATGCTCATTAGATCTCTTCATACTTAATGTATGAAAGTAACCTGGTATGTGGTAATGAAATTCATGTTCGGTAAAAATTAATATAATATCTGATTTTTTAACTTGATCTAAATCTCTTTTTGGTGTACTAGAATCAAAAGTTATATTATAAAAATTATAATCAAATTCAGAATGTATATTCATAAATCTTTTATATAATTCATAAAAACTATCCATTATATGAATTAATGGTTTTTCGTATTTTACCTTCTCTCTTAATCTAACAGCACAAATATTTAAATTTTTCATTTTGAATCTTCTCTTTTTTTCATTCTAGAGAATCTCCAATTCTTTAATTTTTCTTCAAATGCTGGTAAAGATTCTTCATAATTTTTATGCCATTGTTCAGAAGAAATAGATTCTTCACCAGTTTGATAATTCATTTGACAATGTAAATTGCAAAAATCACAAAATTCTGGATTTACCCCAACAACTTTACCACAATATAAACAAGGACAATATTTCATGCTCCTACATTCCAAATCAAATTAAGTTTACTAAGATCAGCATTTTCATGGGCAACTTTCCAAACTTTGGCATCATAATTTGGAACACTAGGGTATGGAGGTCTTTCAGACTCTTTACAATCTTGTTGAAATTTATAATTGGTCAAATGCAAAGTACATCGACCTAATTCTTCATCTGAAAGTTTATGACCTACTGAAACCGCATGTATTTCTGCATTTGGCCAAGCATATGATAGACCTCTTGCTAATGTACCAGAACCAGCAGCAACCCAAACATGATCTGGTACTATAGACAAAGATCTTGCTACTTTTATAATACTTCCCATACTAGTAGGATGACATAGCCCCATAGGCAACAAAGTTCGATTCTTTGGATCTTCTTTAACATAATCTTTAGCACGTTTTTCTGTAACAGTTAGCATACCCATTTTTACCCATCTAATATCTACTCCCAAACCAATTGCTCTTTCTTGATATAAATGTAATTTGCCAGTACTACGTTCGGCCATGAAGATTACTGCTTTTTTACCATATAATTTACAAAGATACCCCAAACTAATTTGTCCATAACCTTGTGCTGGAGAACTACCATATACCAATTCACTATATGATGAAGTTTTTACATAATGATCAAGAAATCTAATCTTAGAACCATATGTTAAATAATCATCACGTACAACATGAAACCCATTATGATAGTATATAACTGGAGCAGGATTAGGATCTGTCCAACTATTAACAGTAGAAAGATAATCATCTGCTTCATTGTAATATTGATCTAAGAACATATATTAACCAAACAATCCTTCTAAATTACAAACTCTTTCAGTTTTCCAATCAATTGCATCTAATATCAATGATAATGGATGAAGAAAAACTTTCTCAAATTGTGCATCATAATCTATTGTAAGATGTAAATTAAATTCTTTGGGCAAAATATCTAAAAAAGATATAACATTTGCTTGAGCAGAATTTGGTTGTCTAATACACAAATATTTAATTTTATCACCAGATGATATGTCTTGATATTGCTTACCTAGATTTTTTGATTTAATCATATGATTATAAATCAAAGACCCTTTGACATGCATTGGTGTTCCTTTTTTAAAAATCAATCCATAATCTTCATATTTTTCTAGATTATTACACTGAGTAGGACATGCAATATCTTCAGCACCAAGTTTATTAAAATTACATCTAAATTCTTCAATAAAATCTAGAAGACTATCTTGGTCTTTTGTAAAAATTACATTTATTGCATCTTTAATTGCTTTTCTACATACTTCTGGAGTAGTAGAACGAACTGCTTCAATTCCTTGTATTTTATATTTTGGTTCTGCATATCTAGTACCTTCTTTATCAAGCATATGTAAGATATATCTCTTTTTAGCAACAAAGATTCCTTGATCTGCAATTGCTTCACGTTTCATTTCCATTTTCTGTTTATACACATTTAAATATGTACCATAATCTTCACTTGCTTGCTGTATAACTTTTTGCAATTTTTCTTTTGAAAACTTATCTATAACATCTACTATCTTTTGATGATCATGAGGTTTATTCTCGAAAACTTTCTCTACCAATTTATCTAGCGTTATAAACAAAGAATCTGTATCCATATAAATTACATATTCTTGATTAGTCTTTAATAAACTATTAAGATATTCATTTACTGCTTTAGATAACCATTGTATTACTAATTGACCAGAAATAGTCACTGCACTTGCTAATCTAACATCATAATATCTAAAATATTCATTACCATATGCACCATACATAGAATTTAATTGGGTTTTCTTGGCCATTTGCCAATTGTTATATTTTGCATGAGAATATTCTAATTCTTTTTTCTTTTCCAAGAGTAATACATTTCTTGGTTCTTTTTCCAATTCCTTTTTTACTATTTCTAATTCTGTCTCACAATCTCGCATCTTTTTTCTATATTCATCCCTATCAACTCGCATCTTATTCAAGATTTCAGGGAAAAATCCTGTGAAATCTTTTCTAAAGAAATTACCATTTGCAGCAAGAGCATATTCTGGATGAATATCTGATAAATCATGTTTTCTTTCTAGTAGTAATGAACAATCAACTCTATTACCTTCTTCTGGGTATACATCAACCAAATGCATTTTCTCTTCTTCAACCAAACATTCTGGGGATATATTAAATTCTTCTATTAAAGAAGGATATAGAGAATTCAAATCAAAAGAAACTATCCATTTATACAAATTTGGTTTA
>Ga0265322_10000297_pt1 | contig 21145 bp, 21 predicted proteins | sample 41222metaG_FD_193584 | JGI IMG/M metagenome (GOLD analysis project Ga0265322, IMG submission 193584) | Rhizosphere microbial communities from Carex aquatilis grown in University of Washington, Seatle, WA, United States - 4-12-22 metaG | ecosystem: Host-associated > Plants > Roots > Rhizosphere...
TGTTCAGCCTGCTCCCGGGTGAATGCGCCCGTCTGACCGGCGGCCGGCTGGAAGTGAAACCGTGGTGGCGGTTTCCGGCGGCCGGAGCGGCGGCCGGCACCTGCCGCACGATGGAGGAATTCCGCCACGAACTGGGTGCGCGACTCGCTGACACCGTTCAGGCGCATCGCCTCGCCGACGTGCCTGTGGGCGCCTTTCTCTCGGGGGGGCTCGATTCCTCGGCCATCGTCGCCTTGATGACGCGCGCCGGCGCGGCACGGCTGAAGACATTCTCCATTGTTTTCGAGGAGCCCGCCTTCTCGGAGGGCGCCTACGCGCGTCGCGCCGCGGACGTGCTCGGCACCGAACATCACGAAACCGTGCTCACCGGCCGTCAGGTGGCCGCGGACCTCAATCGTCTGCTCTCCGCCTTCGATCAGCCCACCGGCGATGGCATCAACACGTATTACGTGAGCCAGGCGGCGCATGCCGGCGGGGTGAAGGTGGCGCTCTCCGGTCTCGGCGGTGACGAGCTGTTCGGAGGTTATCCCGCGTTCCGCGACCTGCCGCGCATCGCGCGCCTGCTGCCGGTCTGGTGGATGCTGCCGGCGGCCGCGCGCGAGGCCATCACACGCCGGCTCGCCCGCGGCGGCGCCCGCAGCCGCAAGCTGGCCGATTTCCTCGCACGGGCGCATGATCTGCACGACCTATGCTCCCTGCAACGACGGGTGTTTTCGTCCGCCCTCGGCCAGTCGCTGCTTCACCCCGACGCGCGCGCGCAGCTCGGCGGCGCGTTCTTCCATCATTCCGGCCTCGACCGGCTGCGCGGTGAACTGGCCGGCGCCGATTCCTTCCAGACCATCAGCGCGTGGGAATTGCGCACGTACATGGCTGACGTGCTCCTGCGCGACAGTGATGTCATGAGCATGGCCCACTCCCTCGAACTGCGCGTGCCGTTCATCGATGGACCCTTCATTGAGTGGCTGTGGGCGCAACCGGCGCGCTACAAAGCCGGCGGCGGCCAGACGAAATCCGCCCTCGCCGACGCCCTGCGCGGCCTGCTGCCGGAGACCATCCTCCGGCGGGAAAAGCAGGGTTTCACCCTGCCCTTCCCGGTCTGGATGCGCCGGGAATTGCGGCCGTTTCTCGAGGACACCTTTGCGACGGCGTCCATCGCGCGCGCCAGTCTGCTCGACGCGGCGCCCGTGCAGGTGTTCTGGCGGAGTTTTCTCGCCGGCAAGGATGACCGCGAGTGGTCGCGTGTGTGGAGCCTGGCCGTGCTGATCGCATTTCTGAACCACGGATCGCGGGCATGAAAACCCTGCTGCTGTGCCCCGAACTGTTTGCCCGTGAAAGCGGCATCCAGCGCATCATGCGCCTCTACCTCAAGGCGCTGTGCGAGACGGCCGGGAGCGGTGATGAAGTGCGCCTCGTCGCGCTGAACGATCGCGAATTTCCGGAAGCCCGGCTGCGATACTACGCCAACGCGCGGTTGACTTTTCGACAGGCATGCAACCACAGCAAAACGGCTTTCGTCTGGAACGCGATTCGTGCGGCGGCCGGCGCCGACCGCGTGATCTGCGGACATCTGGGCCAGTTGATCGTGGCCTGGCTCGCGCACTGTCTCCATCCCCGGCTGGAGTACTATCTCGTGGCGCACGGCATCGAGGTGTGGCGACCGTACACGCGGCTGGAGAAACTCGCCCTGCGCGGCGCGCGGCGCATTCTGTGCGTCAGTGATTTTACCCGGCGCGAGATGCAGCAGCGGATCGCGCTGCCCGCATCGCGGTTCGTCGTCGTGCCCAACGCCCTGGACCCCTTGTTTGACCAGGTCCCGGTTGCCGGCGGGTCGGGCAGCAGCGCACCGGTGATCCTCACGGTGGCCCGGCTCGATGCCCGCGAACGCTACAAGGGCGTGGATCATTTGATCGAGGCGATGCCCGCAGCGCGTCAGACCGTGCCGACAACCCGCCTGCGCATTGTCGGCACCGGCAGTGACCTCCCACGCCTGAAGGAACTGGCCGTCCGGCTGGGCGTGGCCGACTCAGTGGAGTTTGCCGGATTCGTCGACGACGAACACCTGCGCGAGGCCTATCGCGACTGCGCCCTCTTCGCCCTGCCGAGCAGCGGCGAGGGTTTCGGGATCGTGTTTCTGGAAGCCATGGCACACGGCAAACCCTGCCTCGGCGCCCGCGCCGGAGCCGTGCCGGAGATCATCGATGGCACGTCGGGCGTGCTGGTCGACCCCGGCGACGTCGGCCAGCTCGCGACGCAGCTCGTTTGGGCGTTGCAACATCAATGGAATCCGAGACAAATCAAAGCGCGCGCCGCCCAGTTTGGTTATCCGGTTTTTCAAGCACGACTGCAACGCGCGCTCGCCGCCTGATTCATGAATTCATCCTCACCCGGAACTCTCGTCATCCAAGCCGGCCAGGCCGAGCAGCATTACTGGCGCGACCTGTGGCGGTATCGGGAGTTGCTCGGATTTCTGGCGTGGCGCGACATCAAGGTGCGTTACAAGCAAACCGTGCTCGGAGTGACGTGGGCCGTGCTGCAACCGGCCGTACAAACCATTCTGCTCACGTTTGTATTTGGAAAGCTGGCGAAGATGCCGGACGGCGGTGTGCCCTACCCGATGCTGGTGCTCGCCGGCCTGCTGCCCTGGCAGCTGTTTTCCTCGGCCTTCAGCGGAGCCGGCAACAGCTTGGTTGGAAACTCCCATCTGATTTCCAAAGTCTATTTTCCCCGCTTGATCGTTCCGCTGTCGGCCCTCGCGGTCGCCTTGGTGGATCTGCTGATTCTGCTGGTGATCGCCTTTCCTGTCAGCCTGCTCTATGGGGTGATGCCGACCTGGCGGCTGTTGTTGCTACCGGTGTGCATCCTGCTTGCGCTGATCATTGCACTCGGAGCCGGACTGTGGATCACCGCGCTTACAGTCAAATACCGCGACTTTCGCTTTATTACACCATTCCTGCTGCAAATCGGGTTGTTTGCCACGCCAGTCGGATATCGCACCGATTTTCTGCCCAACTGGCGTGAACTGCTTTCGCTCAATCCACTCACCGGTGTGGTCAATGGCTTCCGCTGGTGCCTGCTCGGCAGCGACATGTCGATCTATGAATCCGGCCTTCCTGCCTCGTTGTTGATCGCCGCCATCATGCTCGGCACCGGGCTCTGGTTCTTCCGCCGCACCGAGCGGCAGTTCGCAGACGTCATCTGAACCCATGCCCACCCCCGTCATCACCGTTGAGAACCTCTCCAAACGTTACGTTATCGGGCATGAGCTACGCCACGACAACCTACGCGACACGTTGCACCACCTGGCACGTAAACTCTGGCGCCGCTTTCGGTGGGGCACCGGGTTTCAAACCGAGGAATTCTGGGCGCTACGCGATGTAAGCTTCACGGTCGCTGCCGGCGAAGTCGTGGGCATCATCGGACGCAATGGCGCCGGCAAATCGACCCTGCTCAAAATTCTTTCCCGCATCACCGAACCGACGAAGGGGCGCGTGAGTATTCGTGGTCGCGTAGCATCGCTGCTGGAAGTCGGCACCGGCTTCCATCCGGAATTGACCGGCCGGGAAAACGTTTTCCTCAATGGCGCGATCCTCGGCATGTCGCGGGCCGAGATCCGCCGGAAGTTCGACGAGATCGTGGCGTTCGCCGAGGTGGACAAGTTCCTCGACACGCCGGTGAAGCACTACTCCAGCGGCATGTACGTACGCCTCGCTTTCGCCGTGGCGGCGCATCTGGAGCCCGAGATTCTAATTGTCGACGAAGTGCTCGCCGTCGGTGACGTGCAGTTCCAGCAGAAATGCCTCGGCAAGATGCGCGACGTGTCCACGCAGGAAGGCCGCACGGTGCTCTTGGTCAGTCACAACATGGCCGCTTTGCAGCACCTTTGCCGGAGTGCGTTGTGGTTGCGCGCCGGCCAGCTCATCCAGCAGGGCCCGGCGCTCGAGTGCGTCATGGCTTACCTGAAAGGCGCCACGGAGTCGCAGGGTGAGATCGACACGTCTGCCCTCGTGCAAGGCGCGGAGCAGCGCGATCTGCACTTCCTGCGTGTCGCGGTGCTCGCGCCCGATGGCCGTCCGGCCGCTCAGCACAAACTTAGCGCCGGCATTACGATTGAGTTCGATTACGAGCTCGCTCGGACATTGCGCGGCGCGCAGGTCGTGTTCGAGTTATGGAGTGAACTCGGGGTGTGTGTGCTCTGTAGCACGGATTTCGACACCGATCCCAATCGGTTTTTCACTGATAAGTCCGCCGGTCGCCATCGCGCGCGCTGCTACGTCCCGCCCACTTTTCTGCGACCCGGCACTTACAGCCTGTCGCTTTCCTCCAGCGTGCCCAACGTCAAATTCCTCGCGTCTCTCCCCAATATTCTCAGTTTTGGCGTTTTGGACGACGGCAGCGTGCTCCTCAAACTCTCGCAAGGCCGCGCCGGTGTCGTGCTCCCCATCCTGCCGTGGCAGGAGAGTCGGTTGTGAAATCATGACAACCCTCGTCCGTAATTTTCGCCGTGGCCTGAAAATGAACCTGCATGTGCTTAATGCGCGCCAGCGCGCACTCTACCGCTGTGTTGTGCGCCCGTTCGCCTCGGCGGAGGAGCGCGAGTTTTTCGAGGGCATCCCCAGCGTCGCCGGTCAACTCTATCGAGCCGAGCGTCACGCGCTGTATGATGCGATCGTGGCCCGCGCGCCGAAGTACGGATTTGAAATCGGCACTTTCAATGGCGGAGGCAGCACGTATTTCTCCGCGAAAGCCTTCGCGAAACTCGGCCACGGAAAACTCGTGACCCTGGAGATCGATGCGGCACTCCACGCCAAGGCCGTTGAGCTTTACACGAACCAGCTGCCCGCACTGCGGCCGTACGTGGAGTTTCTTCATGGAGGCAGTCCGGAGTTGTTCGTACCATTCCTTCACCAAGCCGGCGCCGCGGAGTTCGTGTTTCTCGATGGCGCCGAACACGCCGAGCAGAGTCTCGCACAGTATCGATTTTTCGAACCATGGTTCCGTGCTGGAAGCGTCCTAGCGATGCATGACTGGAACACCGAAAAAATGCGCCTCCTCCGCGAGTTACTCAGCCACACGCCACACTGGCGCGAGACGCTAACGTTAGAGGAACCCGACAGCATTGGCTTCGCCATCTACAAGATGACCTGAAGCAAAGCTGCCATGAACGTCAGTACTAGCCATACGGTCGTTTTTGAATGGAACCCGGACGATTTCGGCGTGCTGCTCGAATCGTGCCACCGCGACGATGGCGTGCAGCTCGCGCTCCAGCATCTGCCGAAACAGGGGAAGATTCTCGAGGCCGGCAGCGGCACCGGCCGCGTCGTCCGCTATTTTCACGACAAGGGCTACGACATTGAGGGCGTCGAGCTGAACGCTGAGATCGTCGCCCAAGTGAAGCAGACACAGCCCGACCTCCAGCTTTTTGTCGGCGACGTGGCGAATCTCCCGCGACCCGATGGCTACTACGCCGGCCTCGTCTCCTACGGCACCATCGAGCATTTTATTGCGGGCGTCGAGTCCCCGCTCAACGAACACTTCCGCGTGCTCAGGCCCGGTGGCATCGCTATCATTACGGTGCCAAGCTACAATAAGCTTCGCCGGATCAAATATTTTTTCGACGTTTGCTTTCGACGTCTAAATCCCCGCATGAACAACCTGGTCCGCCGTGCGCTGCGTCACGAGCCGATGCGCCGCAACGTACAAGGTCGCGACGGTTTCCGCTACCACGTTTACCCGCAGTTCCTCGGTTTCTTCGAATACCGCCTGCGGCCACATGAATTCGAGGACGCGGTGCGTGCGGCCGGCTTCACGATACTGCACAGCGTGCCCATCACGCACCTCGACGGCATCTACCACGAGTTCGGCCCGCCGCTGATCGAGTTTCGCCAGTGGAAACTCTACCCCACGCCGATTGCAATCTGGCTTGACCGCGTTTTTCGGCTAGCTCCTTTTTTCCACAATCACATGCATGCGATCGTCGCGACCAGATGAGCCCCTCCGACGCTCCCCGTTCGCGCAGCACACTTGGTCAGAAAATCCTCAAGGGCCTTCGCAACCCCACGGCCATCATCGCACATCTACGATTTTTGACCGATTCCGAGCGGGTTGTCCGCCTACAATGCAATGGCGAGTGGTTCTACAAGTATCGCGGCGTGCTTTACCCTGACTACCTCAACCACGGCAATGCCGCCGAGCACATCCGCGACACCGCTAATAAATTTTGCACCGGCCACGGCCTTGACATCGGCGCCGACCGCTGGCCCTACCCAGGTGCGACGCCGGTTTTCAACGAACCTCATCGCAACGCTTACCTACTCGACGACGTGCCCGATGCCTCGCAGGACTATGTGCACAGCTCCCACTGCCTTGAGCACCTCGAGTGCTGGCAGAATGCGCTCCAACTCTGGATTACAAAACTCAAGCCGGGCGGCCACCTCTTCCTCTATCTGCCGCACGAGGACATGAAACTATGGAATCCCGGCAGCCCATGGGTGAAGGATGGTCACAAGTGGCAGCCCACCGTCGCCGTGCTCAAGCCGTTCCTCGAATCGCTCAGCCTGCGCATCATCGAGTTCAATCCCGGCCACGATCACTACTGGAGCTTCCACCTCGTGGCGCAAAAATAATGCGTCTACTCGGTCGCCTCCGTCACCGTCTGTTTCCGCCACCACCCGTGGTGGTGCGCTTGTCGGCCGCTGCCCCCGCCTGCGGCACAGTCGTACTCTCCTACCTCAACGAATGTTTCACCGAAAATCCCGCCGCCCATTATCATACCAACCGCTGGGAATGCTGCTGCATGGCCCGCGTTTTCGCCGCCGCCGGCTGCAATGTCGACGCGATTAACCATGACGACCGTCGCTACCGTCCACCCGCCGACTGCGTCGCCGTGATCGACATCCATTCCAACCTCGAGCGACTCGCAGCAATCGCGCCGCCGCACGCCCCAAAAATCCTGCATGCCACCGGTGCGTACTGGGCGTTTCAAAATCGGGCCGAACTCGCACGGCTCGATGCCCTCCGCTCCCGGCGCGGCGTCTCGCTTCCGCCGCGCCGCCAGGTGCCGCCGTCCCGCGCCATCGAGTTTGCGGATGTCGCCACCACCACGGGCAACGGGTTTACGATCGAAACCTTTGCCTTTGCGAGAAAAACAATGCACCGCGTGCCGTTGTCCTCGACCTATGTGCAAGACTGGCCCGCGGAAAAGGATTTCGCCGCCGCGCGCACGCGCTTCCTCTGGTTCGGGAGTCACGGCCTCGTGCATAAGGGGCTGGATCTGGTGCTGGAAGCCTTCGCCCAAATGCCCGAACTCTCGCTCACCGTAGTCGGGCCCGTTCAGGCCGAACCAGATTTCATCGAAGCCTACCAACGGGAACTTGCGCTTCCCAATGTACACGTCCTGGGCTGGCTCGATACGCGATCCCCGCAATTCGGCGAGCTGCTTGCCACCCATGTCGGCATCGTCTACCCCTCCTGTTCCGAGGGTGGCGGCGGCTCCGTGATCACATGCCTGCACGGCGGCCTCATCCCTGTGGTGACACGCGAGGCAAGTGTGGATGTAGAGGACTTCGGCACGGAGTTGCCGGAGGCCTCGGTCGGCGCCATCGTCGCGTCGGTGCAGGACCTTGCGGTGCGGCCGGTGGCCGAACTCGCCACCCGTAGTCGCGTCGCTTGGGAATTTGCCCGGCGGCGGCATACCCGTGAATCCTTTGAGGCCGCCTACCGGCGGTTCGTGAGCAAAGTGCTCGGCTTCCCCATTCCCGACTAAGATTGTCTGCCGTCCACGCCATTGTCCGTTCCGTCAGTGACTGGCTCGCCTCTCCGGCCGTCATCAGCGTATTATTCCCCCGTCGCCCGAAGTCATTCTCGTGGTCTGGTGCGGGCGCCATCCTAATCGTGAAGTTGGATGAAATCGGCGACTTTGTGCTGGTGACACCGTTTCTGCGCGAACTGCGCCGCCAGGCTCCGCAAGCCCGCATCACCCTTGTTGTGAAGCCTGCCGTGCTCAATCTTGCCGAGACCTGCCCCTACGTGGACCGCGTGCTGGTCTATGACGGTCGCACTGAGGGGCTCCGTTTGTGGCAGTTGCGCCGGCAATGGCGGGCGTGGCGGCTGGCCTGGCGGGAACTGCAACCGGCGCACTTTGACGTAGCCGTGCTTCCGCGCTGGGGCGAGGACGCATACAATGCCACGCATTTGGCCGTTTACAGCCGGGCTCGCGCGCTCGTCGCCTACACTGAGGCGGCCACCGATGCCAAGCGACGGATGAACGCCCGCTTTGACCGTCTGCTGACCCATGTCGTCCCGGCCGACATCCTCTGCCACGAGGTCACGCATAATCTCCGTCTCCTTGAACGTTACGGTCGTCCCTGGCAAAGCGACACCCTCGAGCTCTGGCTGACAGAGGCGGATCGCGCGCACGCCGCCCGTCTGTTGCCCGGCGACGGCCCGTTTGCCGCCCTTGCCCCCGGCGCACTCGACCCGGTTAGGCGCTGGCCAGTCGACCGCTTTGAGGCGTTCGCGACTTGGCTGCATGCAAAGCATGGATTGACGTCCGTAATTTTCGGCAGCACCCAGGATCCGGCGTGCGCCGGGACAATCGATCTGCGGGGGCGCACGTCCCTGCGGGAAGCGACCGCAACTCTTGCTCGCTGCAGGCTGTTCGTCGGCAATGATACCAGCCTCAAGCACCTGGCCGCGGCGGTCGGTCTTCCGGTGGTGGAGATCAGCGGATTTCCCCTCCGGGGTAACCCGAACCACGCCAATAGCCCTGCGCGATTCGGCGCTTGGGGCACCCCGCATCGCATCCTCCAGCCCGACGTACCGCCTGGCCCGCTGGCCATCGACCTTATTCCGCTCTCCGCGGCGCAGACCGCAGTGGAGGCCTTGATTTCCGTACCCCGGCCATGAATGCAAACCCACCCGTCATCGCCCTCGTGACTCCGTCCTATAACCAGGCGTCGTTCCTGGCCGAGACCCTCCAGAGTGTACTGGCGCAGAATTATCCCCGTCTGGAATACGTGGTCGTCGACGGCGGCTCGACCGACGGCAGTGTTGATCTGATCCGGAGCCAATCCGGACGCCTGGCGTGGTGGTGCAGCGAGCCGGATGGCGGCATGTATGACGGACTCAACAAGGGTTTTGCGCACACCACCGGTGAGATCATGGGCTGGCTCAACAGCGACGATCTGCATTTCCCCTGGACGCTGCGCACAGTGGGCGAAATCTTCGCCCGTTTCCCCGATGTGCAATGGCTCGCCAGTCAGACCGTCGGCGCCTGGACAGCCGCCGGTGACTGCACCGGCATGACGACCATCGGAGGCTTTTCGCGCGAGGCCTTCCTCGATGGCAGTTACCTGCCGGGCGCCGCGCGTCAATACGGCTGGATCCCTCAGGAGGCTACTTTCTGGCGCCGGTCACTTTGGGAAAAGGCGGGCGGTCGGCTAGATACGACGCTGCGCCTGGCGGGCGACTTTGATTTGTGGGCGCGGTTTTATGAGCATGCCGAACTCGTGGCCATGCCTACTCCCCTCGCGGGATTCCGAACGCACGCCCGGCAGTTGAGTCGTGCCATGGATTCCTATCTTGAGGAGGCCCGGCACATCCTTGGCGTCGTTCAGAAACGTCACCACCATCGCCCCCGCCGCATCCGGCAATGGTTGCTCCGCACCCATATCGCCGCGTTTCCCGGCCTGCGCAATATTGCGGTTCATCGTTTCGGCTACATGGGCCACATCGTCCGGACGGACGACGCCGGTGCCTGGCACCTCCACGATCACCGGTTTTTGTGAGCACCCTTCCACCCTCCGCCTTCCTCAGATCACCCGATGGACCGCCGCAGGCCGCTCCTTCCGCAACGTCGGATGCACCCGCCGGGTGGATCGCCGGCGGCTCGATTGGACATTGGAACCCCTGGCCATGACCGGACTTATCGCCGAACTCCCCCCGCCACCATCCGGTCGCAACGGCTGGCCGTGGACGGAGGAAACTGACCCGGTCGTTTACAGCGAGCCACCGAGGACGGGTGTATGGCCGAAGCTCACGATCGTGTGTCCGTCATTCCTTCAGGGCGGTTTTATCGAAGAGACGATCCGTTCGGTATTGCTCCAAAATTATCCGCGTCTCGAATTCATTGTGATGGACGGCAGCAGTGATGACGAAACGCCAGCCATCCTCCGGAAATACGCGCGCTGGCTGGCGTTTTGGGAATCAACGCCTGACCGCGGTCAGTCGCATGCACTCAACAAAGGTTACGCGCGCGCCACCGGAGAACTCCATGGCTGGATCAACAGTGATGATTACTACCTTCCGGGAGCCTTCGCTGCGGTCGCGCGAATGGCCAGGCTGAGCCGGAGGGAGTTGTACTATGGCGACTGGAAGGAGCGGTCCGACCAGGGATTCGCGCTTCGTGAGCATCACGAACGCCCGGCCTTCCGGTTTCAGGTTGCGGTCGGCGGACGCACCCTGCCGAGTCATGGCACCTTCTGGTCCGCGACGGCGCACCAGCCGTTTAACGAGTCGCTGCACTTCACGATGGACGCGGACTTTTTCAAGCGCCTCTCCGGCGCCGGCGCGAAGCCACGGCATATCGGGCAGTTCCTAGCCGTCTTCCGGCAGCATGCCGCCGCGAAGTCGAGCACCATGATCGCCGTGGCCCGCGCCGAAACCGCGGCTTGGAGTCGCGCGCAACCGTGGCATACCTCCTGGCAATGGAAACTTTCCCGCCTTGTCGATCGCCTGCGCCGCTAGACGCGTAGCTCCGCGATCACCCCTAGCATGAGCCTGCAGTCGTTCAGAGCACAGATCAGACAAGCGCGTAACCTGTCACGCGTGATGTCCAGAGGTAAGGCCGTTCGGCTGGCGTTTGCGAACCGTCCCGGAGCTGAAATGTCGATTTATCTCCGCTGCATTGGCCTGCCGGTGCATCTTCGGCCCGGAACAGCTGATCGAACCGTGCTGGAGAAGGTTTTCCTCCAACAGGAATACGCGGTTCCTTTTCCGATCACCCCCCGTCGCATCGTGGATGCGGGCGCGCATATCGGGCTGGCCTCACTATATTTCTCCAGCCGGTATCTCGACAGTGAAATCGTGGCGGTTGAACCGGAAGCTTCGAACTTCGCCCTTCTTGCGAAGAATTGCTCAAGGCGCGGCCAGATCCGGCTGATGCAGGGAGCCCTGTGGAGTCGTACGGCGCGATTGATCGGGGCCAGCTCCCCGGCCTCCAACGATGGCTTTGCTGTGAGGGAAGCTGGCACGGGGACAGGAAATATACGTGGTCTGACCCTTGACGAGATCCTCGCGGAGACAGGCTGGGATTCCATTGATCTGCTCAAGCTCGATATCGAGGGCTCGGAGCTCGAGCTTTTCAAAGGCGTTCAGGCCGACTGGCTGGGAAGGGTCCGGATCATCGCGATCGAGCTGCACGACCGTTTTCGGTCCGGCTGCAGCCGGGCTTTTTATGAGAAAGTCACCCCGCGGCTGATTGCGCAAGAGATCTCCGGTGAAAATGTATTTGTCCTGCTGAGTCCCTAACGCGACCGTATGAATACACGGGAGATCAGTGTCATCATTGCCGCGCACAATCCCGATCCCGGACGATTGCGTCGCGCGCTGCGCGGCCTGCGCCTGCAGACGCTTCCGGTTGACCGATGGGAGGCTGTTCTTGTCGACAACGCCTCGATGCCCCCGGTTGACGCCCCTAGCTTGGCGGAGATTTCTTCGCCGAATCTACGCGTCGTTATCGAGCCGCAACTGGGCCTGACGGCGGCACGGCGGCGCGGTTTCATAGAGACCCAAGGCGCGGTCGTCGTGCTGGTGGATGACGACAACGTGCTTGCTCCCGATTATCTCGAGCAAGTGCGTGCACTTTTCGCCGCGCATCCAAACGTGGGGGCGCTCGGAGGTAAATCACTACCCGAGTTTGCCCAGCCTGTTGCGGATTGGACACAGGAATTCCATGGCCTACTCGCTTTGCGCGACCTAGGCGACCGGCCGTGTATCTCGAACGGACTTCGCCCAGATGACGCCATCCGCAATCAATACCCTTCCTGCGCCCCTGTCGGCGCCGGCATGGCCCTCCGGCGCCCCGCGGTGGAAGGCTGGCTCCTGGCACTGGCGGATGATCCACGGCGCGCGCTCCTCGACCGGCAAGGCGAGAAACTCGTTTCCGGCGGAGACAACGACATCGTGTTGACTTTAATGTCGGCAGGATGGGAGGTCGCTTACTTCCCCGAATTGCGACTCACGCATCTCATTCCCGCCGCCCGACTCGATCCCGCTTACCTGGTGAGTCTCAACCGCGCCATGCAGCAATCGTGGATGCAGGTGCTCACACTGCATGACGCCAATCCCTGGCCGCCCCTCAGCCCTGCCGGCGCGGCGCTGCGCATGTTTAGGGCGTGGTTTACCTACCATCCCTGGACGTCAGCGGCGGCGCGCGTACGCTACGCCGGTGCTTGTGGCCACTTCAATGGACGCGTGGTCAGCCCGCATGTCTCTTCTGCTTGATTCCCTGCTGGCGGCCCTGCCCGCTAACGCGCGTATTCTCGATGCGGGCGGATGGTTCAAACCCCATCCGGCAGCCACGCACATCGCCGACCTCATGCCCTACGAAACCCGCCGGGGCGTTGTGACTTGTGCGCCACTACCTGGCGAACGTTTCACAAAAGCGAACTGGGTGCAGGCGGACTTTCTAGATCAACGGCTGCATCTGCCGTTCGCTGACCAATTCTTTGCATTCTCTCTCTGCACCCAGACGCTGGAAGACCTGGCCGATCCAGAACCGCTCCTGCGGGAACTGCGCCGTGTGAGCAGCGCCGGATATATCGAAACGCCCTCGCGACTATATGAGCAGACCACCGGGCGGAGGGATCGCATGAGTACGAAACCCGGGCAGGGGCACCATCATTGGATCGTCGAGAAGACGCCGGAAGGACGGCTGATGTTTTTTTCCAAGGCCGACTCGCTCGATCGCCATCCGGGCGCCTGTGTGCCTCTGACGATCGCTGAAAGACTGGCGCACGAAGACGAGAGTCGGTTGGTGTGCGCATTGGCCTGGCGGGTTACGTTGGACTGGGAGCTGGTGCGTGGCATCTCTTCGCGGGAGGGTGCGGCGGAATTCACCCGTGGGTTGGCCATTTCATTCAGAGATCGCGCGATTGACAGTACGCTGCGTGCCCTGCGGCGCCTGCGTTATTTTCGCGCTCGGCACTATGATCACGAGATTCACCTTTGGTGGGAGAAAATGCTCGTACTGAGCCACCCTTATTCCTCGCTGCCCTTGCGATGAATAGAAAAACATTAGTCCGTCGGTTCGGTTTAGGGCGCGTGGCTTACTGGCTCTGGTACGCGCCGATCGGTGCGCTGAAAACCTCGTTCGCGGTCGGTGGCCCAGTCGAACAGTGGCGCGACCATCGCGCACATGCTGAAATGACGGTGGCAGCGGCGCAGCTTCCGACACAGACGTTGCCCCCCCCCCCGGGGGGCTGGCCGGAGGTCCATTTCCTTACGGGCGCCAGATTCTGGGACCAAACCACTCTTTGCCTTTACACGCTGCAGGCGCACGCCGGGCATGCCCTCCATTCCGTGGTGCATGATGACGGCACCCTGACCACTTCCATGGTACGGAACCTGAAGCGGATCTTCCCGCACATGGTGGTGTGCCTTCGTAGCGAGGACGAGGCGCGCATCGCCGCGTTCCTCCCTCCCGCGCGTTTCCCTGGGCTCCAGGCTGAGCGCCACCGCTCCTATCCTAACATGCTCAAGTTGACCGACGTCCATGCCGGCGGGCATGGCTGGAAACTCGTTCTCGACTCTGACATGCTTTTCTTCCGCCGCCCTGACTTCCTGCTGGACTGGCTACGCGCGCCCGACCGGCCGTTGCACTTGGTCGATGTGAAGGAAAGTTACGGGTACTCTCGTCCCCTGCTCGAATCGCTGGCTGGCGCCCCTCTGCCTGCCCGACTCAATGTCGGCTTTTTCGGCCTGCGTAGTGACTTGTTCGACTGGGAAGAACTCGAGTCTTGGTGCCAGCGCCTAATCGAGAGGGAAGGCACCAGCTATTATCTTGAACAAGCGTTAGGAGCGATGCTTTGCGCGGGCGGCCATTGTGCCGTGGCGCCGGTTGAAGATTACCAAGTTCTGCCGCTAGAGGCCGAATGCCGCGCGCCGCGTGCCGTGCTGCATCACTATGTGGCCGGATCGAAACGCGGTTATTACCGCCATGCCTGGAAGGCCGCGCTCGCCCGCATCGCCCCCCATTTCCTCTAGATGCGGTCCGTCCATCTCTACGCAGCGATTTTTGGCTGGCGAGTACAAAGCGGTCCGTTTCGTGGCTTGCGCTATGTCGATGAGAGCATCTGTAGCACCCTGGCTCCAAAACTCCTCGGCACATATGAACGTGAACTTGTGCCGTGGGTTGATGCTTTGCTCCGCGAATCATTTGATCTGGTAATCAATGTCGGTGCCGCCGAGGGCTATTACGCAGTCGGATTTGCGCAGCGCGGTCACGCGCCCGTGGTTGCTTTTGAAATGGAGGCCGCCGGGCGCGAGTTAATTGCTCGACTGGCTGCATGCAATGGAGTCGGCCAGCGGGTGGAGATTGCTGGCAGTTGTGGTCCGGTAAACTTGAATGCGCGGCTGGAGGCCGCTGATCGTCCTCTTGTAATCATGGATGTCGAAGGGTACGAGACCACTTTGCTCGACCCTAAATCGGTTCCAGGACTGCGCCGCACCGTGATCCTGGTGGAACTGCATGAGTTTACAGAATCTGTAGTGGAGATCCTAGAGGCCCGCTTCCGGGGATCGCACACCATCGTCGAGTGCCGGGCACGATCGCGCGTCTGGTCAGATCTGCCGCGTCCAGTGCGGCTTTTTGGTCTGTTGGCCCGGGCACGCTTCATGGCTGCCATGGACGAGCGCCGTCCGACTGGCATGCGCTGGTGGCTATTACGTCCACTTTATTCTGCATGACGTTCGCGTTTCAAGGCGTTGCCAAACGAATCGGTCTCGGCCAGCTCGTGTACCGGGTCTGGTATCGTCCACGCCAATGGTGCGCTTGGGGTCATGCCTATGGCTGGAGGCTGGCATGGCGCGCCGCGACGGGGGGGTACACGATGGCTGCGGCCGTCCGTCGGCTGCCTGAACTTCCGGCTGTGACGGCTCGCCTCGATATCCCTGTGTATTTTCTCACGGGCCGGCGCTTCTGGCACCAAACGGCGTTCTGCGTTCATTCCTTCCTTAGATACAGCTGCGCCCGCATGCCCCTGCGCTTCATTAGCGACGGCACCCTCGACACCACGATCAGTGAACGCCTGACCACTTTGTTTCCTGACGCACAAACGCTCGGTCATCATGAACTCGATGAACGAACGGCGGCCGCTCTGCCTCCTTCGCGATACCCCACGCTTCATGCCCACCGTCGCCGTTTTGTGCTCCTGCGAAAACTGATCGATACACTGGCCGGCGAACACGGTTATCGACTGTTCCTCGACAGTGACATGCTGTTTTGGCGGCGTCCCGATGAGTTGCTCAGCCGGGCCGGGCGAAGCGAGCCCCTGTATATGGCCGATCTGGGCGAAGGAGGTTATACGTTGCCGCCTGCGGTTTTGAAGCAACGATTGGGCGTGGAACCGGCACCGGCAGTCAATACCGGCCTTGTTGGCGCCCATGCTGACAACGTTGATTGGGATCTGCTGGAGCGGGCATGCGCCCTCCTCCTCGCAGAAGGGCAAGATCAGCGCCTGCTCGAACAAACGCTTTGGGCCATTCTGCTCGCCCAGCAAAATGCCCGGGCACTGCCGGCCTCTGATTACCGGGTCGTGATTGATCCCCTGGCATGTCGTGCCGCGCTTGCCGAAGGAAGGCCGGTGTTATTGCACTACGCTTGGCATGCCCGCTTGTTCTATGCGGCTGATGAATGGCGGCGATACCTGCTGGAAACAGTCACCCGCTAACCCCGTCGCTCGTCGCGAACTCCCTGCATTAACAGGCCAATGACTCTCGTCTCTTTGACGGCCGGAATCTCCACAAGAAGCTGACATGACTAATCAGTCTGTACGAGGAACGTCATGAGAAAACCGCCATCCGGTCTGGGATGAATTCATCCTCCCGCTCATCCGGTATGGCTGCTGCTACGGCCCGTTTTACCGTGGTCATGACGGCCTGCCTGCGACCGGCCACGGAATTTGTCGCCTCCCTGGTGCGCGCCGATGCCGCGTTGCGGATGCACGATTACTTGAAGGCCTGCATTTTTGGCTGCAGTTGCCGGATCTGCGCATCAACCGGATCATTTTTCTTGAGAACACTTCGCATCCCCTCGACGAATTCGCCACCCTGGCTGCGCGGGATAATCCCTTTGGACGGGAGTGCGAGTTCCTCTCGTTCAACGCCAACGATATTCCCGCCGGCCTGCATTATGGTTACGCCGAATACCACATGATCGACGTCGGCCTCGCCCGCAGCCGGCTCTGGCCGGCGAGCGACTACCTGATCAAGGCCACCGGCCGCTACCGGTTTCCCGGCATCTCCCGCCTGTTGGACCGCCTGCCACCGGGTTTTCTCGTGGCGGCGGATACGCGCGAAAACACCCGGTTCACATCCAAGCCTTATCACTTCGTCGCCGCACCCTTGCTGGTGGCCCAGCGTGATTACTTCGACCGACACATCCGCACCGCGTACCAGCGCATGCATCCGCCGCCGCCTTACTACGGTCAGTTCATTGAAGACACGCTTTATGAAGTGCTCATGCCTCTGCGGGGACAGGACGGCGTTGTTCTGCGCTGGCCCGTCAACTGCGACCAAATTGGTATCGGGGGCTAACGGCGACCGCTATGACACCCAGCGCAAGCGTTTTCTAAGGCTGGCCCGGGCCATCGGCCGCCGGTTGATTCCCAACTGGTGGTTATGAGCATTCTCCTCCACGCATGGCTGCAGCTCCCGACAGCGCACCTGCCGGAATTCTCCACTCGATAACTCTGCCCTTCACCCTCACCTGAATCATGCCGCAACCGCTGGTCAGCATCCTCATTCCCTCCCGCAACGCCGAGCGGTGGCTCGCGGAGACCCTGGCAGCGGCGCTCGGGCAGACGTGGACCAACCGGGAGATCATTCTGGTCGATGACGGGTCGACGGATGGCAGCCTGGCTCTGGCGCGCTCCTACGAGGCGCAAGGGGTGCGTGTGTTCTCCCAGCCCAACCTCGGCGCCAGTGCCGCGCGCAACCGCGCCTTCCGGGAATCCCGCGGTGATTTCCTCCAGTTTTTGGATGCCGACGACCTGCTCTCACCGGACAAGATTGAGTGGCAGGTGGCCGAGCTTGCCCGCCGGCCCCTTGGGACAGTGGCTTCGTGTGCCTGGGGCCGCTTCGCGACCGACCCGGTGCAGGCGGAGTTTGTCGATGATGCCGTGTATCGTGACTTTACTCCCCTCGACTTTCTGGTGCTCTGCAGCGAAAGCTTACACATGATGCATCCCTCGGCGTGGCTCACTCCCCGTGCCGTGGCTGTCCGGGCGGGTCCGTGGGATGAATCGCTGACGCTAAATGACGACGGCGAATACTTCTGTCGCGTGCTGCTGGCAGGCACGGGGGTGGCCTTCACCCCTGGCGCTCGCAGCTATTATCGTTCACGGCTGGCCGACAGCCTGAGCCAGCGGCGCGACGAACGCAGCCGGCGGTCGCAGTTCCGGTCCATCGAGCTCATCGAGCAGCACCTGCTCGCCGCCGAGGACTCTCCGCGTACGCGCCAGGCGCGCGCCGACTACTACCAGCGTTTCCTCTATGATTTCTTTCCCTTCCCGGCTGAGCTGATGCGCGCGGCAGAATCCCGGGTGGCGGCGCTAGGCGGCTCATCGCTGCCGCCACCGATGGGACCGAAAACCGCGGCCCTGGCCCGCTTGATCGGCTGGAAAACCGTCTGGCGCCTCAAACACTGGCTGCACCGATGACCCGGCCCCGCATCCTGGTTTTTACGGCTTCGCACCTCTGCCGCAATCCCCGCGTCATCAAGGAAGCCACGGCCCTAGGCGCGGCCGGCTATGACGTGACCGTGTTGACGCTGTCGGTTCAGGGGCGTTTCGAGCGCATCGATCGCGAGTTCACCAAATCGCTGCCGTTCCGCCGGGTAACGCTGGACTATACTGCGCCGCTGCGCCGGACCCGGTTCCGCCATTTTGTCCAGCGCGCCGCCACCTGGGAAGCACGCTGGGCGATCCGCTGGCTTCGCCTGGAGTCCGTGCAGGCACTCGGTCCAGCCTGGCCGCTGTTGCGCATGGCGCAGAGGCTCCCCGCCGATCTCACGATCGTCCACACGGAGATTCCCATCTGGGCGGCCACCCGGCTTATTCGGGCCGGTCGCGCGGTGGCGGTCGACGTTGAAGACTGGTACTCCGAGGATCTGATGTATTCCGACCGCCGCTCGCGTCCGCTCAAGCTGCTCAAGTCCGCCGAGCGCTACGTGCTCAATCATGCGCGCTACTCCACGACGACCTCGGAGCACATGGCCGACGCCCTCGTCGCTGCTTATCAGTGCCCGCGGCCGCTGGTGCTGCGCAACGTCTTTCCCCTGCAGCCGCGCACGCGGCTGGACCGACCGGCCGGCGCCGGACCGCCGGCCTTCATCTGGTTTTCCCAGACGATCGGTCCTGGGCGCGGCCTCGAGCTGTTCCTGGCAGCGTGGGGCCGGATGGCCGCGCCGACGCCCCTGTACCTCCTAGGCGACGAAAAGCCCGGCTATCGCCAGAAGCTGCTCTCCTTGGTACCGCCGGAGCGGCGTGAACTCCTGCGTTTCCTCCAGCTGGTCCCGCCGGACATGCTGCCCGATAAGCTCGCGGAATTCGACATCGGCCTGGCCCTCGAGGTGCCCTGGCCGCTCAACCGCGACATCACCATCTCCAATAAAATCTTCCAGTACATGAACGCAGGACTCGCCGTCGTGGCGACCAATACCGCCGGTCAGGCCGAAGCCATGCAGGCCGCGCCCGACGCGGGTCTGCTGGTCGCGGCCCACGAGACCACCATAAAGGCACAACGGCTGACTGAACTCGTGACCGATGGACCGCGGCTGCGCCAGATGCAGGCTGCATCCCGCCGCGCCGCCGAAACGCAGTTTTGCTGGGAGCGCGAGCAGCACCGCCTGCTCACCGCGGTGGACCGCGCGCTCGCCGGTGCCCCCACCCGGTGAACCTTCCATGAGCCGGGCCCTCCTTATCATCCTGAGTCTGCTGCTGTTTTGGCGGGCTGACTTCAAAGAGGTCAAGCGAGTCACCCGCCTTGCAGCAGTCTGGCTTTATCGGCAGATGCTGTCAAAATTGGCGCGGACTCTGCCGATTGAAACAGGTGTCACCATTGTTTTCGCTCCACATCAAGACGATGAAACCCTGGGCTGCGGCGGTCTGATCGCACATAAACGCAACGAGGGCCTGCCCGTGCACGTGATCTTTATCACCGATGGCCGGGCATCTCATCCCGGGCATCCGCAGGTCGGGCCGGTCGAGATGGCGGCACGTCGGCGGGGCGAGGCTCGCGAGGCACTGGCCATTCTCGGGGTCGAGACCAATGCCATACATTTTCTGGATGCGGCTGACAGCACCCTGGAGCGGCTGGAGACCTCCAGCCGCGAATCTTTGATCACGCGCATCGGAAGTCTCATCAACCAAATCCAGCCGGCGGAAATCTTTGTGCCCTGCTGTCCCGATGGCAGTACCGAGCACGACGCCGTCTTCAACCTCGTTCGCGAATCCCTGCAACGCACCCACCGGCATCCAAACGTGTGGCAATATCCGGTCTGGTCGTGGTGGAATCCCTTCCTTCTGTTCAAGCATCTCTTTCTGGCGGGGCGCTGTTACCGGCATCCGTTGGAGGACTACCATTTGATCAAGGAGCGTGCCATGACCCGCTACCGTTCCCAACTGCAGCCGCTGGAGCCATGGGAAAAACCTGTCATCCCCACGGAACTGCAGCAGGTGTTTCACGGCCGGGACGAATACTTCTTTCATTTTGACCTGAAACCACCGGCACAGGCAGTACCGTCTTCCCCGGGTCCGATCATTTGACTCTGTATGCTGAGAAAAATCTTCCGCCGCGACCTGCTCTCCCGCCTCAAGTACAAATACATTGACGCTCCGGCCGGCTATGGCCGTCCGATTCCCCGGGAGGCCGCCGATGCCGAATACTCCTCCGGTGCGTGGCGTCATTTCCGCGAGCTTCCCGAACTGGCCCGCCAAGCCGTCATCGTGGTGACCGTCAGCCAGCTGCACCAGAATCCCGCCGTGTTGGATGTGGGTTGCGGCAGCGGGAAGCTGGCGCAACTTTTCCAGCCCTACCCGTGCTGCCGTTACCTCGGAGTGGATTTTTCCACTGAGGGAATCCGTCTCGCCCGGACGCTGGGATTGAAAGGCTGCGAGTTTGTCGAGGGCAACTTCACCACCTGGCGGCCCAAGGAAATGTTCGACGTGATCATCTTCAGCGAATGTCTCGGCTATGCACCGGACCCGGCTGCGTTAACGGCGGCGTTCCTGCCCTTCCTCAAGCCCGGCGGACAGATGATCGTCTCGCACTTTCGCTTCGGACACTGGCAGGCCTTGTGGCGGCGGCTGGCGCGCCACCTGCGCACGCTGGAAAGCACCACGCTGACCAATGCCCGCGGACAGACATGGGATGTGAAGGTCCTGCAGCCGGCCGGGCGAACTGATCCTTCGCCATGACTTTCCCAACGCAAATCCGCCGGCTGCTGATTGTTTCCCCAGGCTTTGCCCCGGCCAACACCCCAGACTCCCAGCGCGCCCGCTTGAGCCTGCCGCATTGGGAAGCGTGCGGCTGGAAGGTCGAGGTGCTGGCGGTGAAGGGCGAGGATGTCGCGGCGCCGCAGGAACCGGAATTGTTGGCTTCGATACCCCACGACGTTCCCGTGCACCGGGTGAAAGCGTGGCCGCGGCGACTGATGCGGTGTCTGGGAGTCGGCAGCTTGAGCTGGCGTGCCGGCGGGTCCCTGCGCCGCGCCGGCGCCCGACTTCTGTCCGGCCAGCAATTTGATCTGGTGCTCTTCTCCACCTCCCAGTTCGGCGTGCTGCCGCTTGGTCCGTGGTGGCTGCACCGCACCGGAGTGCCTTACGTGCTGGATTTCCAGGATCCCTGGGTGACGGATTACTATGAAAAA